>Ga0172381_10007262_pt1 | contig 10981 bp, 7 predicted proteins | sample Leawel6488metaG_FD_119754 | JGI IMG/M metagenome (GOLD analysis project Ga0172381, IMG submission 119754) | Leachate microbial communities from a municipal landfill in Southern Ontario, Canada - Leachate well 64-88 metaG | ecosystem: Engineered > Solid waste > Landfill > Unclassified | place... | reverse complement strand
TTCCTCAAGTCTTTTAGGCACCATCTTAAAATTATCAGCTTCAATTTCAATTAAACCAAGACCTAATGTGTCACACTGTTTTTCTACAGAATAATGTCGCCATTTAGTTGTAAGTACATACATCGGTGGAATTTTACTTTCCACTCTTGCATTAAGGTCATATTTAAGCCCCAACAAATCAAGTGTACGATCTCTGGCAATTTTTAGACAAGCCTGGTTTGCCAGTGTCCCACCAGAGACAATATTCCCAGTAGCTGTTTCAGGAAATCCAAAAGTTTTTGCTAACCATTGGATGGATTCTTTTTCCATTTGTGTTTCAGATTGTGATACTCCCTCAAATATCATATTTGTATTCATATATGCCGCAATCATGTTTCCAAGTATTCCAATTTTGTTGCCTTGAGGATGTATCTGTCCCATGAATCTATTGTCAAACCTACGTGTTTTGCTTTCCTCTGAAAGTATTGTTCCCAAGACACCTCTTAAGGAGTCAGGGTCTTCATCTGAATTTTTAAGCCATTCTTTGTATCTGTTTGGCATTTCATCAATGTCACCACCATGTGCATATATTTGTGCCATGACTCTTATTGCATCGCCACTCAATTCGGCCAAGTCTTCAGCCATCTCGGTATTATTTGGATCGACAAAATATTTTTTTATATCTTCTAAAGATTTTGGTGTTTCGTTTCTTTCTAGTGTCATATATTTATTCCATAAAAAAAGCGCCTGTTAAAGGCGCTTGGTGCGTCGACCAAAGACAGATAATAGTAATAGTAATTTCTCATTCCAATGATTTGGATAATAATTCTAAACTTGTTTATTGTCAAGAGGAATGTATTTCTCGACTATCAAATCACTAAATTTTTAATAACTGAGATAGGTATCTGAAGTGATTGGTTTGTAAAGGCAACTTGGACAAAGTCCTCGTTATTTGCATAATATGTTAACTCAAACCCCTCCAGCGGTCTGACAAAACCATTAAAAGATTCAAGAAGTTGCGACCTAACTTCTTCGTCAATACAATTTTTACCATCAACATAAGCAAAAAGGTATCCTAGAAAAGCCATTATTGGTGGTACATGTGATATTGCCAATATTTGTTCTTTCTTACCTAGAGTGTTATTTTCTATAGCATCCAAGGTAAATTTAGCAATTTTGTCAGCCAAAAGTTTACTTGCTTCATCAATTAAAAGCCATTTACCTCCAGATAGACCTAACTCTTCTATCTTTTCGTCAGTGTATGGGTATTCTGAAAGAATCGGATCTATGACAATTGGTTTTGTAATTTTATTGGTATTTGAAATCATAGTGCCAGTGTCTATCGATCTTTGAATATCGCTGGTGAATATTTCTATAGACTCATTCTCGTCTGATTGAAGAGTAAAATTCTTCGCTTTTTCTTTTCCCTCTTCAGTTATGTTTCCGTCTGGCCCTTTTGTTGAGTGTCTTAGAAAGATTATTTTAAGCTGTGTTTTGTTTAATAATTCTTGATGTTTTTCCCTAGCGGGAATTTTTAAAATTTGAGCCTTTGTGCGCGTCATGTGGTCAATAAATGACCATGGTGCATCAAGATCTTCTAAGGTATTAGGCCAAGTCTCTTTAAAATGATCCTTATCAAATTTGATATTCGCTTTGGTGTAAAACTTTTCCATTTGATCAAGAATACTATCTGATCGAATTGCTTGCTCAAAAGTTGGTTTGTCAAGTTTTTGAGATTGGTTATAATAGGCTGAAAGTTTATTTGAAATAATTCTTAGAGCATTCGAATTCATTAGATCACTTTCGGTATCTATAGATTGATCTAAAATGCAATCAAATATCGCGTACAAAAGTATCTCTGGTTTTATATCAGATTCATGAATTAATCTGTTTTGTAAGGCACTTATATCTCTTTCCATAAATATTGTTAAGTATTATACATATTTCGCATTATTAGAGCTAAATTGTTGGAAAAAGTTGATCAGCAAACTCATGCGAATATTTCAATATTTCAGCTCCGATACCAAAAGCGGTATTAATTTTGATGTCCATTATTTTCATACACATCTATAAATCTACTTACAGCTTCAGAATATTTCAAGCAACTTGATAAACTAATCCATTCATTAGAACTGTGAACATTTCCACCTATTGGTTTGATCACCAAAAGTGGAATATTCTTTTTGGCAAAATGTCTGGCGTCGGTTGCGCCAACTCCCCCATCTGATTTAATTTTTCTACCCAATGTCTTTTCGAATTCTCCAATAAACATCTTGACCAGAGGATTGGAGAGGCTAGTACTTGTTGGTAAACCTGTGACCATTAATGATACTTTCAATTTTGGATCAATCTTCACAGCTACTGACTTTACTTCTGACAAAATTTCAACATCTGTTCTTGTCTCTGGAAATCTGAAATCTAATTTCATTAGTGCGGTGTCACACACCTGATTTGATGCGGAGCCACCCTGGAGTACACCAATATTCATTGTAGTTTTCCATGTTTTTTGTTTGTTGTTGTCTGCATATTTTTCTAGAAGTTTTGTTGCTAGTTTGCACAAAGAGTCATTTGCATTTAATCCTTCCCAAATTTCAGAAGCATGTGCCTTTTTACCACTCGATTCGACTTGTATCATTACAACTCCTTTTGATTTATTAGTAAAAATAAAATTATCACCCCAGTCTGGGACTATTAGTGCTTTTGGCTCGATTTTATTTTGAGAAGCAAGGTACCCAACTCCATTAATGCCACCAACTTCTTCATCTGTTGTTATGATCAGTGCAAAGTTTAATTTTAGTTTTTCATCAATAACTTTCTTGAGAAGCGAGATACCTATTGGTATTGCGAACTTCATATCGCTTACTCCTCGACCGGTAAGTTTATCCCCTGTTAACTTTAAGGTAAACATTTTAGGGTCGCCCGGAACAACATCTGCATGGGCTACAAATGCAATATCTGGTTTTTCTAAATTGCCATTTCCAGCAATTAAGATCTCTACACCATTATTTTGTATTCTGATTTTTTTAGAACCTGGAGGAAGGATGGATACGATATAATCCATTACCTTCTTTCTTTCTTCAGGTTTATCTACAGTTGAAGGTATAGATACTAGTTTTTTAAGTTGGCTTAAAAATAATGTTTTATTCATTTTGTATATCTCACTTTCTACTGTCATAAACTAAAGTAAATTTATCTGCAATGTTTTGAACATCCTCTCTTAATTCTTTTGGAAGTGCTTCGCTAATGTGAGTTGGTGCAAGCATGCAAAGATTTTGTCCGATTGTTGCAATGAGAACTACAGGTTTTCCCTCTTTTCCTAGAGTCCTATCTACTCCACATACTACCATATTTGGGTTAGCTGATAGATTTCTAATTAACGGCATGTTTTTATCTGTTGATTCAACGGGGAACAGTGTGCATCCATTAAAGTTATCGGCAAGTCTCGTGATGTCGGCGATGTTCATTCCACCATCATCTGGCACAACAAGTTGAAATGGCTCATTTTGCATTATTTTTACATTTGGGATACCTCCCTCGTCAGATCGACCATTGATTGCTTCTGCTAGACGTTCAGAAATGGTTTTTCCCGGTTTAACATCGGAAGACGACAAAACAAACTGTTCATTTCTGAGAGGCTTTCCATGTGCAAAAAGTGGAGCAATTGCATAAGGAACTACTGGTACAATATTATTAATCAAACCAAAAAATATCTTCTGTGTAGCCATTCCTGAAGGGATATTTTCAAAATCTTTAGCCGCTCGAACCTCTACAGTTAATGGAGTGTTGATGTGATTTTCAATGTGAAATTTCAAGGCCTCGAGAATTACTCGTTTCCCAACACCATTTCCACGATCTGTTGACACTGCTCTCCCTAGTTCCCATGCACCATCTGATTGTTTGACTAAAGAAGCTGTAGCTACAAAGTTACCATCATCTTTAGCAAACCACGTTAAGACATTACCTAAACTAATAGCTTCAATAAGTCTAGGTTTATTTTTAACGATGCCGTGCTCAACATACATCGTTTGCAATAAATCGATAAGATAATTTGCAGTATCTTCTGCAGATATTTCTCCGGGACTAATAATACCAAGCCCGGGAGTTCTTTCTTGTGATTTTAATATTTCTTGATCTAATAATTCTCTGCTCATAATATTTGTTTATCCAATAAAAAAGCCCTTGCTTAATTCCGATATTCTATCAGAACTATGCAAGGGCCTTATAATAGGCGGTACCACCTCGCTTTATACTCTTTCGAAAGCTCCGCTTGTTTGCGACACTTTCTTTACGCTATTACGTGCGCTCATCCGTACTAAATTTTGTCTAGTAGGCTCCACAGGGTAATTCGTTCTAATTGATTTGCAAGGTCTTGCACCAACCGCCTTGTCTCTTTTTACCGTCAACTAAAACTACTTCGCTGCTTCAAAGCCTTTCCGCTTGCACTAATTTACGACATTACGATCAATTTGTCAATTTCTCAATAATTGTTAATGATATCTGCCCTACTGTTTTGCAAATGCTCGGGGGCCTCACTCTCGTAACCAGCGTAGGGTGGGTATTTAGCAGAACCAACTTCATCAATCAAAAAAGGTTTTTTGTTATCTATAGTGATGCGTAGGAAAGTGTGCTGAAGATCTGGTTCAAGATTGACTTCTCTTGCTTCAACTAAGACTTGTGGAAAGTTTAGCTTGACCATTTCCATAATGGCTTTCGAACAGACACGACACTGGCCTATTTTATTTATTTCCTGAAGATTTCTAAGACCATTAATATCTTCAAGTATTGAGTGATATGTAGATCTTTCCATATGTTTATGTCTAAAAATGGAACTGGGGAGCTTCGGTGATGTTAGGAAAATAAATTTGTATTTTTATTTTTCTAGTATGACCTAGCTCCCCAAAAAACTAATTAACGTGGCGCGCACGAGGATCGAACTCGCCATTCCCGGTTTTACAGACCGGTGCCCCACCATTGAGGCGGACGCGCCTAACGTATTCACTTAAGATTCCTCGCATTTGAGGAAAAATTAACAAGTGAACTTGTGTGCTGGTATATTACATCTAGATGTGTATAAAAGTCAAATTTGTGTGTTTTTTCACAAGTTGGTAGAATGGTAGAGTATGTGGAGGAATAGACAAAGGCGTGCAACTTGGAAAGATAGAAGAAGGTATGGTCAATCTCTTACCCGTAGTAGGAAACTTGTTAAGTGGGCAAAAATTGGATTTTTTGGAGCGATTGGATTCTTTGTCTTCCTTTTGTTTGTTCTTCCCCTTATGGCCTTCAATCTACCCTCACCGGACAAGATAGTTAGAACCCAAGGTTTTTCTACAAAGATTTTAGATAGGAATGGGAATCTTCTTTATGACATTTATGCTAACCAAAACAGAACCCCAGTAACCCTAGCCGACCTTCCTACATATCTTAAAGAAGCAACAATCTCTATTGAAGATAAGAATTTCTATAAACATGGGGGTTTTGATCCAATAGGAATCCTTCGTGGCTTTTCCCGTATTTTTACAACCGGTCGTGCTGAAGGTGGATCTACTCTGACCCAGCAGTTGGTCAAAAACGTTCTCTTAACAAACGACAGAACAATAATTCGTAAGATCAAGGAGTTTGTACTATCAATTCAAATTGAGAAAAAATATTCCAAAGACCAGATCCTTCAGATGTACTTAAATGAAGTTCCATACGGTGGAACATCCTGGGGTGTGGGAGCAGCTGCACAAACCTATTTCGGTAAAGATGTAAAAGACTTAGATCTTGTTGAATGTGCGATTTTGGCTGGTATGCCACAATCTCCATCTAATTACTCTCCATATTCCTCAACGCCAACTGCTTATGTGCAGCGTACGACGGATGTTTTAAGAAGAATGCAAGAAGATGGGCATATCACAAAAGAACAACAGGCAGCCGCTATTGAAACACTTCCCAATATTCAGTTTAAACCAAAAGGCACAAGCTTGAACGCCCCACATTTTGTTCAATATGTCCAAAAAATATTGGAAGACACATATGGACAAGCAGCAGTTGAGCAAGGTGGGTTAACTGTCACAACAACTCTTGACCTCGAACTTCAAGATAAAGCCCAACAGATTGTCACTGATGAGATAGCTAAAGTTGAGAAGCAACATATAACAAATGGTGCTGCAGTTGTAATTAATCCTGAAACTGGTGAAATTCTCTCTATGGTTGGATCAAAAAACTTTTTTGCCGACGACTACGATGGACAAGTTAACGTCACAACTTCCTTAAGGCAACCCGGAAGTTCATTTAAACCTTTTACTTACGTAACTGCTTTCAAGGAAGGGTACTCCCCTGCAACCCTTCTAATTGATGTTCCAACCAGTTTCCCTGGTGGAACTGGACAATCTGATTACAACCCTGTGAACTATGATGGAAAATTTGTTGGACCAGTTCAGGTTCGCTATGCACTCGCCAATTCTCGAAATATACCTGCTGTTAAAATGCTTGCCATGGTTGGAATTAAAGATGTCCTCCAAACTGCAACAGATATGGGAATTACAACACTTCCCCCAACTACAGATACCCTAAAGCGCGTTGGTTTATCTTTGACCCTTGGTGGTGGTGAAGTGAGACTGATCGACATGACAGTTGCCTATTCAGCATTTGTGAACAAAGGCTACAGGGTTGACCCAGTGGCAATTCTTAAAGTTACCGATATGGACGGGAAAGTTTTGGAAGACAATATCCCACAAAAAGGCAAACAAGTACTAACCGAAGGGCAAGCATTTTTGATAGACAACATTCTTTCTGACAACGATGCAAGAAAGGATACTTTCGGTGTGAATTCATACCTTAATATTCCAAACGTTATGGCAAAAACCGGTACAACGAATGATAAGAGGGACAACTGGACAATTGGCGGAAACGCTAATGCGATGGTTGGTGTTTGGGTTGGAAACAATGACAATTCTCAGATGCTCAATGTTGCCTCGGGTGTATCTGGTGCGTCCCCTATCTGGCACAATATTGTTGTTCAAGCTCTTAAAGGTAAAGCTGCAGTTACTTTTGAAGTCCCAGCCGGGGTGTCCTCAACCTCAGTTGATGCACTCTCTGGTTATGGGTCTCATGATAATTTTACAGCTCGTCAGGAATATTTCATAAAAGGAACTGAGCCCACTCTTGCCGACCCAATTCATGCCCTTCTTAAGGTCTGTAAGAATGATGGAAAGTTAGCAACCCCTGCTGACATTGCTGCAAACAATTTTGATTATCAGGAATATTTTATCTTGAAAGAAGATGACCCAACTGCTGGTGCGGGTGGGATAAATAAATGGCAGGAAGGAATCAATAACTGGATAGCCACTCAAGCTGACTCAAGATACCGTCCACCAACAGACTATTGCGGAACAAGCAACCCCCTAAATGTGGACTTTACAGGCCCTCGTGACCACGATTCTAATCTTGGAACCGGAGACATGGATGTAAATTTCACTGCCAACTCAAGTTCGTCTATTACACAAGTTGACCTTAAGTTGAATGGAAATAAGATCTGTACCTTCAATAACGGAGCCAATAACTATACATGTAAGGTAAGCTTTCCATCTAAAGGCATATATACACTTGAGGCAATAGCAATGGATTCAGCTAACCATCAATCAAACAGAGTTATTACTGTTGGGGTTGGAGTTTCCTGGAACGATTCATCATCACTTACTCCTTAATACTTGCACCGAATTTTGATTTAACAGAAGAAATAATCTCGCGTCGGACCTTTTCAACTTCCTTGTCAGTCAGTGTTTTACTGTTATCGTGATACCAGATGTGAAATGTAAAATTATTGCCATTATAGGGATTACCAACAGAACATTCTTGGACAAAATGTATTGATTTAATTAAATCACATACTTTCCCAATTTCTGTTCTCTCTGGGATTACAAATGTAATATCTTCTTCTTGTGCGGGATATTTAGAAATCCCCCTAAACCTGGTTACCGTGGGCGCGATTTTAAAAATTTTCTCAATATCAAATTCGTAATAAATAAAGTCACTACCTTCAACATATCCGATTTTTCCAACAATCTCGCTTTTTGATTTAACAATGGCACACCTGCTGGCGTCAAACCCTTTCTGATCTTCAGATACAAATGTAACTTGAACGTTTAGTTTTTCAAGCAGGGCCTCAACGACACCTTTTGCATCTCGATAGTTTGTGTAGCCATGAAAGATACCCGCAAGCATTAGTTTCTCAACAGGTAAATCATTAGGTCTTGGAATATAAACGTTTGATAATTCAAATAAGTGGAATTTGCCAACAGTGCTTATATTTGAATAAGCGGCTGCTACTAATGAAGGCATGAGGCTGGTTCTTAGATATTCAGTGTCAACTCCTAATGGATTTTTGAGCCTTAGGGACTTCTCATCAACTGACTCTTTGGGTACTAGAGAAAGTGTGTAAACCTCAGTTCCCGTTAATCCTGCCAATATATTTCTAATCTTTGTTTCAAAAGCAAACTGAGGACTCTCTGGACGAGTAGGAATTTCACCTGACATTATCTTGCTTGGAAGGTTGTGATATCCATAAATTCTCGCAATTTCCTCCAGAATATCCTCTTCAATATTCACATCCTTGGCTCTAGGTGATGGCACCTCAACTGAAAGGTTATCTCCTTTCCAACTGCATTTGAATTCTAGTGAATTCAAATAGGATGAGATATCCTTCTTTGAGATTTCTACCCCAAGTCTTTCATAAATAAATTTAAGATTTGTTGAAATAACCTTTGTTTTGTAAGGATTTGGATATAGGTTTAAAATATTTTTATCAACAGTTCCGCCCGTAAATTTCTTAAATAAATCAATAGCAGAGAGAATCGCAATACTTACAAGTTCAGGGTCAGTTCCTTTTTCAAAAATGGTAGCTGCCATTGTTCTTTGAGCGAGGGACATTGATGTCTTTCTAATTCTTATTGGATCATATGTTTGGACAAAAAGAAGGACATTCTCGGTGTCCTCATCAATTGCACTTGCCTCACCCCCCATTACCCCACAAAGATCAATTAGGTTTCCCTCCCCGTCTTCAATGACAATGTCACCTCCTGGAAGATTAAACTCCTTTCCATCTAGAGTTTCAATTTTCTCGCCTTTACGGCTTTCGCGAAGAGTCATTGTACTGCCTGCAATCTTGTCGTAATCAAACGTATGCACTGGTTGGCCAAGACCTAACATTATGTAGTTACTAATATCAACAATGTTATTGATAGCACGTACTCCTGAGGCCTCAAGGCGATCTTTGATTAACTTAGGAGACTCCCCAACCCTTACATTTCTAATTAGGACTGCAGTGAACCTTGGACAAAGTTTGTGGTCAATGGTGGTTTTTAAATAATCCACTTTCTTTGAGAAGACAAATTCACTAGAAGAAATTTTGATGGGCATTAATTTTGCCTTAACGCCAAATCGAGGTAAGATTGCAGAAGCTTCACGAGCAATCCCGTAAACACCCACTTCATCAATCCTATTCGTGGTAATTTCTATATCGTAGACCATGTCGGATCCCACTTTTTCAATTCTTTCAGCTGATGGACCACAAAGAGATAAGTATTTAGCAACTTCCGCTGGAGTTGCTTTTGTCACTAAGTAATCTCTAAGCCATGAATCAAGTATTTTTATATCCATAATTAAAATTGCTGTAAATAACGCAAATCAGTACTATAAATCATACGTACGTCAGGAATCCCTATTCCATCTTTCATCATGAGTACTCTCTCAACCCCCCAACCGAAGGCAAAACCAGAATATACTTTTCCGTCAATTCCTCCAGCCTTTAGTACATTAGGGTGAACCATTCCAGCTCCACCAAGTTCAAGCCATCCTGCTTTACAAAGTTTGCAGCCGCGACCATTGCAAACCCCACAGCTAATATCAATTTCAAAAGAAGGCTCAGTAAATTGAAAGTTGTAGGGCCTAAGTCTAGTAACTCTTGTAGGGCCAAAGAATGATTTTGCAAAATAGTCTAAAGCACCTTTTAAGTTAACGATTGATACTCCGCGGTCGACGACTAGCCCTTCAAATTGATGGAACATCTGAACATGGCTTATATCAGATTGTCTCCTATAGCATTTGGCGATATTAATCATTCGAATAGGTGGGGTTTTTACCCTTTGCATCTCCCTTATTTGCCCACTACTGGTATGTGGTGTCAAAATCATTGGGCCATACTTTGAGCTTTTTGGAGTATCAATAAAAAAAGTTTCCCAGTCGTCCCTTGCGGGGTGATTTTCCGGGAAATTTAGGGCTTCAAAAGAAAACCAATCCCATTCCACTTCGGGGTATCTTGCTCTTTCAAAGCCAATCCTTCCAAAAATTTGGGAGATTTCTTCTATCGTATTTGTAAGTAGATGGATGTGCCCTATCTCAGGCTTAATTCCAGGGATAGTTGGGTCAAACCATTCCCGAGCGGAATCCTTTAAATTATTTTTCTGTTCCGTAATTAATTTTTCTATCGTACCCTTGACCTCGTTTATTGTTTGTCCTATTTGCTTCCGCGCGTCTGGTGGAGCATCTTTGATGTTTTTAACAAGACTCGTAAATTTTCCATTTCTCCCAAAGTAATCAATACGGATTTGTTCAATTTCGGCAGCACTATCAGCAGACATAATTTGAGCCAGTGCCTGATTTTTAATACTTAAGATATCTTCTTGCATAGGTCTAATTCTATAACATTCGACGAATCAAAAAAACCTCCTTTCGGAGGTTATCTAAAAAATGCACATACCTCCGTTACTTTTCGGGGGTAAATGTAAATCCTGCTTCTTTAACAATACTCTTAAATGTTTCAGGGTCCCTGGTGGCAATGTCAGAAAGGATCTTTCTATCTATCTCAATCTTTTCTTTGACTAATCCTGCGATAAACCTACTGTATGAAACTCCAACTGCCTTGACCGCAGCATTAATCCTAGTAATCCAAATGCTTCTAAGATTTCTTTTCTTAAGCTTTCTACCATGATAAGCATAAGCTCCAGCATGAACTAAAGCCTCT
>Ga0172381_10007261_pt1 | contig 10981 bp, 9 predicted proteins | sample Leawel6488metaG_FD_119754 | JGI IMG/M metagenome (GOLD analysis project Ga0172381, IMG submission 119754) | Leachate microbial communities from a municipal landfill in Southern Ontario, Canada - Leachate well 64-88 metaG | ecosystem: Engineered > Solid waste > Landfill > Unclassified | place... | reverse complement strand
CTGCAGGCTTACTACCTTCAGAACGGCAGATACCCGACAACTACTGCCGATGGAATTTCTCTGGAAAGCGACAGCGATACCGCCGGAACCTTCTCCCAAGCTATGAAGTCCGGAGGATATATGTCCATTATTCCTAGGGATCCGAAGTATACCGCCGATGGAGACTTTGCCTACAAGTATATCGCCACCAGCACCAACGCTTTCATTCTCTGCGCAAAGACCGAGGTCAGCGACGGCTATGCCTGCATTGACCAGACCAGCGGCGGAGGCATCGCTTTCTCCGACGAACCTCCGGTTGATTTCGGAGGCTGGGGAGGCGGTGGCGGCTTTACTTGCGGGGTAAGCACGGTAACTTTTACCTACAACGGCAGTTCCGTCACTTATGGAACGGTGTCGAATCCGACTACTAGCGAGTGCTGGCTGGATCGGAATCTTGGAGCTTCGCAGACAGCTACGCTTTTCAACGATTCCGCCGCTTACGGCGATCTTTTCCAATGGGGAAGATTGGACGACGGCCATCAGGCCCGCAACAGCGGTACAACCACCGTTCTTTCCGGCTCCAGCAATCCCGGCCATGGTAATTTTATCTACGGCATGGGCAGTCCTTACGACTGGGTCTCTCCCCAGATAGACAGTTTATGGCAGGGCGTTTCGGGTACGAACAACCCTTGCCCCTCCGGCTGGCGGATACCGACCGAAACGGAGTGGGATACCGAGCGGTCGAGCTGGAGCAGTAATAATTACAACGGAGCTTTTGCCAGCCCTCTTAAATTGACAGCAGCCGGTTACCGCATTCCCAGCTCTGCTACGGTCCTCAACGCAGGTTTCGACGGCTACTACTGGAGCAGCGCGGTTAGCGTCCCGAATTCCCGCAAGCTGTACTTCTCCAGCGGCGGTGCGAGCATGAACAGCAATATCCGGGCCTACGGCTCTTCGGTTCGTTGCGTCAAGGACTGATATTAGCTTGGACTATTTGACTATTCGTAACGCGAAAATTTTTTGAGAGCATATTCGTTCATCTCCATCAAAAAAACGCCGCAGAAATGTGACGTTTTGCATATGATAACTTTCAAATTTATTGCACTATATTTTTTCTCATCATGACCCGTGAAGATCGCTTCACGGTCGGCCTGTTCCGTTTAACCGCCGTTTTGTTCCCTTGCTGTCAAATATGCACAGGTGACACCTGTGCATATTCCGGCCTGTGGATCGTGCGCATTTTTTTTCTGGAATCTCTTGAGATATGGTGTTAGAATAGCAAATTATGGATACCCCTCCGAAGAAAAAAGGCAATTCCCTCAAGACTTTTTCGGTCGCTTCTTTTTTGAACGATTTTGGTTCGGATATGATCTCTCCTATTTGGCCTTTGTTCGTAACCTCTTTACCCGGCGCGAATATGGCCATTTTGGGTTTTATCGACGGTTTGGGGGAGGCGATCGTTTCGATCTCTCAAGCGGTCTCCGGCTATATTTCGGACCATACGGGAAAACGCAAGGCGTTCGTTTGGCTGGGTTATATCTTCGGCGCTTCTTCCAGGATAGGCTATTCTTTGTCGGCTACCTGGCATTGGCTTGTTCCTTTTCGGATACTGGACAGGGCGGGAAAGATGAGGGGCGCTCCGCGCGATGCGATGATCGCTGATTTTTCCCGCGACAGCGACCGCGGCAGGAATTTCGGGATATTGAGAACTTTCGATAACTTGGGTGCGGTTTGCGGAATTATTTTTTCCATAACCCTTATAGGCGTGCTGGGATACCGCAATTTATTCTTGCTGGCCGCGATCCCTTCTCTTGCCGGAGCGGCCCTGATCTTTATCAAGATCAAAGAGCGGCGGGTAAAAGATCTTCCAAAGCGTCCGGGATTGAAGTTAAAGAATGTTGACCTTAATTTCAAAATATTTTTAGCGATCAGCGCGCTTTTCGCTTTGGGGTCTTTCACTTATTCTTTTCTTTTGGTCTTTGCCAATAATTTCGGCTTTGCCGTTGCCGCAGTGCCGGTACTTTATCTTCTTTTCACCTTGATCGCTTCGATGTCTTCGCTTCCTTTCGGAAAATTTTCAGATAAGATCAAAAGCCGAAAAAAAGTTTTGATGTTTTCTTTCGCCTTATGGCTTGGTTCATGTTTGTTCCTTGTCTCCAGCCAAAGCTGGCTGGCTATCATTTTCGCTTTCGTTCTTTACGGTTTGCATAAAGGGGCGATCGATACCGTGCAGACGGCTTTCGTTGCCGAACTTTCTCCCTTGGAATATCGCGCTTCCAGTTTGGGGCTTTTTAAAATGGTGACAGGCATCTGCGCTTTGCCCGGCTCGCTGATCGCCGGGTTGCTTTGGGACAAGATCAGCCCCGCCGCCCCTTTTTATTTTTCCCTGGTTCTTACCGTTATTTCTATGGCGGCGTTATTATTCGTCAAAGAAAAAGAATTTTCCAAGCTAGAAGAAATTGCCGCGGATGATTGATTTCAAAAAGGATGCGACCGGGCGATATTTTTCCTGGTCTTCGCGCGCGTTGACAGAAGCCAATATTTACTTTATAACTATTGCAATAAATCTGACGCAAACTAGCCGGATTTATAGTATTCTTAACAAAAGTAAATATGGATAGAACGGAGGTATTAGATGGACAAAACACCGCCACCGATATTGGCAAAAGTGGTACCGACGACCTTGGATGGTTTTATGGAATTGCTTCCGGCCGAACAAATATTGTTCAATAAAATGCTGGATGTCATCCGTGAGACCTACGAGCTGTTCGGTTTCAGCCCGCTGGATACGCCTGCGGTAGAAAAGCTTGAAGTACTGTTGGCCAAAAGCGGAGGGGAAACCACAAAGCAGATCCTGCCTTTGCAAAAAGAAGGACAAGCTTTGCGTTTCGACCTTACCGTGCCTTTGGCCCGGTATGTAGCTCAGCGCTACCGTGATCTTGCATTTCCGTTCCGAAGGTATCAGCTCGCAAAAGTTTATCGCGGAGAAAGGCCCCAAAAGGGACGCTATCGCGAGTTCTACCAATGCGACATAGATATCATCGGAGACGGACAGCTTGGCCTGATCAACGACGCTGAAATTCCCAGCATAATTTACGCTGTTTTTCAGCGGCTGGGATTCGGACCGTTCACGATCAGGATCAATAACCGAAAGATCCTCAATGGATTTTTCTGTTCGCAGAATATTACCGGCGAACAGCAGAAGGAAGTTCTGCGCGTTATTGACAGGTTGGACAAGATAGGCAAAAACGGGGTCAGCCAGGAGCTGGCTGAATTAGAAGTGCCAGAGGCAACCATATCGAAGATATTCGGTTTTATCGGCATTACCGGTAAAAATAGCGATATCATCGAACAGTTAAAGGGCCTTGGCATTGCTGATGAAACATTTAATGCGGGAGTTGATGAACTTGATACCGTAATAAATGCGATCCGCCGTTTCGGAGTACCCGAAGAAAATGTGGCCATCGACTTGAAAATAGCTCGAGGGCTGGATTACTACACGGGCACTGTTTACGAAACAGCGCTGAACGATTATCCGGAGGTAGGCAGTATTTGTTCCGGAGGCCGCTATGATAATTTGGCCGAGTGTTACACCGATAAAAATCTTCCCGGCGTCGGTATATCTATCGGGCTCACGAGGCTGTTCTCCAAACTTTTGGAGATGCAGATCATCAAAACCAGCGGTTCGACTTCGGCACAATTATTGATCATACCTATGGATGATCAGCTCGACAAAGCGATCGAGGCTTCGGCCCGGTTCCGCCAGAGCGGAATATCCGCGATGGTTTATTCGGAACAGGCCAAACCGGCAAAAGCGTTCAAATATGCCAACAGACTAAAGGTACCGTTTGTGGCAATAATCGGAGGTCAAGAAGTGTCTCAAGGAAAAATATCCGTCAAAAATATGATGACGGGCGTACAACAGTTGACCACAGTTAGCGAAGCCATAGAGTTGATACAACATCGAGGTGAAGGTTAATGTCAGGAATTGCAGCATCTGGACCCGGGACGGGATATGAACAGGGATCGATATTTGGACAACATCATCCGAACCATCAGCTGGTAACGGTTCCCACCGGAACATCTGATGTCATTGGACACGATATGCGCATCCAGCAGCACATCTTGGAGACGATCCAAAGAGTTTACGAGAGATTCGGCTTTATGCCCCAGGATACGCCCATTATTGAGAACGATGTCGTTTTCAAGGGCCATCATGGAGAAGGCGAGAGCTTGATCTTCCGCTTGAACGACAAGGGCGATCTCCCGCTTGTGCTACGGTACGATCAGACGGTGCCTTTGGCCAGGGTTTTTGCAACTCATCCCGAGTTGCCCAGGCCCTACAGCCGTTATCAGATCGGGCCGGTTTTCCGCGATGACGTCGACGATGGCCGCCATTTCAGGCAGTTCATACAATGCGATGGCGATATCGTCGGTTGCAGCAGCTTGTTGGCTGATGCCGACATCCTAATGTTGGCTTACGCCGGACTGGAAGAATTGGGATTCCCGAATTTTACCATTCGGATCAATCACAGAAAAATATTCCAGGGAATAGCTTCTTTGCACGGCATAACCGAAAAAGAAAAGGTTGTCGCCATTCAGAGAGCTCTCGACCGGGCGGATAAGTGCACCTGCGATGGTGCGGAAGGTATCAAGAGGGAACTCTCCGAGTTCGATATCGGGGAAGAAGTCGCTGATACTCTCTTCAACATTTCAGCCTTATCAGGTAAGCCGTTGCCATGGGTGCTTGGCCAGTTGGAAGCGATGCTCGGAAACCAAAGACTTGCGATGGAAGGCATTCGGGATCTCAAAGAGATAATGTCCTATCTGCCAGAACAAATGGCAAACAAGATAGCGATAGATATGTCTCTGGCCCGCGGCGCCGACTATTACACCGGATTTATTCTTGAAGGTGTGGTCGATGGAATTCCGATCGGAGCGGTTTTGGGAGGCGGTCGTTATGACAATCTTCTGGCTGCTTTCGGGCGTCCGTCCGAACCGGCAGTTGGAATGGCCTTTGGATACGAGCGTATCATCCTCGCTATGAAACAGCTTGGGATGCTCGACTCTATGGCCATGGATCGTCATAAGGTCCTTGTAAGCTGCAGTGACAGGCAGCATCTGCCTGGATTGGCAAAGCTCGCGCAGGCGTTGCGCAGCCAGTCCCTTGAGGTCGTGACAGCTTATGAAGTGTTGGATGATGGCGGTCTGTCCAGAATGGCTGCCGAACAACATTGCCCCGTTATAGTACATCTTAACGGCGGAACGGAAGTAAGAACCCTTCCGGGATTCGAGAACAGCGAGTTGTACAACAAGGCGATCACAGCCTTGAACGGAGGAAATATCGTAGCCGCATAGAAAGATAAGAAAGAATGGAATGTAAACCAAAAGTAAATCAGTTCAATGTGCAGCAATGCACTTGTGCCCAAAACATAGCTTCGGCTTTGTTCTTGGGCACCTTTTGTTTTGAGCGTAGAATGTCGAAAGTCGAAGGTCGCAACGACCCTCCATTTTTGACATTCGATGCTCGACGCGCGCATTGACACAAGCCGTCAAAACTTCTATAACTACTAGCAATAAATCTGACGCAAACTAGCCGGATTTATAGCACTGTTAACAAAAAGCAAATATGGACAGAAGAGGAAAAGAAATGAGAAGGACACTATTTGGAGACGCAGCAGCGAAGGTACAGCCGTTAATGAACAAAGCAGTAGAAACCTTAGAGGTAATATACCATCGGAGGATGATAGATCATGGCAGCTGAAGCGAAGAGCACTGGAGACATAGGATTGGGGCCGTTTGCCAATACCGGAATGGCGATACCGCAAGGAACAGCCGACCATGTCGGCCGCGATATGCGCATACGCCAGCATACTCTGGGTATTCTTCAAGCGGCTTGCGAGAGGTTTGGTTTTTCGCCTTATGAGATACCGATCTTGGAAAACTCGGAAGTTTTCCAGGGGCGCTATGGAGAAGGCGAGGGATCGATACTTCATCTCGTGGACAGGCAGAACCATCATCTGTCCGTGCCTCGTGATTCCACAGTATCTTTGGCAAGATTGCTTGCTATGCATTCGGAGCTTCCGAGGCCGTTCAGAGGATATAATACCGGCAGGTATTTCCGCGATGAGGAAGGCGAGGATCGCGAGATCACTCAACTTTCCGTGGATGTCGTCGGTATCGAACGTCCGGGCGATGACGCAGAACTCATTGCCTTGGCATACAGCGCCTTGAACGAACTCGGTTTGCATTATCCGGAGAAGGAAGATGAGGCCGAAAAGAGAAGATCGGACTTTCCCGATTTTATCATTCGGATAAATCATCGAAACATTTTCCAGGGCATAGCCGAGTTGTACGGAGTATCCGACCGCGGTCGGATGATCAAAATACAGAGGGCAATAAACCACTTTGACAGGATGGACGAGAGTGCGGGAGACTTTAGAAAAGAACTGGCCGATCAGGGTATCGGCGAGGAATTGATCAAAGCTTTGCTCCAGGTTCTGGATCTTAGCGGCGGACCGCACTACGTTCTTAGTGAACTCGAAAAAATGGTTTATTCCCAGGCCAAGGGGATCGGTTTCAAAGGGCTTAACGAGTTGAGAAAAGTCGTGGAGGCTTTGCCCCGCGAAGTGCTCAACAAGACCGAGATCGATCTGTCTCTGGCTTGCGACTCCGACTACTACACAGGTTTTGTAATGGAAGGCGTAGTCGTAAGGAGGAGCAAAAAAGATAAAAGCGTTCACGAACAGATGGGAAAGTTTGTCCTTTCCGGAGGAAGCTATAAAGACCTTGTGTCTTCCTTTGGAGGCAAAGCCGAACCGGCGGTTGGAATGGCATTCTATCTTGAGAATCTTTTGGATGCCATGGAACAGCTGGGGATGATCGATAGCTTGGATCTCAGCCGACGCAGGGTGCTCCTGTCTTGCGCTGAAGAACGCCATGCCAGCAAACTGTTGCAGATAGGGCAGTCTTTGAGAAAGAATTCTTTCGAGGTCGTCACAGCCCATGAAATTTTGGATAACAAATTCAAAAGGCTGAAGATGGCTTTGGAGGAACAATGCGCTTGCGTCGTTTGTCTGGACGGAATGATCTCGGTCAAACCGCTTCCCGGCTATGGCAGCAGCGCCCTTTTCAAAGTATTGCAAAAGATCTTGGAAAACGATGGTTATGGCGACGGAATGTCTGTCGCGGTCATCGCTGAAAAAGAGAGCGGCGAAGGAGAACTCAAAAGAGAAATGGAGGAGATAAAAAGATTAGGACAACCGACCTACAAGTTCGATCCTTCCCAGAATTAGAAAGGGATGAATGTAAAATAGCAGTATGTGCAGCAATGCACTTGTGCCCAAAACATAGCTTCGGCTTTGTTCTTGGGCACCTTTTGTTTTGAGCGTAGAATGTCGAAAGTCGAAGGTCGCAACGACCATCCATTTTCGACATTCGATGCTCGGCGCGCGCATTGACATAGCCTAGTAAAACTCCTATAACTACTAGCAATAAAACCATTGCGAGCAAGCTGGTTTTATAGCACTGTTAAAAAGTTAATATGGGATAAATAGGAGGTTGAAAAGATCTGATATAGTTCGGTATCAAAGGTTCAGGGAGGGCTGATCAGCCCGACCGTCCAAATGTATTGCTTAGGAATATGCGTTACGCGGAGGAATCATAAGTTATGAGCGAGAGAATGTTGTTTGTATCGGGAAGAATGAACAGATCGTTAGTGAAAGGAGCAACCGAAACTTTGAAGGTAGCGCATCATAGGGGAGTGACCGTCCATGAAGCCTGAAAAGATTTTGGTGGACCCTCGCAGGGTATTCTTATCCTGTTCCGAGAGCAGGCATTCGGAAAGATTGCCGTTCATCTCTCGAACTCTGGAAAAGAATTCGATCAAAGTCGTTGAGTCTTGCGAGCCGTTGTGCAACAAGATCGGACGGCTGAAGAGGGCTCTGGACGGGAAATGCGCTTTTGTCGTTTATATCGACGGGATGTTGAGAATAAAACCTCTCCCCGGATATGGCAACAGCGGCCCGCTTAAAACCCTGCAAAAAGTTCTGTCGAGAAATGCTTACGGAGACGGTCTGTCCGTAGCGGTCGAGACGGAACGGGAATTCTCGGAAAGGGAGATAGGCGAAGCCGAAACATTCGGACAGCCTTTCGTTCTGGATCTTTCTCAGCTGTAAAGTTGAACCTATATGTGCAGAAATGCACTCGCGCGTGCCCAAAACATCGCTTCGGCGTTGTTCTTGGGCACATTTTATTTTATTCTTTCTATTTATCTTGTATAATGTGGTTAAAATATATTTTATGGAAGCTCAAGACGCAAAAAATTATTTGAGATTATTGCAAAAATTTTGTTCCGTTCCGGGAATTTCCGGAAGCGAAGGCAAGACCGGAATATCCGGCGCGATTCTGGAAGAATTGAATGCAATGGATCCCAAGCGCGCTTTCGAAGACGAGTTCGGCAACGTCATCGCTGTTTTCGGAAGCGGAAATAAAAAAATATTATTGGACGCTCATATCGACGAGGTCGGTTTTGAGGTGGCCGAGAATATCAAAGGCAGGGGAATATTTTTGTCGGAGATAGGGCAAATGAATCCAGCGAACATTGAAGGTGCGAGAGCCTATGTCATCTCGAGAGGCATCAAGGGGAAAATAGCCGTTCGGGAGGGGCTGATGATGTTCGTTCCGGATAATATCCAAGAAGCCGATAACATATCAGATCGCGATCTAGTCTCTTTCGAGAGGCATTTCGAATTCGACGGAGAAAAAGTGAAAGCGATCGCCTTGGACAACAGAGTGGGATGCGCGGCGATAGCGGAGATAATAAGCTCCGTTTCTCTGCCGAAAGATGTTTCGATAATAACGGTTTTTTCTTCCGGAGAAGAAATGAAGAGATCGACCGTCGGACAGATAGCCGCCAAATACAAGCCGGATTTCGGAATTGTGATCGATGCGGCGTATGCCCAGCCCATAGATATGGACCCGTCCAGGACCAGTATTCCGGAAATGGGCAACGGATGCGCCATTCAGAGGCTGGGGGAAGATTTTGTCGTTAAAGATTCGGTGATAGAAAGGTTCGAAAATCTGGCAAGGGAAAACGATATAAAGTGCCAGCCGGAGATCCCTCTTCCGGAATTGGGCAGGACCAATCTGCCGTATTTGGAGAAGAACGGCATCGAAGCCGGAGCCATCAACATTCCCGTCAGATACCAGCACACTACTTACAGCGAATTTTTGGTAAGCGATGCGATTGAGGCGATAAAATTGATAAAAGTTTTTATAGAAAATTTTTAAAAACAATTTCAAAAGTCGCAGAAACCCGCAGAGATCAGATCTCTGCGGGTTTTTAGATCTGCGGCTTTTGATAAACGGGCATTTTTGGTAGAATAAGGAGGATAAATTTTAATTTTATATCATGAAAATAACTTTTTTCGGCGCAGCTCAAAACGTAACCGGCTCGAAACATCTGGTGCAGACGCAAGGATACAATCTGCTTTTGGACTGCGGATTTTACCAGGGCAAGAGAAAGGTCTCCGACGAGATGAACAGAAAACTTCCTTTTTCTTCCGATACGATAGACGCGGTCATCCTTTCTCACGCGCACCTCGACCACTGCGGCACATTGCCGATACTAGTGAGGGAAGGCTTCAAAGGGAAAATATATTGCACCGATGCCACCGCGGCGATAGCCAGATGCATTTTGCTGGATTCCGCGGCCATACAAAAATCGGATTGCGATTATTGGAACGTCCACGTCAGGGGCGACGAAGAAGAGGAAATCGCTCCGATATATACCAGTGAAGACGTCCAGAAGGTCCTTGAGCGCTTCGAGGCGGTCCCGTACTTCAGGTTGAGCAACAAATGGACGGAGCTTAACGAAAATATCCGTTTCAAATTATATGACGCCGGGCATATTTTGGGTTCGGCCGTCACTCTATTGGAGATCAAGGAAGACGGCGTTGTAAAAACAATGGCTTTCACCGGGGACCTGGGCAGGAATGATCTTCCCATCTTGCGCTCTCCGGAAGCGATCAAAGAAGATGTTTCAACTTTATTGATGGAATGCACCTACGGCAACAGAACGCACAGGCCGGTGGCGGAAGTGATGGTGGAGTTGAAAGAGATCATCAACGAAGCCGTGCGCAAAAAGAGCAAGATCATCGTTCCGGCTTTTTCTTTGGGAAGGATACAGGAGCTTATTTACGTCCTCCATCTGCTCACTCATCAAAAAGCCATTCCCGCTTTGCCGATATATATCGACAGCCCTTTGGCCGATGAGATAACCAAGATTTTTTCCTGCTGTACCGATTATTTCGACGATGAGTTTTGGAAAGATTTCGGCAAAGACGGGGACTCCGCTTTTTCTTTCGACAATTTGAAATACGTCCGTTCCATCCAGGAATCCAAGGGTCTGAACACCGTGCAGGGCCCTCTTATGATCATTTCCGCTTCGGGAATGGCCGAAGGCGGGAGGATATTGCATCATCTGAAAAACAATATCGGAGGATCCAATAATTTGATCATGATCACCGGTTACCAGGCTGAAAATACTTTAGGGCGCAAAATATTGGAAGGAGCCAAATCGGTGAATATATACGGCATTCCTTATGATGTCCGCGCCAAGGTGATAACCCTTAATGAATTGAGCGCTCACGCCGACCGCAACGATCTTTTGGCTTATGCCAAAGCGGCCAAAGGCCTCAAAAATTTGCTTTTGGTGCATACCGAAATGTCCCAGGCTCCGACTTTCAAAGGGCTGGCGGAAAGGTCTTTCCCTGGAATGTCTATCGGCATACCGGCCTTGGGAGAGAGTTTTGAATTTTGATAATAAATTCCAATCCAAAGATATTTTTGGTATAATACCGACCACAGTATGGAAAACAAAAATCAGCAGCAATACCAGCATTTGGGGAGAAAAACTTTTTTCTTGTTCGTGATGAAAAGAAGCTATCTGGCTTTCTTCTCTCTGGCGGCGGCGATAGCTTTGGCTACGATCCCCGGCGCT
>Ga0172381_10007258_pt1 | contig 10984 bp, 9 predicted proteins | sample Leawel6488metaG_FD_119754 | JGI IMG/M metagenome (GOLD analysis project Ga0172381, IMG submission 119754) | Leachate microbial communities from a municipal landfill in Southern Ontario, Canada - Leachate well 64-88 metaG | ecosystem: Engineered > Solid waste > Landfill > Unclassified | place... | reverse complement strand
TATAATAATATAATTATATAAAAAATTTTTAATTCTCTCACATTATGCTACCACCATATTGAGACCCAAGAACTTGATATGCTATTTTTAATGAATTAATCTTTATTTTAGTTTTTCCATCATTTTTAAACACGAATTTAACTAATTTACCTCGTCCACCTAAATTGACTTGCTTATCGGTCACATTGCTAGACATATTTAATGTTCGGGTGTATCTTGGTATCTCTTCTCGATCAAAATATATGTCAATAGATAAATTAGAATCGACTCTATCTACATGCATAAATAGATATCTAAATTCTTTAAAATCCATACTATTTCCAAAATTCATCCATGGTGTTTCAGCCACAAAATCTACTGCTTTATTTGCTATATTTAAATAATTTCCGTCAGAGAAGACGAAATCAAAATATGTATCTTGTGCAGTATTATTTTTTAACTGATAAATCTGACCCATATTGTCACCAGCTAATAAAATATCAAATCCATCCACATCATTAACAATATTAGCGGCATTCCACATTCTTCCTTTTCGAATAGACCATGACTTAAATTCATAATTGTACGAAATTCCTATTTGTTTGTTTTGATCTTCAGAATTATTGCCAATAGACCAATGTACAATCTTTCTCATTTGGTCAGGCAAACATACGGCAAAAATTAAACCCTCATGATCTAAATTTTGATAAGTTGGTAGAATCTCGTTTGAAATTATTTCAATGCCAGCTGGAGTTGCTAAGAAAATTCCATATTGTGATAGACCTAAAACTCCTTGATCGTATGTACAAGTTCCAAAAGCACCTAAACTACCTATTGTTTCAGATATTTTGACAATGCTAAATGGTAGTGTGTTATCACCAGTGTATTCGATTCTATACGTTGAATTGTGTTTGAAAACTAAAAGATATGTTCTATAAACTTCAATAGAAGTTATAGGAGAACCATTGTTAACATCAATATCAATATATCCATGTGTTGGACCATCTTCACCCCAAATTTGAGGTGCATATTGTTCAGAATAATATAATCTCGACGGGAAATTAGGGTCACCAAATCCAATAACGTAATCAAAGAAAATTTTAAATTTCTTTAAACGAGGAGTGTCTGTTTGATAAATTAAATTATCTTGAGTAACACTGATTGCTTCTACAATTCTTGAATCTTCAACTGGATCGATTAAAGTTCCAGATGTGTTTACTCTTGGGCCAATATAAAATGATTGTAAAGTATTTGAAATTGGATTATCATAAACTAAAGATGTACTATTATCAGTGCCTGAATATAGTTTTGGTGCTAAATAATAAATAGCATCTGTATCAGTTCCACTTGCTGATGTTATAAATATATAACCAGCCGAAGAATTTAAATCAAATGGATATTTATTTCCATAATTTAATCCAGAAATTAATATCATTGAAGATGTTCCAGTAGTAGGACCAACAGTTATTCCGCTGGCGGCTCTATATCCACCAGAGGTTAATGAAACCGCTGGCATTATTTGGAAACTAGTACCTGTGGCTAAACCACTTCCAGTACCAGTAGTAGGTACTTCTAACCAAGTAATTCCAGAAGGTCTCATTCCTAAATCATATGTAGAATTTCCAGAAGTATTTAAATAAATTTGATTCCATACTTGAGGTTGATTTGCGGAATAATTTGTATCGAGTAATAAATCGTCATAAGTCGCATAAGAATGAAGATAATTTATATCACTGTTTAATCCAGAACATAAAGTAATATGTGTTGATTTATTTGGCGTTTCTAATTTAAATGAATTTATTTTATCACCAAGTCCATAAATTACTCGTTGAGAACGAGTTTCTCCAATCCGATAATCATAAATTCCATTAATCCAATTACCTGATGGTAAATTATCAACTAGACCATAGGTCATTATTTGATTAGAATCATAAGCATTTGTTGTTTGAAATATTCCATCACCTGAAATATTAATTAAAAATGTTCCAGATTTATATTGATTTTCAAAACCTATGCTTATCGGGTTTGCTAACTCAATTCTGTTATTAACATTATAAAAACCATAATCTCGTAAAGGTCCATTATCTACTGGATCTAATAATTTATATGAAACTAAATAATTCCCAACACCAGAAATATTAATTGGATTATCATAAATTGATATTATTTTATCTAAATCATAATTTGAAGCATTAGCTATTTTTAAAGTTGAACCAGAAAATAAATGAGTACCAGTATAAGTTCCTAAAATTGTTTTATCAATTATTGAATTTTCTGATATTGTATTTATTTTAGAAAATTCTGCTGAATAATTAATTAAATAATTTCCACTCAACGTATTTTTAAATCTATCAACATATTTAAATCCAGCAGAATTATTTGGAAAATTCTTTTGTGCATAAAAATATGACCCATAAATTGTTTTATTTCCACTCAATTGAATCATATTACCAAATTCAACAGATGAAACATCTGAAGGAGAAGATTGAACATTTCCATTAAAAGGATAATTTGGATAATTAGGATTTGAATTTGAAACAAATGGTCCATAATAATTTTTAAAATCAGAGGCATCTTGTTTCAAAAAAGGAGCAACTTGTACGTAATCAGATGTATTTTCACCGATTAAACTAAAAGTTGCTTCATTAAATTCATTTAAAGAAAATTCAGGTAATGATTTCTTAGTAAAAGGAGTACCAACTATTGTGCCTGAAAAAGTATTATATTTAATTAATAAAGCATTATCCATATCTTCTGTGTATTCATTAATTTTATAAGCAGGTCCAATTTTTCTGTTATAATTTGAATCACATTTAAAAGTATAATTAAATAAATATGCGTTGCCAGAATAAATCTGAACAGGCGCAGAAAAAGAATAATTAGTATTTCCAGATGCTAATTTCTGTCCAATATTTATTAAATGATATGAATTACTAGGAATTAATACACTTCCATTTGTGGTCGCTAATTTAGTCGAAGGAAAAACCATTGTTCCAGAATTAATATAATTATTAAATGAAGTATCTAATACATATCCTGAATATGGACCATTTCCAGTAATACGAGTTCCAGAAATTGTTAAATATGTTAAGTCTAATTTATTTAATTCTATATTAATATTTATTGGTTGTGTATTTAATGTATTTATCCAATTTTGATCAGTTTCACCATATGAATTTGTCCAACGATTAGCTAATTCTTCTGAATACCAAAAAATAGAACCATCTTTTATTTTATAATTTTTATTTGCAATCCATACCATACCAGCATGAATGTCACTGCCTGAATTAATAGTATTTTCTTGATAATAATTTTCTGAGCGCAAACCAATTTGATTTGGATACATTTTTATATATTTAATTTTTCCATTGTATTTATAATTTGTAGAATTGAATATATCATATTCCCTGTAACCTCCAGCAATTGTCATAGAATCAATTCTTGAAGGCATGTCAAAATAAAAACTAGGTATAGAAACGTTTAAAACATCATTAATGTAAATATTAGTATTAATAGTTGAATAAGCTAACTTTATATTTAATTCAATTCCTGAAGTATATGGAAATTCAACAGACGAAGTAGCATAAGTCGTTCCGCCGTAATATCGAGTTAAATTTAATATTTTAGTTCCACTTGTATTTCCATTCGCAATTGAAATTTGGTTTCCATCCGTAATATCTTCAATTGTTGGAGCGCCAAATCTTGGATCATGTCTTTCGATTTGATAAAGCATATTTAAACCATCAATATTTGAATCGTCTACTGGTGGTATTATTTGAAACTCTAAAGTGTAGTTTGTTGATGAAACATATGAATTTAAACCAGATGAATCTGCAATATTAAAAAATCCAGTTCCTGATGGATTTGAAGTTCCAGAAGATTGAAAATTAGCTACTCCTGATATTACGGATGGAAAATTTAAAATTCCAGAAATATTAATATTATCATTTAATGATGATGTATCTAAGACAGTCGCAATATTACCAGATGTGGAATAATTAATAAAATCCCAATCACCAAATGTAGTTCCACTTATAACATTATTTGTTGGTAAATTAAATATAGTAATTCCAGTTGTTTGCGGATTAACTCCAATTATCCCGCCACATAAGTCTTCTGATCCACCCCTTGAGGAAGTAGAGCCTTTATAAAAAACATCAGAATTTTCTAAATTTATAAAAACAAATCCTTGTTCGTTTGGATTTATATCTAAAATTTCAGATGAAGATCTTGAATCCATTGTAGAATTCATATTAATAGCATTTGATTTTTCTATTTTAGAAAATTTTCCCATTTTTTATCTCCTAATTGATAACTACAAACCGTCATCAAGGTTAAATTCTAACAAAGGGCGAAGAAACATATGCATTTAAAGCACCATTACCATTAATATAATTTGCGTCTTGAAAACTAAACATATATCCAATATTGTTTTCACTCCAACGGCGCATATCTGACATTCTCTTTTGTTTAAGCGTCATATATCTTTGCACTGCGTCAGCGTCACCTAAAAACATATATGACTTTTCTAAAGTTGCATAAGTTATTATGTCTTGAAATTGTTCTGGAATTACCTTTTGATAATCAGTATCTAATACACAATCAGAATGTTTTTTCTTATAAATAACTGTATAATTTAATCCAGAACATTGTGAATTTGGAGTTGGAAAAAACTGTATTTGTAAATTATTATGTACACCTAATTCTGGCATATAAGTATAATTAAATGGAGTTCCACTAATTGTATAATAACCAATTGGATACATTTTATTTAAATCATTAATTGGAATAAATCCAACATTTCTAGCTAATTTTGGAATTGAAATAGAATAAATTTGCTCAACATCATCAGTTAATTCATAATTAAATCCCATTACATTGTTAATTGTTCCATAACTTACATATCCACCAGTAGATGTACCTGAATATGAATTACCAGAAAAATCTGTACCAACAAATGATATCCCTGTAGTGTTAACGTAAGCTGTTGCTCCTACACTCATCACATCTAAAGGATATGGAAATATGTCACCAGAAATATTAATGCCAGTAGATGGAAATGTCGATAAACCAGATAATGTAACACCTTGTACGTCTTCAACATTATGTGTAAACGGAAATGATTTTTGGGAAACTAAATGTGCAAAATTGAAAGAACTAATCGTTTCTTTAATCGCGGCGTTATAATAATTTTTAATCAAACTAAGTGGAGGCTGAGTTGTTTCGTCTAGAATTTGAAAACCTAATTCTTGACGTACGATATCTATAGATTGTGAAAAATTATATAACATATCAAACCTCGGTTAAAATTTTTGTTAATTTATTTTTATCTATTCTAATGCCTTTTTGCATTAGAAAACCTAATGTAATTGATAATGACTCTTTCCAGCCGCGATAAACTAATTCGTCATCTTTTCTTAATTTATCTCGTTGACTTTCGCATGGTAAATCTGTACTATTAGAGCATCCTATGGAACATATAAATTCATGATCAGCTTTATATCCAGTTTCTTTGTCAAAAAATGGAACCATAAACCAAATGACATGTCCCATTGGTGCTTCTGGTGAGGATAACATTAAGTTTTGTTTTAATAAGAGATTAGGATGAATAGATTTAAGTATTTTAGAAAATTGTGAAAAATTATAATTATATCTATCACTATTATCGCGTATGGTCATTTTTCTCTTATGATTTGATTCCACTTTCGCTTTATCAATAGCGTATAAATTTTTAGTTGATTTATTTGTGTCACTTAAATAATTTTTAATTGAAACTCTAGTTGTATTAAATCTACTCATCTTTATCTCCTTTAAGTTATATTATTTCTTTCTCTTTCCGACACCGATTGCGATAAATAAACCAGGATGTTTCTTTTCAATTTCATCTTTAGACATTTTATTATATGGTTTTTCATATTCTTCATCTTCTTCAATTTCATCTACTGGTTTGCCATAACTTTCTTCTTCTTGCGTTATACCTTCTTCTTCTTCATATTTAGTCCATTCTTCACATAATTCTTCTAGTTTACTAATTAATTCAGAAGGATATCTTTCTTCTTTAGCTTTATCTAAAATTTCCATTAAATCCATATGCATTTTATTTTCTCCTAGTTTTTGTTTGATATAAAAATGGAATGGAACGCTTTTAACATCCCATTCCATTTTATATTACATTTTTTTTAAAATCTTAAATACTTGCGGCTGAAGCTAACACGAGAATGCGAGCATCTAAAGCTGGAGTTCCAGTTTCTACGCCCGTAAGGTTCTTGGCGGCGAAGAAAGTCTTCCAACCCACTGAGGCCTTAATTTGCTCGACCGTATCATATGTAGATCCCGCGCCAGGGAATTTGCGATAAACTTCCATTTCTTGTGAATCTAAGTTTGCAACACCAAGGCTGTTATCCCCAAAGGCATAGGCGTAAAAAACATCGACCGTGCCATTATTTATGACTGGTTGGAGTGCGGTTTCATATAGATCCGCACCGAACACACTCCCAATGAAGCCTTCGAGTTTATATCCATCAGCAATGTCTTTAGCTGTATTGACTGTTTGTTGTGCGAGGGTTAAGAAACCACCAACACCACTTTCGCTTCTAATATCTACAGCTTGTGAAGTATGCATGACGATGGAATATTTAGTTCCACCAAATTTTGGCACAGCATTCCGGCTTAAACGGCCAACGGCTTTTCTAATATCTGCGGCTTTTAAAACATCAGATGCTGTTATGTTAGCTATTACATTGTTGGCCACAGTTGATGGAGTGAATAAATCAGTACCAGCAGTTACGCAAGAACTATCTACAGCCGCTCTACAAACAGATTCTACAATGTATGCCATTTGCTGAGTTGCTTGTTCTTGTAGAGCTTCTTCCATTGGAGTGACTGAAGTAGCTTCTAAAATATCTGAACAGGCAAATACGCCAGCATATTGCACTAAGTTTACTGAAATGTTTCTGGAAGTAATATTTTGTGGAGTCATCAGTTGGCCTTCAACCGTAGTAGCGGCGGCAACAGCGGCGGCATCACCAGATTGTAAACCAAAACGAATCCAAGTTACGCTCTTACCACTATTGGCAGGAAGAGTGTTCTTATAACCTAATTCATATAAATGAGTTTTTTGAACTAAACGATCTAATGCTTTTCTTTTGAACCATTGCATAATTACTGCGGATTGATTTAGACTTGTTGAAATAGCCATGATTTTTCTCCTATGATTTTATGATTTATTTTTAGAATTTCGACTAATACTAGTATGAAATCCAAGCGTTACCACTGAAATTAAATAAAGTTTTACCAGTTAAAGCTGAAACTGAAAGATTAGTAGTTCCACCGTTAATAGTGTTAGGTGAAGTTCCTGAAACTGTTACGGTACCAGCAGTAGCAATGACGGTAAATTCTTTTCCAGCTAAAGAAGCACCAGAAGGAATTACGAAAGTTGAACCTGAAGCACCTACGTTATTACCAAAAACTACATTGGCAGTAGTAGAAGTACCTGATGCACCACTGAGATATTGTACATCCCATGCATTACCATTGTATAGAATTCCCATTTTTATCTCCCAAGATTATTTTATTAAACCCATTTTTTTCATTTCTATTCTCATTTGTGAAGAATTCATCCCATCAAATGGATTAGAATCTACAGATTTAGGAGCTACTTTAGAGCGTCCTACTCCTGTCGCGGAATGTAATTGATTTTGTCTACGTGTTTGAGCTTCTGAATTTTGTTGCATTGCAATTTTTTCATTCCCGTCAGCTTCAACACCTCTAGCCCAATAATACAAAAGTTGTGGATTTCTCGCAACTTCTGAAGCATATGATGTACCATCTTTCTTATCAGCTTCAACTAAATTACTCATAATATTCATCATTACTGGTTCATATTTTACATATTTTTCTTCGCCAATATTAGTTTTAAATTCATTTACAATCTCATTGGCTTCTTGTTTGACCGCCAAATCACGATATGGTCCATATAATTGCTCTGCTTCTTGACGAGCAATTTCACGAGCCATTGAAATCGGATCTTGTTGATATTTTTGAGCTAATTCTTGTTGTTTTTCAATTTCTAATTGCTTATTGTACTGAGCTAAAGCTGGTTCATATTGTTTTAAATATTCATATCTTTTTAATTGGGTTTCATACTCTTTCTTACTTTTATCATTATAACTTTGGAGGTCTGTATATCTTTTTTGCCAATCTACAGGTGTCTCTTTTTGTGTTAATGATTTTTTTTCTATTTTTTCTGCTTTTTTCTGATTTTGTACATTTGAAAGAATCTTATCCGCTGAGCTAGAATTTCCTACAACGGTTTCTGATTCTCCTGCATTAGTCTCAATTGATTCATCTGAGGTATTAATGTCTTCGTTTTCCATGTTTTTACTCCTTTGAGTCCTGTAAACAGGGTACTCGTGTTGTAGAGATCCAATTAATGGGTGTCTCTATTTATTTATTATAATTATATAAATTATAATTTAGTCGCTTACATAATCGTTTTTGTCTTTATGCGTTTCAATATAATTTATTATTTCTTTAAAAGCTTTGATTTTGTATTTATGCTCAATTAATTTTGTGTCATCATCTGCAATTATATTATTTAATTCTATACCAATTTTTTCTTCAATCAATTGTTTAAATAAAATATATTCGTTTGAAAAAAATATACATTTAATATCAGAATTTTTCATTTTTTAACCTCATTGGACAGTATTAGCTGATTGCTCAATATCACTAAGTGTTGGCGCAGTCATTCCTTGTTGATTTACATCAGGTGTTGCAGGAACTAAACCTGATTGATCTTGTGGAATTCCAGGTTGAGGAATACTTTGTTGTTGAATTTCTTCATTAAAATATTGCTGGGGATCTTGAATGTCGAATAAAGGTAAAATTTCATTTTGATAAAATTTTCCTAGATTAAACGCTGGAAAATGTATAAGTCCATAACTTTGTGCCGCTACCTGTACCGCTTGAATTGTGCCTTGAGCTAACTGCATCATTTGTTGTTTTCTTACTTCTTTATTGGCTTGTTGGACTGATCCTGTCGGAACGAAATCGTACATTCCAGAGAAATCAGCTTGAGTTAAATTGATAATTTGATTTTCTACAATAAAACTAAATTCTTCGACAAATTGTTGTGATAATAAAAACATATGTTTTGCTAATTCAGCAATATATTCATCTTGTATGTTTTGTAATTTAATACTCAATCTGGCTGAAGAATTACTTTGTTGAATGCTCACGGCTGATGCGGTTCTGTCACCTTGATCTTCACCTTTTAGTACAGAATCGACTCCAATACTGTTTTGCATATCTTGTTGGACGGATTGTTTGTGATTTCCTAAAACTTGCATATCATTACCAGATGTAGTGTTTTCTACTTTAATTCCATTTAAACTTTGAACGTGAATCACACCATCTTCTTTTCTTTTTAATTCGGCTACAGAAATTCCAGCAGTATCATCAATCATCGTGAATTTTTGACCAGTTTTTTTACTTAAAAGACCTAATTGAGTATTAATTCCACTCAATTGTTCAGCTTCGGCTTTCAAAATTTCACATTCGCCAATTCCCCAAAAATCATTAGAAATTCTATATGTTCTTGCAACTACATAAGGCTTTCTTTTAAAAGGATTTACCTTAAATTTAATTATCTTTTTGTTATTTAGTAGCCAAATATAAAATTGATCTGAAACTTGAATTCCTTCTTCATTTTTCCAATATAAGGTTACCCAAAACTCATCAACGAATACTTTATTTTTATCATTATGAGAATTTCCACCTTCTATTTCTTGGCGCATTTTAGCGCCTTCATTTTCAGCTTTTGTTCTTACTTCTTCGTCAGAAAAGTCTTCTACTTCTCCATTGGTTCTCATTTTTATAATTTCTTCTTTGGTAAAATATAATCTTTCGCGGCACCATAATGCTTCTTGAATGTCATGTCCTAAATAATTAGGATCAATGGCAAAATCAAAAATATCAAGATTGTACCAATCTGGACGGCCTTCTATTTTTGCTTCCCAGGCTTGAGTTTCTAAATTATAAAAATAATCGGGGTCATTGTTCCAAAAACTTTTTGCGACAGCTGTTCCAAAAACTAATGCATTTTGAATCGCATCCGTAGTCTTTTTTCTCCCTTTATTGTTTACGGTCATGACTCTGTTAATATAATTTTTAATTTTAAGCGTATTATTATTGTTGTCCTGAAATCTAGGTACTGGCTTTATTATTTCTGATTTTGAGAAAATTGAATTGACTAAATGTGGAACTTCAGTTTGTACGAGTGACCAAACTTCATTTACTTTGGAAGCTACTTTTTGTTTTGATTCTTTTTCAAATTTTCTAAACAATGAATAATATTCTTTCCAATCTTCTTTTTTGACATTAAATACTCTTTCCCATTCTTTGTTGTATTTTTTTAATTCTTCTTCAACTTTTGATAAATCTAATCCTTCTGGAATTTCAAGTTTTGATTGAATTTCATCTGAAGGATTAATAGTATCGAATTCATTTAAATTCATATTTTCTGTCATTTAATACCTCTTTTATTGTTTATTATATTAAATAAATATAAAATATTAAAATATCATTTACAAATTTTAGGTCCGAGAAAGCCCCATCCGATAAAACAATTTAGAGATTTAACAAAAGAAAATTCTTCTGGTACTTTTTGTTTTGTTAATGAAAAATTAAAAATACAAAATATAAAACAAAAATTAAAAATTAATGGATTTGAACAATTAAATAATTTCTTAGAAATTTCTAATGCTGTTTTAATTAAATCTGGAAATGATTATTTTATTAATATAACTGGTTATGAAAATCCTAAAGAATTTAATCCTAGTTCTGATTTAGGTGTTGATTTTGGTATTAAAGACAATTTAACTTTTTCAAATGGAATTCAAGTAAATATAAACATTCCTGAAAGTAAACAAACTAAAAAAATTCAAAGCAGAATTTCTAAGTCTAAAAAAGGTTCTAAAAATAGATTTAAACTAAGACTACAATT
>Ga0172381_10007257_pt1 | contig 10987 bp, 5 predicted proteins | sample Leawel6488metaG_FD_119754 | JGI IMG/M metagenome (GOLD analysis project Ga0172381, IMG submission 119754) | Leachate microbial communities from a municipal landfill in Southern Ontario, Canada - Leachate well 64-88 metaG | ecosystem: Engineered > Solid waste > Landfill > Unclassified | place... | reverse complement strand
GTCTTGCTAGAAGCCTCCCCAAACAACTTGACAGCCGTAGGTTCTATTTTTTCCAGGTTAGTCTTGATCTTGGACAGGGCACTATCAGTGTCTTCCAAATCCGTTAGGGCCATCCCTGCTGCAAACCTTTTGTCCTTATCCTCTTCGGGAGCCGGAGTAGGGGATGTTGCTAGAGAGGATGGGGCTTCCTTATCTGCATTTCTAAGAATCTCGGATACCCTCTTAGAGGCAGCCATATCTGCCATCCCATCCGGACGGGTAAGCAAATCATTCACACCTAGATACCTTACATTAGGATATTTCCCAAAATCCGAGCCCTCCCCACCCATAAACCCGGAAATACCGTCGGAGACCATCATATGCTCCTGGACTTCCTTTGACTTTGTATCCACCCCATTGTTGTCAGATACATCAATAATGGCAAGCTGACCATCTCTCTCGAGCTCATCAAAAGGACGAAGCCCATTATTGTTGAACGGGTAGGAAGGAAGCTTTTCCAGGTACCTGCTATCTAAGACCCCACCATTTGGGAATTTAACAGGTTCCTTAGGTAGTATGAAGGTAGTAGCGCCTGCTTTTCTAGTTTTGCTGTCAATCAAGATTTTTACCAGGCAAGTTACCCCACCTATGGCAAACTTCCAGAAAAGAGCCCCCCACTGCATGTTATCCCCTTTCTTAGAAAAGGAACCTTTCAATAAGTCTTCTGCATTAGCAGTCATTTCCATACCTTTTCCGTAGTCAAAGGCAGTGGTGTTGCTTGCCCCGTGCTTTGCCGTCAAGTAAACAATGGCGTAAGCATTGTTGTCCGTGCTGCTAGGCATTTCTGTCAATATGTTCTTAGATTCAGGACCGTCGTTCATAGTTAGGCTCCCCCTCCTTCAAAATTTTTGAAAATGACTTTATTCCCCGATCATCTATATCTATTCCATAGGTTTCTTTTATCTTATCCCGTAACCCTGTTTCCAGGGAAACTATCTGGGAATGTCTGTCATTGTAAATCTGAGCAGCCCTCTTAAAGATAGAGAGAAGGTATTCTTCTATTTCCTTTCTACAGAAACCGATAGATTTCTCAATGTCCGAGAAGGGTATTGTCATCTTTTCAGAGGGGTACAAATCTCTAAGAAAATCTGTCATCTTGGTAATTAACCAGGACCCCTTCTCTTGGAGATAAATGGACAACTCTTTATCGTCATAGGAAGCAAAGTGATTCCTCATAAAAAGAACTCTTATATTGCTCTTGAGGTCTTCCTTCATCAACTCCACGAGGCTCTTATATAGGGTATATTCTTTAGCTGAAAAATCATTGATGTTCTTTATAGACCCCTTCTCCCTGTACACCCTCCTATAAGAGTCAAGAACTGAATTTTTTATAAACAGCAAGCGCTCCTCCAGGTAAGTCATCTGGTCATGCAATATCAGCTTAGTCTTTATCTGGGTCATCATTGCTACAGTTTCCAGGGTGAAAAAGAATACTCCCGTAGAGGTATCCTTCAGTGCTTCCTGGGTCAGAGGAGCTTCCTGGGAGTAGGAAACCTGACCCTTGGAAAGCTTCAGGTTTAACTTCTTTTTACCAAAGAAATAATTGATAATAAAAATGATAACTGAAACTGCTAATAGCATCACTGCTATTAGAATCAGTTTCTGCTCAAAGGTTAGTCCTTCAAATATGCTCATTAGTTGTCCCCTCTTAATAAGGGTCTCCCTTTTAGCTCAAAGGCATCTACTACGTCTACCCCTAGGTATGGGCTTGTCTGAGCAAGTATACTACCAGAGGTGTAACTAGATGCTACAACAACCAGGTAGAGACGCCCAGTAGCGGACTCCTTAAATAGGTAAGGCTGCAGAATCTTGTAGGGAATGTCTTTGAGAGTTACACTCCCTGGATATTTAGTGCACAACTCTGTAAGTCTATTTTCATTAGCCGCTACAAAATCTTCAGTTTTGAGAGTGAGATTATAGTAGCCTCTCTTGGTATTGCTCCCAACAGACCCTACAGTGATTCCACCCTTCAGTGCCATTCTATGATTCTTCCCGTAGGACATAGGCGGAGTTACCACCGTAGTGCTCCCATAGGAGTCCAAAGAGCTCGAGTCATAGAGATATGCGTCAGTCCCTCCCGCTCGGGGCATGCGGGCGATTATGCCATACATCCCATCGGCAGGCGTATCCATTTTCACTATATACCCACCCACTCCAGAACCTGGAGGGGATGCAGGCAAAGAGGATGGGTTTTCAAACACTACTCTAGTTCTTGTACTGCCTAGAGCTTCCACATGGGAAACCTTGAACATTGAGGTAGGGCCATCATCTAGTCTATTAGAATAATCCTCTCCATTCGGAGAAGTTATGCAGATGTAATCCCCCCTAGATATCTCACCGTGGGTGAACACACCTTCAGCAAAAGTAAAATCCCACACTCCTGTAGAAGAGACAGAGAGGGTAGCCCCTGTGAAAACCTTTTTTTCTAGTAGCGAGCTACCTGTTCCCCGTGTGGTAATAAAGGCATCACCTTCCATTAGTATGTCGCCAAAAAGTGGCGAAGTAAAATTCATACCCTGGTAACCTGTGGTATTATACACAGGGTAAAGGATCTCTCCTGATAATTCCCCCGCTTTGTACCATGAGTGCTTATGTGTGAGAACCTTAATGGAATAACTAGTTGTCCCTATGATTTCAGTGTTGTCCCAAGTAATCTTAACAGGAGAACACTTATTCTGGCTAGTCCCCAGAACCATTGGGTAAAGAGAAGGTACTATAGAGGCTAGCTTGACACTGTCTTGTTTCTGCCATGGAGAGATAACACCCCCACTAACAGGAGCCTTTGTGAGAATATAGGGGGTAGCTACTGGAGATGATACACTTCCATAAAGTACCGAGCAAACTCCTGTTATATCCCCTATATTAGGGCTTGTTTCATCATCTGTTGTGAAAGAATAAGAAGTGCTTGTCCCTACCTGAGTTACTTGAAGCCCTAGTGTTTCATATGTTTCAGTAACACCATTAGACTCTCTATCAAATAGGGAGTACTTGGTTCCCAAATAGAAACTAATTTCTAAATCATCTGTTTCAGTGGGGGATGCAGTGCTTAAGCCATATACCCTTATTCTATAGCCATCCACATCATCTGAGCTGTCATAGATGCTAAAGCTTACATTAGAATAAGTGTCGGAGAAGTCCTCAAGTTCTGTATCATATCTTCTTACAGAACGCACACCCAGTACAACTTGGTTGGTACCTGGTAACCGCATACCTTCTTCCAAATATAAATAGCACTCCCCACCAACTGCGGTCCTATGCAAGAACAACACTTGGCCAAAGGAAGAAACATCTTTATAGGAAACACTAAGCGTTTCTATCCTATCATTGGTACTTAGATATGTTGTTCCTCCAAGATCCCTACCGTATAACATAACAGGGTTACCATATACTGAATTTACATGTACCCTATGTGAATCGTCATAGCGCTGCTCCAGCATCTCTGTTGGGACATCCGAAAAACCAGAGTCACCCTTAGGGTCCCATTCCAAATCGCATTTGAAGTAGGAACTCCCCATCAAGGTACCTGAGACAAGGGTAAGTAGGTAATAGGGGGTAGGTTCTGTAGTGGCAACACCGGAGGAATCCACCTTGGTTAAGGTGTACTTGGAAGGATCCACTAACCCATTATCGTCGTATAACGAAAAGTAAGAGGAACTACTAAAGATGCTTCCAATTATACCTGAGTTTCTAATGCTGACCGAGGTACTGCTATACCCCGAGAAGTCCAGCTTAGCTAAGGAACTCTCCCAAGTCAGTTTAGTAACCGTGTCCGTTTGAAAAGACTTTCCTGGTATAAAAGTTCTCCGGGCAACTTCATTCTTAACTGTGCCTGCCAGACATATGTTATCTCCGCCACTAGCAGAGCTGCTGGCGATCTTGTCTGCTTTTAAAGTGATAGCCCCATCCAAGGAGGTAAGGCTTCCTTCCACATCTGTTACCCTTCCTTGGGTAGTAGCTGTCTTACCCGTGGCAATTCCCATAAACGTATTGTTAAGGGTTTCCTTAAGGTTCTCCTTACCCGATATTACCTGATGACGTAAATCCACGATGTCTGAAGAGTATATCACTCCTGCATACTTTCCGTCAGGTCTTAGCGAATTCCCGCTTGAGATAGCCCTAGAACTTCTCCAAGAGGAGTAGACAGTGGGATCGTAATTGCTTTCTTCCCTTAACGAGACAAAGAACATGGGTATAGCATAGCTGTATCCATCTACTGTTCCCAAATTTACCTTATCCGTGTTATTACCTCTTCCAGCGCGATAAAGACCCGCATCCCCCTCAGAAGCCATACTAGAGAATGTAAGTGTTGTCCCACTATTTGATGCTCCCCATGCCTTTATAGCATTATTGAAGCAGTCCATATTCCCTTGATGTGGATTAACATTAACCCACTCTGTTCTTATACGATACTGGACCTGTACTCTGCGGGCAGTCTCCATCTTATAGGCATCATGGTAAATATCATTAGATACCGTAAGAAGGGTCCCCTGGTTACCATATTTCTTGATAACCTCATTGTCCAACCCTGTTACAACGCTTCTCCAAACTTCTAGGAATACAAAAGCATTGGTACCGGGGATCGGATCAGTCTGCTCCATATTTGCTAAAGTGATCAAGTTATGCTTTGTGTCTGTGGATGCCCCTGTGGAAGACACGTTGACCAACCAGCCATTTACTACAGCCCAACACCCTTTATCCCTTGATGCCAAATACAGAGAAAGATCGGTACCTATGGACTCACTGGTGAGGACAGTGCCTGACAAAGGGGATTCTGCAAGGGCAGCATTGATATCTGGGACTTGTTTAATAGCCCCCACATCAAAAAACCCTGAGGCAGTCTTTGCCTTAAGGTCCTGCTGACCCCTGTAGGAAGCCATCTGTCCTGGTAATGTAATATCGGTGGACAGCCCTGGACGGTGCTTCAAAATAAAAGAGACATCCCAAGAGCAGTCCTCGTAAGTTAGGCTTTGGAAATCCAATCCTGTATTATCATAGGTATCTGACATTAGTTACTCCTAAGACCTTCTGATAGAGTTTTCATGAAAGACGATTGAACGACTTCCAAGGGCTCCATTGTGCTTAACTCTATGACAGGAACATCCGCCAGGAAGTCTACCAGCACCAAGAAGGAATCCTTAAAATCTATTATAAGGTTATTTGGTATTGACCAGCTTACAGGATTTCCTGTATATGTGCGGAACATTCTTTCCAACTTGTACAATGGGGCCAATGTTTTCAGTAAAAAAGACACTTGCTTCCTTATACTCTCAAAAGAGTTGGTTATATCGGGAACAAGTACACTCCCTATATACCTTTTATCATCCATGGAAAGCTTGCCCATGTTTATTCGATATAGAACCCTGTTTATTGCACGAATAGTAAGGGTTACCCCTTGGCCAATGCTATTGAAGGTTTTTTCCATTGTAGGAAAGTAATTTCGAACGGGTTCTAGTTCCTTTTGTACATCGGAAATACCCCACATGGTACCGATAAGCTTTACTCTTAGTATAGCTTGGGTTTTATCCATCAGTATCTCTACTGCCTTCAGTACTTCTTCTAGCTGCTTTCCATAATTGGCTAGGTTAGTATTTATTTGCTGGTTATCAGCACTGACCTGTGGGTTACTTATACATTCATGCTGGTCACTTGGGCCCTCCTTGACTAGGATATTTGCTTTTCCTATCAAATGAGAGAGTTCCTTAAGGAAAGCCTCCAAGTACTCTCCTGATGGGTATTTCCCAAGGGAATCCCAATCCCCTTTGTATACCGAAACACTGCTTCCTTCTACCCAAGAATCCCTGTAGGCTTTGGCAATTAGGCCAGCCATAACCGGTACTATAATAGGAATAGGGTTCTCATAGAGGTTAGCATCGACGACCCTATACCCATTAATTAATCCTAAGGCTAGGTTCCCATCCGCAGCAATCGTATAAACCTGATCACCCAAGTCCACCTTACCTATCAATTCGGCCTTCTTTTCGGAGGCTTTTTTTACTATCCGACTCAAAGGACCCCCTGGTAGATTAGGTTGTGATTCGTACAATAATTACGAATGCCATTGAGTTAGTCTTGTTAAGTACAGGGAATGTCCTGTAATTGACCATAGTTCCAGTATTAAGGGCATCTGTGGCATCCCCACCAAATAACCCCAACTCCACCAGAGTTCCTACCGCTTCGCTTTCTGAAAAGTTAAAAGAGTAGTCTACAATGTTTGTGAACTCCTGGGTAGCTTCTCCTGTAGAGGGGTCAATAAAAACAGAGGTAGTAACAGCTTTGCGGTATAGCTCATTTTCAAGCCGAACCTGACTGGTAGTAGGAGCAGGCGGGTCCTGGAGATCCCATGTAGGCAAACCCGTGCCTACTGCCAAACAAAAGATACCATGGGAAGGTTCTTTGGAGTCTTTCAAAAGCCGGGCAACAAGGATAGATGCCGTGTTAACAATCACATTAGGGGATTCCCATAGCAAATTACCTTCGGAATCCTTAATGAAAATCTGTCCCTTCATCGTGTGATATGCCTCTTCTGTATGTCGAAGAGACATGAGCAAGTGACTACTAAGCTTCTTGATATTTCTTAAAACTTCTTTGACCCTGGACATGAATAATCCTTCCTATGTGTTATAGTTACCCCCATAGACACAAATACTGGACCATGGGAGCCCTTACCCTAAGGGGCCAACAATTAAGAGATTATCCTGACCAGCTCATAGAAGGATACCAGCTCTATTGAATTGTCCGGGAGGATCTGACGCACTTCTGTCCTTTTCAGGTTCATTAAGGGGTCAAACACTTCCGTGGTGTCCACTTCAGATTCTACCTGTATCAACCCGTTAGGGTATTGACTTATAGGTACTGACCCTAAAGATTCCTTTGTGATAAGAACCGTCCCCCTAAAGGAAAAGGTTACCACTCGGGATTCTGCTAAAGACCAAAAATACATCAAACTTCCATCAGAAAGGTCATCCATGGGTTCTTCAAATGCATCCATGTAGGTACCTGGAGTCATGACAATCATATCCTGGTCCCAATTACGAAACTTTACCATTTTGTCCGCCACAGCCTCTTCTAAAAGAAGATCCCTTTCCCCTGATTCCCCCTCTCCCCCTGGGCCATTATGTATCTCACTGGTAAGCAAAGGAGGGGTTGGGGTAGGAAAGTTAAAGTTACTCCTATTACGAGGATAGGGGTCCGGGTCTGGATCCTTAAATCTAGTCTCTATAAAGACTGTCCCCACAGGAGCGTATCCTGGTTTGAGCTCATTGATGTCTATCCTCTTCCTACGTACCACCTCATTCAGCAACACATCCGCTTTCTGAATATAAGGGAACCTTAAAGTGAACTCAAAAACTTTAGAGGTTGCAGTACTGAACACAAAAGGTCTGTCCAGCTTAGCTGTAGTGCGGTTTATAGTTTCCACTATAGTGAACTCTACCGTTCGGGGAGTACCATTTACAGTTGAAGTAACTGAGATGATAGACCCTACCCGGCAGTTTACCCAATCCACAGAGGGCGTGGCTGACTTTACAACATCCGACCCTTTGATAGCATAAAGGCTACCGTAAACAGGAAGGTCTAGGGTAATGTCATAACTTCCAGAAGGACCTTCAAATGCCCTGTCTAAAAAGGCAACAGCCTTATTAGTAGTAGAATCCTTTTTGCTTACAATATCGGTTATAGTGTAAGAGTAGTCTACCCCTCCTGCGGATAGGTGCATTACTGATCCTACAGCATATTCCATAAAATTATTGTTAACACCTTCTAAGACAGAGACCTCTCCATTTATAGCGGTGATCCTGCCGAAGGTAGTAGGGTTCTCTCTTCTGAGTAAATAGTCCTTATAGTCATTAAGACGAAGTTCCCTATTTGGGTAGTATTCTTCCTCAACCCCAAACTGCAAAGCCATATTTCTGTCTTCACAGATTGAGTTAAGGTCTATATCCTCATACCCATCTACAGCTACCGATTCTTTTAGCCCTGTATATATCTTTATGCGATTATGATTGAAGTAATCGTCTATAGGGATGAACTCAACTACACCGCCAGGGAGGTTATCCACACTAATAGAGGCTGGTAAATTAAACCCGGCAGAGGTATCTACAGCACCAGGATCTACTACCAGTTCACTAAACACATGGCGGGCCACACTTGTAAAGCTTCTATAGAAAGGAGGTATTCCTTTTCTAAGGACGGTCAAAGCGGGCAGACCGTTTTCCAAGTATTGGTCATTCAGCTCCACATACTTATCCGTATCTGTGAGGTATTCCCCACTAAATACTACTTTGAACTGATTAGTCTTACTCCCAGAATCCTGGAAGCTGCCTCTTACCCCGGGACGACTGTATTGGTTCAGCTTTCCCGTATCCTTACCAGATACCACTGATGTCTGGGAAGAGTCAAAAGCCCTATATCTATAGCTGTATTCTGCTGGCTTGCGGAACTGATCCAAGTTGTTATAGAGACCTAAGAAAGGCTCAGGATCCAACTCTAGTGTGTAGGGGGACTCGGACCCGTATACGGTATCCAATAGGTGCTGGTCACTATCTAGGATAAACCCATATGTTCTTTTCTGACTTTGATAGTAGTACTCAAACTCAAGTGAGGAACCAACAGGAGGTATAAAATTTATCTGTATATGCCCCAACAAAGCCCTTACAAACACAACAGACCCAGGAAGTTCTACACCATTAAGGTATACGGTTACGTCCTCTGATTGAGCCAGATCTCCATTTCTATTCAGAATAGGATACTGGTTCATCTGGTAGGACATGGAGTTCCCATATAGATCATAATTTACAGGACGGAAAGGCCATTGGAATTTAACGATAGGAGATCCTTCTTCAGATATATTTACCTGAGCAGGAAGATCATTACCTACACCTCCTGACACAAAATCTCCCGACCCTCCTACCTTTATCAGCTTTGGATAAACATTCTGAAAGTAATAGTTTAGCTGCAGGGTTGTACCCGTAATAGGAACGAAGTTAAGTTCTATTAACCCTTCCCAGGGGTCAACCCCCTTCACTGCTCCAACTATTTTACGACCATCAATATATACAACAATGTCATCTTTTGTGGCTAGGTTACCATCAGTGTTGACTAAAGGGACATTGGTAATTTTCAGATAATTCCCATCTTCAGAGATAGAAAGTGTTGCCGATAGATTTATAAAGGTTTCACCACCCTCTACATAGTACCCTTCGGGTATAACTACTTTTTCAGCATAGGGCTGAGGAGAAGGGTAATCACAATTGTCCCTCATATCCTCGTACAGCGGAAGCAGAGCAGTCCCCTGGGTGTCATCCATTAAGTTTTCAGTACATGCCTTTACCTGCTGGGATCTCCCACTTAAAGCTCTCTCTCTAATGACATTTGCCTGAAAGGCACTACTGGCTATCACCAAGGGGTTGTACTGGGCATAGTAATTGTTCAGTATCGCTTTTGGGGTTGCCCCCTCATGGAAGTTAAAGCTCCCCTTTGCTTTGTTACCTAAAAAGTATAGGTGATCCCCTACCGCGGCGTCTACCCACTCTACCCTATGTGTCCCATCTTCTTGGTACTTATAAAATACGGACAAATCCGATAGCACCAGTTCAGTGTTTCCCTGTAAAGTAATGACACCCACATCCAGGTCAATGAATTCAATAACCCCTTCCACCCAATCACTAGAAATAAACCCAGTAGATTGCTCCTCTGTTCCTATAAAAAGTCGATACAAGGAATAAATATCATTAGGCAACTCGGTTAGCGCATAGACATAGCTATTACCATTCTCATCTTGTGCTATGTCATCCGATTGGCACCCCAAAAGGGAGTATCCCTCTTTCCACATAAGATCTGTTTCAAACAGACTGTGAGAGGGGCGGATAAGATCAATAAAATAATAGAGATCCCTAATATAAAGACTGACCTCGGTGCCCACTAAGGTTGTATTCTCATCCCCCATAAGGATGTTAGCAATCATCCTGTGAGTATCCTTGATAGAGGTATAGGCACCTACCCTACGTGCATCTAGATACATTTCTCTAACGGCAACGGGTACACCCAAGATGCTTGACAAAGACTTGTTAATATTAGCTAGGGTACTTCCTCCGAAGTATGCCCTCTTAACCTTAATTAAAAAATCTCGATAAGAAGCATCAGTATACTCAAGGCTACCTACCTTCTCCTCTATAAATAAGAGATCCCCTAAAATTTGGAAAAGGAACTCAGGTCGAGTCTTTACGTAAAACTGATCCTCAGCAATTTGCATCATAGAGGATAAAGCTTTTTCGCGCTCCTCACAGAAAGCTGAGTACATCCTAGCTATTTTGGTTACGGGGACATTGGGGTAGTTATCTGCTAAATTCCCTAGCATACGAGCTACAGAGGGAGTTACCTTACTCTGTATCTCCTTCTCAAACTCAGCACCGGACTTAAACCTAAGCCCACCCAACTCCTGTAACTTTTTCTGCACAGAATCAGCCATATCATTCCCCTATCACTTTAGAACCGGAAACCCTGGCACTTTGTACAGGGACATAACTGACCTGCCCGCATTTGGGCCCATGAGTATCTCGTTAGCTAAGGTGGTATTGTCATAGGTTGACACGAGAGCCAAAAGTAGCTCCCCCCTAAGAACAGGGGAGACTAAGTCTGAAACTACCTTAACCAGCATAGGTACAACCATCTTTCGGGGATTACCCAAGGATAGGCTCTCTCCCTTAAAAGTCATATTCTCAGAGCTCTTCGTGTAATATGTCCTACCCATAGGATCCATACCAGTCCCCGACAAAGTAATAACTCCACCGGGATGCCTACAAACCCTCATAGGTAGAGTTACATGTCCACCCTCTTCTGTAAAGGAGTTGAACTTCAAACCAAAGAGGTTGAAGAAGAAAGACTGGTTTGAGACCTTATCAAAGGTGGGTATCTGCTCCAAAGGATTATCAAAGTAAGGGCACCTGTTTCC
>Ga0172381_10007256_pt1 | contig 10988 bp, 14 predicted proteins | sample Leawel6488metaG_FD_119754 | JGI IMG/M metagenome (GOLD analysis project Ga0172381, IMG submission 119754) | Leachate microbial communities from a municipal landfill in Southern Ontario, Canada - Leachate well 64-88 metaG | ecosystem: Engineered > Solid waste > Landfill > Unclassified | place... | reverse complement strand
GCGGGCGCATTGCGTCGTTGCTACTCGCTTGTGTGGCATAGCCACACGGCACTCGCAGCGCCTGGCACTGCATCCCGCCAGCGCTCGCCATAAACGGGACATTGGCAATTTCCGCATCCCTTAGTCAAACCGTTGTTAGCCAAACCCGCGCAGCGACTGGCTTTGGCGGCTTCCTCATACTGGAGTACCAGAAATCGTCAGCCCCCAAAACCAGCCACTGCGCTGGCGCCGGTGAAAAGCAAACATATTGGCATTTGAATTTGCCTTAAAAGACCTCCGCACGTCACCGCATCGCGCGGTAACCGGCAGGGGTGGTCACCGATTTCTGGTACCCCAGTTGAGAGGTGGCCGCCCCTGCCGGTTACCGCGCGCAGCACAGAACAACTTCCGCCGCGCACAGCACACCACAGCTCAGAACAACTTTACCCAGCGTTCACCCAAACTTCCACAGCCATGCCTAAAATAGGTAATTAGTTAATTACTTTAAATGACATGGAAGTTCAAGACAAAACACCCAAACAGCGTACCGAAGTGCGCCAAGCCGGATTGATGGAAGCCGCCCTGCTGCTGGCCGCACAGCGCAGCCCGGCCGACATCACCACGGCGGATCTGGCGCGCGCGGTCGGCATTTCGCAGGGCGCGGTGTTCAAGCACTTTGCCAGCAAGGAGGCGATCTGGCTGGCGGTGCTCGACTGGGTGGCCGGAACCCTGATGACTCGCCTGCAAAGCGCTGCTGCGAATGCCGACCGCGCCGCATTGCCCGCCCTGCGCGCGGTCTTTCTGGCCCATGTGGACTTTGTCACGCGCTACCCCGGCGTGCCGCGGCTGATCTTTCAGGAACTGCAGCGCCCGGGAGACACCGCACTGAAAAGCCGGGTGCGCGAGCTGATGCAACGCTACCGCCAGCTGCTGCTCGCTGTGTTGCAACACGCCAAAACACAACAGGCGCTGCGCCCTGATGTCGATCTGCAGGCCGCGGCCGTGCTGTTCATCGGCTCGGTTCAGGGTCTGGTCATGCAAGCCCTGCTGGCCGATGATGTTCATGCAATGGCCGCCCAAGCCCCAGGCGTTTTTGCCATTCTTCAACAGGGGCTGCAATGCCAGCCGATTGAATTTCAAGGAAACTCATGAACGCAACCGCTTTGCTCACACGCCGCCTGGTCCTGGCTGCCGTCGCCCTGGCCCTCATCGGGGGCATGGCTTATGTGTCGCTGCGCACCGGGCCACTGGCCCCGATCAAGGTGACCGTGACCAGCCCGGTGGAGGGCAGCTTGAGCCCCACCATATTTGGCATTGGCACGGTGGAGGCACGGCGCAGCTGGATGGTCGGCCCAACGGTGGCCGGGCGCGTGCTGCGCGTCATGGCCGATGTGGGCGACCGCGTCAAGGCCGGCCAACTGCTGGCCGAGATGGACCCGGTGGACATTGCTGAGCGCCTGGCAGCGCTGGACGCTTCACTGGCCCGCGCGGGCAGCGCCCAAGCAGGCGCGCAGGCCCAGGTGCTGGATGCCAAAGCGCGCAGCGCGCTGGCCGCTGCCACCACGCAGCGCAATCAGGACCTGGCACGGCAAAACTTCATCAGCCCCGGCGCGCTCGACGCGGTTCTGCAGGCGCAGGCTTCGGCCAACGCCGCGGCGCAGGCGGCGCAGGCCAACCTGGCAGGCGCTGGCCAGGACCTGGCACGCCTCAAAGCCGAACGCGCAGCCCTGGCGCAACAGCGCGACAACCTGCGCCTGTTTGCCCCGGCCGACGCGGTGGTGACCACGCGCGACGCCGAAGTCGGCAGCACCGTGGTGGCGGGCCAGCCGGTGCTGCGCCTGATGGACCCGGCCAGCCTGTGGGTCAAGCTGCGGGTGGATCAGGGCCGCTCGGCCGGGCTGGCCAATGGCGTCAAGGCCAGCATTGTGGTGCGTTCCGGCCCGCAAACGCCCTTGAGCGGTCAGGTGGCACGGGTCGAGCCGCTGGCTGACAGCGTGACCGAAGAGCGTCTGGCTATGGTGACATTCGATACGCCACCGGCCCATGTGTCGGCCGGTGAAATGGCCGAAGTCACTTTGCAACTGCCCGCCACCGCCCCCGCGCTGCTGCTGCCCAATGCGGCCATCCAGCATCAACAAGGCCAAAGCGGGGTCTGGCGTTTGAAAGACGGCCAGCCTGAATTTGCGCCAGTGCAACTCGGAACCCAAAGCCTGGACGGCCAGGTGCAGGTGCTCAAGGGCCTGGACAAAACCGACCAGGTGGTGATTTACAGCCAGAAAGCCTTGAGCAGCGGCGCGCGCATCTCGGTGCTTGAGTCATTGGTCAAACCCGGGGCCACCCCATGATCAGCCTGGCCGGACGCGACATCCTGCACGGCTGGGGCAAGTTCGCCCTGACCGGGCTCGGGCTCGGGCTGCTGATTGGCGTCACGCTGACCATGGCCGGGGTCTACCGCGGCATGGTGGACGACGCCCAGGCGCTGCTGACCCATAGCCAGGCTGATTTGTGGGTGGTGCAAAAAGACACCCAGGGCCCCTATGCCGAGTCCTCCAGCATCAAGGACGATGTGGTGCGCAGCGTGCGCGTCATGCCGGGCGTGGCGCAGGCGGCCAACGTGACCTACCTCACCATGCAGGTGCAGCGCCCCAGCGGCATTGACGCCCGCACCATGGTGGTGGGTGTGGAACCCGGCAAGCCCGGTGCGCCGGGCTACCTGGTGGCGGGGCGCCAGCTCACGCGCGACCACTATGAAGCCGTGGCCGACATCAAGACCGGCCTCAAACTGGGCGACGTGGTGCGGGTGCGCCGCCACGGCTACACCGTGGTCGGTCTGACCCGGCGCATGGTGTCTTCGGGCGGCGACCCGATGCTGTTTGTGCCGCTGAAGGACGCGCAGGAAGCGCAGTTTTTGAAAGACAACGACACCATTGTCAACGACCGCACCCGCACCGCGGCCAACCCGGCCTTCAACCGCCCCGGCGTGCCGGGTCTGCTCGATGCCGTGCAAGCCCTGCAGACCAGCAGCCACAACGTCAACGCGGTGCTGGTGCAATTGCAGCCGGGCTGGCGGGCCGATGACGTGGCCGATGCCCTGAAGCACTGGAAGCATGTGCAGGTCTACACCCGCGCCGACATGGAAGACATTCTGGTGGCCAAGCTGATTGCCACCGCGGCACGGCAGATCGGCATGTTCCTGGCCATTCTGGCGGTGGTGAGCGCGGCCATTGTGGCCTTCATCATCTACACCATGACGCTCGGCAAAATCCGCGAAATTGCAGTGCTCAAGTTGATCGGCACACGCAACACGACCATTGCCGGCATGATCCTGCAGCAGGCCATGGGGCTCGGCCTGATCGGCTTCATGGTCGGCAAAATTGCCGCCACGGTCTGGGCGCCGATCTTTCCCAAATACGTGCTGTTGATGCCGCGCGATGCCGTCACCGGCCTGCTCGCCACGCTGCTCATTTGCGCCCTGGCCAGCCTGCTTTCGATTCAGGTGGCGCTCAAGGTCGATCCGGCCGAGGCGATTGGATGATCACCATGAACACAAAAAATACAGCCCAGGGCGGCATCCGCATCGAAGGCCTGCGCAAGGTCTATGGCCAGGGCGACAGCGCCGTCGAAGCGCTGAAAAACGTCAACATGGTGGTGGCACCGGGCGAGGTGGTAGGCTTGGTCGGGCCGTCTGGCTCGGGCAAGAGCACGCTGCTCAAATGCCTGGGCGCGATCATCGAACCCACCGCGGGGCGCATGACGCTGGGCAGCGACGTGATTTATGACAGGGGCTGGAAAGTGCCCGACCTTCGCGCACTGCGGCGTGACCGCATTGGCTTCATTTTTCAGGCGCCCTACCTGATACCCTTTCTGGATGTCACCGACAACGTGGCGCTGCTGCCGATGCTGGCGGGCCAAGCCAACCCGCAGGCCAGGGCCCGCGCGCTGGAACTGCTGACCGCGCTCGATGTGCAGCACCGCGCCCGGGCCGAGCCCTCACAGCTCTCGGGCGGCGAGCAGCAGCGGGTGTCGATTGCCCGGGCCCTGGCCAACCACCCACCCGTGATATTGGCGGACGAACCGACCGCGCCGCTGGACAGCGAGCGCGCCCTGGGCGTCATGCGCATCCTGAACCAGATGGCGGTGCAGGCCCACACCGCGATCATCGTGGTGACGCACGACGAAAAAATCATCCCCACCTTCAAGCGCATCTACCACATCAGGGACGGGCAAACGGTAGAAGAAGCGGGGCAAGGACGTTCACTGGATTAGGGCGCACTGGATTGCGGGTCAAGCGCGCAATGACAAGCCTGGATTTGTCATGCCGGACCTGATCCGGCATCCAGGACTTCGGACCGCACACGCTTGCCCGGCGGGTTATTCGAACGGAGGTGCTTCCGGCTTGGCGACCGGTTTGCCTGCCGCCGTCCAGGCATCAAAGCCACCGGCAATGGAACGCACGTTCAGGTAACCCATGTCATGCAGGGCCACAGCCGCCAGTGCGGCACGGCCACTGGTTTTGCAATACAGCAGGATGTTGAGGTCGCGCGCCTGCAATGCCGGGTTGGCGCTGAATTTAAATTCGAGCATGCCGCGCGAAATGTGCACGGCACCGGCCACGTGACCCGCGGCAAATTCATCGGCCTCGCGCACATCCACCAGCACATCGGCTTCACGGATGGCTTGTTCGGCCTCGGCCACCTGGATTTCCTGTACGTGGGTTTTGGCGGCTGCAACGAGGTCGTGGGCTGTTTTCATAAGGCATTTTCCATTCCGGAGTTGATAAACGGCGAATAATATCCGTACAAGCTTAAGTATCAGGGTATTCGGGGTTTTTAGCCTGCCAGGCTTGCATCAGCGGATTCCCTTTAGCCCCTGCCCCAACATCTCCTTGGTCACCAAGGTAATGCCCGAGTCGGTGACACGGAAGCGTTTTTTGTCCTGCTCCGGGTCCAGGCCAATCACGGTGCCATCGGGCAGCACGCATTTTTTGTCAATGATGCATTTCTTCAAAACACAGTGACGGCCCACATGAACATTGGACAGCACGATCGAGTCTTCAATGGTCGCGTAACTGTGCACGTGTACCCCCGAGAACAGTACGGACCCGCGCACCGTGGCCCCGCTGATGATGCTGCCCCCTGAGACCATCGAATCCACTGCCATGCCGCGGCGGGTGTCGTCGTCAAAAACAAACTTGGCCGGTGGCGTTTGCGGCTGCCAGGTCCAGATCGGCCAGTTGTCGGAATACAGATTGAAGTCGGGCGTGACCTGAATCAGGTCCATATTGGCGGCCCAGTAGGCGTCCAGCGTGCCCACGTCGCGCCAATACGCCGGCTCGCCTGGTTCGGTGACACAGCTATCGGCAAAATTTTGGGCGTAGGTGCGATAGTGTTTGACACAGTACGGAATGACGTCCTTGCCAAAATCATGGTTCGACTTGGGGTCGCCTGCGTCGCGCAGCAGTTGCTCAAACAGAAAATTGGTATTGAAAACATAAATACCCATGCTGGCCAGTGCGCGCGCCGGGTCGCCGGGCATGTGCTGGGGTTGCGCGGTTTTTTCTGCAAACTCAAGCACCCGGCCTTCTTCATCCACCGACATCACGCCAAACGCACTGGCCTCGGCCAGTGGCACCTCAGCGCAGGCCACCGTCAGGTCGGCCTGGCGCGCCACGTGAGCGGCCAGCACCCGTCCGTAGTCCATGCGGTAGATGTGATCCCCCGAAAGAATCAACACGTACTCAGGCCTGGCATGGCGGATTTCACGCAAATTTTGAAACACGGCATCGGCCGTGCCCTGGTACCAGTGCACTTCGTCTGACTGCTGTTGCGCCGGCATGATCTCGATGAATTCGTTGAGACGTCCATCCAGAAAACTCCAGCCCAGCTGCAAATGCCGGATCAGGCTTTGTGCCTTGTACTGCGTCGCCACGCCCACCCGGCGCACGCCGGAGTTGACGCAGTTGGACAGCGTGAAGTCGATGATGCGGAACTTGCCGCCAAAAGGCACCGCCGGCTTGGCGCGAAAGTCGGTCAGCTCATGCAAACGGCTGCCGCGCCCACCCGCCAGAATCAGCGCGAAGGTGTTGCGCGTCAGTTGGCTGACAAAACGCGGGGGGGGCACTATGCGCTCACCCACTCCCCGCTCACCCACTCCCATTTCTTGCTCGCTTGCCATGAATACACCCCCGTTCAGTAATAAAAAATTCGAATTCAGCAATGTCAGGGCGCCGCCACCCCAAAATTCTCCGGCATCTGGATCGCCACGACCTCACCGCGCGCCGTGGCCACACCCGCGGCATACACGGTGGACTCGATCACCACTTTGCGGCCCTTGATCTCTTTGACTCGGCCGCGAATCTCCAGCGTTTCGTTGATCGGCGTGGGTTTCAGGTAATCCACATGCAGCGAGCCGGTGACAAAACGAAACGCTGGCAGCGTGTCCATGGCCCGGCCCTCCTGCCGGTACATGGCCGCAGCGGCGGTGCCGGTGCTGTGGCAGTCGATCAGCGAGGCCAGCAGACCGCCATAAGTAAAACCTGGCACCGCCGTGTGAAACGGTTCAGGAGTGAAACGGGTGACCGTCTCGTCACCGTCCCAAAAGGTCTTGATGCGGTGGCCGTGCTCATTTTTGGCGCCGCAGCCATAACAATGCGACAGGTTCTCGGGGTAATAGTCCTGGAAGGCTTTCATGCTTGTCTCCTGGTTAATCTGCCAATGCTTTATTAAACCTGAAACATTACGCCCCATGCCCGAAGTGAAGATACTGACATTTATCAAGTGTCATGTCCTTGGCGTCCAACTTGCAGCTTGGCATGAATGTGCCGCGTGGTGCGCCACACCGCTCACACCGCTCACAGCACCACCGGCACCAGGGCGCCGACGGCCATTTCGGGGTCGATCGCTGACTTGTCCTCCTGCTGGGCGGTGATGTAGGAGGCCCGCCCTCGGGCCGATGGCTGTGGGGGCCAATCGCGGCGAGGGCGCCGCTCCCACAAAATGCCGCTCCCACAGGGCGCTGCTCCCACAGGGCGCCGCTCCCACAACGACATCATCAAACTCGTGCGCTGCGGGCCGTCTGGCGGCAAGCAGTGGCGCGCGGGGGCCGCAGGGTGAGCGGGGTGGCGATTTGCATGCGCACTATTTTGCCGAGTTTCTGTGGCTCACCGCATCACAGGCTGCTGACAAAGGCCGCCAATTCCGGGCGCAGTCGCGCGGGCTTGCTCTTGGCCACGGTGCCCATGTTGATGCAGCAAACGGCCTGTTCATGCGCATGCATGCCAAACAGCGCCCGCAGCCGCGGCGATGCCAGCGCCTGGCCACTGGTGAGCCCCGAGCCAAACCCCATGGCATGCGCGGCCAACAACACGTTTTGAATGGCGCAACCCAGCGACACCAGGCGCTCGGCATCGCCGATGGCCAACTCACCCGACTCCTGCCGCCGGGCGTCCCGCTCGGGCGTGCTGCCGACCAGCCTGGCAATGGCCAGCATCAGGAAAGGGGCACGGTAGGCCTTGTCACGCGCGTTGTCAATTTGTTCGGCTGTGGCAGTGGGGTCACGGTCCTGCAGCGCCAGGCCGAACACCTCGGCCAGCAGCGCACGCTTGCTTGAGGGCACCAGCACAAAACGCCAGGGCAGCAACTGACCGTGGTCGGGGGCCGCCGCCGCCGTGCCAAGAATCTCCTGAACTTGTGGCCCGGACGGACCGGGTTCGACCAGCCGGCGCGGTGCCACGTGCTGGCGCGAGTGAATCAGCGCGTTGGCAAATTCCGAAAATTCAAAGCCGGCGGGTAAATCCATGAGGTAGTTCCTGGGTGCTCAGCCGCAAGTGTGCCCGATTCCGGGCAAGGGTCAGGCGCTGAGCCACTGCTGCACTTCGGCCAGCGTCGGGATGCGCCCGCTGCAGACCAGCTTGTCATTGACCACCAGACCCGGTGTCGACAGCAGGTCGTATTGCATGATCTGCTTCATGTCGGAGACCTTGACGAATTCGGCCTGCACATTGGCAGCGGCTGCGGCCTCCCGGGCAACGGCCTCCAGCTTTCGGCAGTTGGCACAGCCGGGACCGAGAATTTTGATGTTCACCATGCGTTTCTCCTTGAAGTGAAAATGAGTCAAACCGACGCGCGCGCCGTTTGGCGGCGCCCCAGCCACGCCATCGTGGCCGCCAGCACAGCCAGGAATCCGCCCAGCGCCATAAGCAACGGCAGCCAGCCCAGCCCGTCCACCCAAGCGCCATAAAGCAGACCCGCACAGACGCTGAACACCGCCACCCAACCCACATAGGCCAGGGTCTTGGTCCAGGCGATCACGGCGGCCACCATCAGCATGCTTTGCAGGCTGAGCTCGGGGTCGGCCATCAGGTAGGCCAGCAGCGGGCCCGGGTGCATGCCGAGGTCGAGAAACATGCGCGCCACCGGCACCTCGACCAGCGTCGGGAAGTACATGAAGACGCCAAAACCCACGGCCACGGCGTTGGCCGGCAGCGTGTTGCTGCCCGCCAGGCTCTCGATCCATTCCGGGCGGATCACCTGGCGCACCATGCCCACGATGAAAACGCCCACCACCAGCAAAACAAAAATCTGCTTCACAAAACGCCAGGCTTCCCAGAGCCAGGCGCGCCAGTCGTCACCGGCCAATTCGCGTGCGAAATGCCACACCGCCCACAAGGCCAGCGCGACACCGAAGGCACGACCCGTGAACCCAATCTCAAGTGTTCCCGGGCCTGGCGTCAGGCGCATGGCGGCCACAAGCAGGGTGGTGGCGGCAAGCCCCAGCGCCAGCCAGGTCCAGCGGTTGGCGCCTTCGACGATGTTTTCCAGGCCCTTCCAGGCGGTGGCCGCAATCAGCAGCAACAGGCCAATCAACACCGAACCCTGAAAGCTCACGCCCTCCTCGCCTTTGGCCGCGTCGAAAGGCACCCAGGCGAACAGCGTGTCTTGCCAGGCTTGCGCCCACGGTAAGGGCCACTCCAGGCTAAAGACCGTGGCCGTCAGCGGCCACAGCTTCAGGGTACCGGCAAGCAGCAGCCCCACCAGAGACAGGAGCACCCCGAGCGCAGCGGGCGCGATGCTGGCCTGCCCGGCGAACAGGGTGTCGGTTGCTGCGTCATGGCTGGCATCGTCGCGCCAGAACATCATGGCCATCAGCATGCCGATGCCGATACCAAACAACAGGCACAGCAGCAGCCGGGCCATGGCAAATTGCGGCCCCAGGATGCTACCGGTGTAGGCCAGCGCCATGATGTTGCCCGCCGGCGCAAAAAACAAAAAGGTGGTGGCCGGACCGATGCCCGCGCCTTTGCGGTAAATCCCGGCAAAAAGCGGCACGATGGTGCACGAGCAGACCGCGATCAAGGAGCCCGCTGCCGCAGCCGCCGGGTAAGAGACATAAGCGGGGGTATTGCGCCCGAGCCAGCGCGTGATGCTGGCCTTGGGTATCAGCGCGGCCATGGCGCCGGCAATGAAAAAAGCGGGCAGCAGGCACAGCAGCACATGCGCCGCCAGATAGGAAGCCAGACTGCCGACGCCGCCGTGGAGCAATTTCAGGGTGAATTCCATGTAGGACTCTCTTTCCGGGTGGGCCTGAAAAGTTTAGGCATCAGCAAAATCCCCGGCATTGATCAAATCGTGATCGACGTCATTTTTATCATGGAATACCTGATTTTCCGGATGCAACCGGTCCTTGCGCCAAGCTGCGCGGTTTTGCCACCGGCCAGGCGATGGCGTCGAGCGCATTGAGAATTCACAAGGCCCAAAACCGCCCCCTCGCTCAAAATGCAACCCATGGCAAAATGCATCGCCTGGTGAAGCTGCTGAATCTGTTTGCGGCTGCATCCACGAAACAACAAGCTCATCCCGACTTTTTCAAGGAGTGACCACATGAAGGCAAGACAGCTGCTGATGCACGATTGGGGCAAGCGTTTCATGGTGAGCCTGCGCCAGGCTGGCGGCCATGGCATGGCCCGGGCGCTGGACGGGAAGTGAGCCAAGCCATGGACCAGGCCATCCACCATTTCCATGCGCTTTTTGCCCAATTGGGTTTGCCCGACGATAGCGCCAGCATCAAGCGCTTCATTGCCGACCACACCCCCCTGTCGGGGGCTACCCGACTGCACGCCGCGCCCTTCTGGAGCCCCGCACAGGCAGCGTTTTTGCGCGAGGCCTGCCTGCAGGATGCCGACTGGGCCGAGCTGGCAGATCAGTTGAGCCTGGCGCTGCGCGGGTCGGGACCGCCGTAACACCGTCTTCGTCGACGTCCAATGCCGTAAAAACCCGACTGTCGGCGAACGCGCGGTGGCGGCTCGGTTTGGGGTCCGACACGGCACTGGCAGGTCGCCCTGTCCCCATCCACAGAACGCGCAACCGGAGACTTCATGACAACACGCTTGACCACCGCCCTTGCCACCACGGCAACCACCTTGCTGGCTTCCTGCCTGGTCGCCCTGCCCGCCGGGGCGGTGAATGTTGTGTGGGCGTGACTCCGGGCTGATGCGGGAACGAACCATGGCGAACATTCAGGCTGAATACCACCGGACCCAGCACATTGGCTGGCTGCGCGCCGCCGTGCTGGGCGCCAACGACGGCATCGTCTCTACCGCCAGCCTGATCCTGGGCGTGGCTGCCGCCAACGCCACGCAAAGCGCGGTCCTGGTGGCGGGCGCGGCCGGTCTGGTGGCCGGGGCCATGTCGATGGCGGCGGGCGAATATGTGTCGGTGAGTTCGCAGTCGGACACCGAACAGGCCGACATCGCACGCGAGCGGCGCGAGCTGGCCACCGACGGTGCGCATGAACTGGCTGAGCTGGCTGCAATTTATGTGCAGCGCGGCTTGGACACCGAACTGGCGCAGCAGGTGGCCCTGCAGTTGACAGCCAAGGACGCTCTGGGAGCCCACACCCGCGATGAACTGGGCCTCTCCGAGACCGTGAGCGCCAATCCCTTGCAGGCGGCGCTGGTGTCGGCATTGTCGTTTGTCGTCGGTGCGAGCTTGCCCTTGTTGATCGCCTGGCTC
>Ga0172381_10007255_pt1 | contig 10988 bp, 9 predicted proteins | sample Leawel6488metaG_FD_119754 | JGI IMG/M metagenome (GOLD analysis project Ga0172381, IMG submission 119754) | Leachate microbial communities from a municipal landfill in Southern Ontario, Canada - Leachate well 64-88 metaG | ecosystem: Engineered > Solid waste > Landfill > Unclassified | place... | reverse complement strand
TTTTGGGACGGCACGTTGTCTGAGAGCGAGAAATCTGCTTTCGATATCCACGAGAAGGAGTGTCGTGTCTGCGCTAAGCTCTTGAACGATAGGGAATGGGAACGCGTTGGCGATCCCGATGACATGAAAGTTCCGACTCTACGTCATTCGTAAGAATAATTTTGCACTACAAAAGCCGATTGAGAAATTTTCACAAAAAGTGAAGAAATCCCAATCGGCTTCTTTTTTTACTTAAAATTATTCTATTGCCAAAGCATTTTCCACTTTGCGAATTCTCTCTTTGAGAGGTTTTATTTCTTGGTCTTCAACTTTATCTAATTTGTTACTTATTTTTTCAAAACCATCTCGCATTTCCTGTTTTGTTGTAATAATATCAATTAATCCCTCTAAATCTCCTTTTGTTACAAAAACTTCTTTTTGTGCTTCAATCAATTTTTGTATGTCGTCTTTATCTAACATAATTTGATTTTTCTTTTATATTTTATTTTATCACCGAAAAAAACCTTGTCAAATTAGACTTCTATGACGACAGGCAAAATCATTGGTCTGCGTGAAGTTTTAGAATGTAAAAAATCCCCTACTTTATTTCTTATTTCGTCTTTAACATAAGTCCAGTTTACAGCTCCTCCATTTACGGCAGATTTATCTACAATTTCAATTACTTTTCTGCGGGTTTGTGAAAGTAATTCCTTTGATTCTCGTAAATAAACAAATCCACGCGAAATAATATCTGGACTGCCTTTTACTCTGCCTGTTTTGCTGTCAATTATTGTAACAATAACAAACATTCCGTCTTGAGCCAAAGCTTGCCTGTCTCTTAAAACAATTTCGCCGACATCTCCAACTCCAAGTCCGTCAACAAAAACGTAATTTGATGGCGCTTTTTCTTTTAGCATTTCTCCGCCCTGATTTGTAAATTTTATAATTGATCCGTTGTCGGGCACAAAAATTCTTTCTTTTGGAAATCCCATTTGCCAAGCAAGTTTTGCAGCTTCTTTCAAAAAATAATGATTGCCATAAACAGGAATAAAATATGTTGGCTTTATGTCTTTCAACATTTGTTTTATTCCATTTATATTACTGTGTCCAGAAACGTGTACATCAATTATTTCCGAGTGATAAACATTATCAGATTGTCTGTACAAATTATCTTTTACCCTTTGAACAGTTCTTTCGTTTCCTGGAATTACAGAAGAAGAAAAAATAACAGTATCATCTTTTTTAATTTTGATGTGTTTGTGGTTTCCCGCAACAATTCTTGAAAGAGCGGCCATTTCTTCTCCTTGAGCACCTGTGCAAATTATAATTACTTTGTTGTCTGGGTAAGAGTGAGCCTTATCTGTTGTGATTATCACTCCTTTTGGAATTTTAATGTATCCTAATTTTGTTGCAAGTTCTATATTTAGTTTCATTGAAAATCCGTCTAAAGCAACTTTTCTATTTGTTTTATTTGCAAATTCCAAAATTTGTTTTATTCTTTCGATTTGAGAAGAAAAAGTTGCAATAATTGTTCTACCAGGAGCGTTGCTTATTAGTTGATAAAGATTTTTTAACATTTCTTCTTGAGTAATTTGTTCCTCAGAACTTGTTGCTCCCAATGCTTCCAACATTAAAATTGTTGGTCTTTTTATTTGTCCTAAATGAGAATAATCTATAACTTTTCTGTCCACTGCACTTTTTTCAATTGTCCAGTCTCCCGGATGTATTACCGTTGCAACAGGAGTTTCTAAAATAACTCCAACAGCATCCATTACAGAATGGTCAACTTGAAAAAACTTTAAAGTAAAAGCTCCAAGATGAAATTCATCTTTTACGTCTTTTATATAAGTTGTTTTTAATTTTTTAACTTCTCCTTTGTATAAATCTTCAACTCTATGTTTTACCATTTCCAAAGTTAATGGTCTGCCAATTATTTGTGGATTTCCAAGTTTTTTAAGCAAAATTGGAGCTGCTCCAATATGGTCTAAATGTCCGTGAGAAAAAACTACGGCACGAATATTTTTTTCTTTTCCTTTTAAATACTCTACATTTGGAATTACATAATCAATTCCTGGCATATCTTCTTCTGGAAATTGAAGTCCCATATCTAATAAGACAATATCTTTTCCATATTCAAAACAGGTCATATTTCTGCCGACTTCTTCACATCCTCCAAGAGGAATAATTCTTAAATTTTGTTCATTCCTGATTGCTATATGCTTTTTAGGCACAATAGGCATATTTTGTGAGCTCTCAGAGGGAGCTCTTTGATTTTTATTTATCATAAGTATTTTTCTCCGCTAATTTGCGAATTTTTAATTTTATATAAGAACAGAAAATATGAGGAGTGCAATTTTCTGTTTTTTTGTGCCGCGGGTGGGAGTTGAACCCACAAGCCTTTCGGCATACGCTTCTGAAACGTATGTGTTTGCCAGTTTCACCACCGCGACTAGAGCATTTATACTCTATTTTAAGAAGTTTAAATCTTGAGGAATATTTTTTAGAGGTTCTTCAAAACGTAATTCAGGAACATTTTTATAGTTTTCATTTTTAATCCAGCCTTGTTTTGTATAGTAATAACAAGCTCCTTGTAAATTTTCAAATGAGGAATAGTCTGATTTACAGTTTTCACAAACCCAATTAGCCATTTTTAAATCTTCTGTTTTAGATGGATTTATTGTGACATGTCCATAATTAGACGGAATTATAATTGAATCTCCCTTTTCCGCTTTAACTGCGTAAACATCAATAACATTTCCGGCTTCATCTAATTTTTGCATTAAATAAATTGCACTTCCTTCTAAGATTGTATAAATTTCTTGGAACTCTCCAACGTGAAAATGACCTTTTGTTTTATTATATTCATTACCTAGTACTTTTGTTGGAATAACAGTAATATCGTATCTCAATCCATCTTTTTTTTCTAAACTTCTATACATATAATACAAATCTATATTAGGAGCATTTTTTGCAAATTCTTTGTCTGCCAAAATTTCGCGCATATCATTTAACTTTCGCACATCAGGTTTTAAATTTTTTAAATCAAATTTCATAATTTATTTTAATACTCTTTTTGTGTTTATATACCAATTTTCAATGTTTGAAAATCTTTTTGCAGGATCAACTATTTTTGTAGTGTCAATTCCTTTTATTTTTGTAGAAGATAAATAAATATAGTCTGGATTATATAAAAACAATGCAGGAGTATCTAAAAGTATTTTATCTTGTAATTTTTCATATATATCTGCTTTTTCCATTTCATCTAATGTTTCTCTAGCATTTTTTAATAATTGGTCAACATCTTTATTTTGATATGATGATAAGTTTAGTCCAGGGTCTTTTCTTTGCGAGGAATGCCAAAAAGGATAAAGATCTGGTTGACTTCCTAATGCTTGTCCGTAAAGTAAAGCATCGTAATCTCTGTTTTTTATTAAATCTTTTAATTCTGAAAGTTCTACTGCTTTTATTCCAACGGCTATTCCAATTTTTTGCCAATAACTTTGTAAAAGTTCAGCAACTTTTATTAATTGTGGTTGATTTATTGTTGTAATAGTAAATGTAAAATTTTGAGAATCATTTTGGGAGTTCCAGCATAGTTCGTTAAGTTTTCTTCTAGTTGCAGTTCCTACTTCTCCTGTTGATGGTAAATCCGAAATATATTTTTCTTGAAAAGCAGTAACTGCTTTTTCGGTTCCTGTTCCATATGTTCCGGTTGTCTCACCTTCTAAAAGTGTTTTAAAATTATTGTCTAATCTTGCTAAGCATCCTTGTAATTCTGTCACTTCTGTTCCTTTAGATTTACTTGATAAATAATTTTTAAATTGAAAAGCAGCGGTTTTACTATTTGTTTTATATTTTTGTCCAAATTCATTATCTTTATAACCAGATTTTTCTAAAAGTTTGTTTGCAGTTTCAAGATTGTATTCGTAAACTGTTTTTGCATCAGAATATCTATAGTAATTTGATAAAATAGGAGAGTCTACAATAGAAAAATTATTTTTAGAATATAGTTTAATATTTTCTATAAGCTCTTGCTTGTTCACAGAATAATTTAAGGCTTGGGTTATATTTTTATCTGAGAAAATGGCATTTTCTGTTGTATTAAAAAAGATTGCAAAATATCTTGGTAGGGTGAAAGAATAAATATTAAATTTATTGTTTAATACGTTTTGTTTTATTTCTTTTTCTGCTAATGCGATATTGTCGTCTAAGTATGCTAATGAAAAACCATCGATTAGGTTTTTATTAATATTCGTTAAAAGATTATTTTTATTTTCAAAAAATTGAAAGTTTATTTTAGAAATATATGGCTTTTTATCATAATATTTAGGATTACTCTTTAAGCTAATATTTTTTATAAATCCTGTATTTGTTTGGTTTAAATCTGAGACTGTATAGGCTCCAGATCCCAAGGGTTGTAAATTATATGAAGAGAGTGCAAAATTTTCAGGAACTATTTTTTTCCAAATATGTTGTGGAATAATTTTTACAGTACAATTTTCTAAAAATGAGTTGTATGGAGACGGCAATGTAAAAGAAAAAGAACTGTTAGATATTTTTTCTGTTTTAATATCAAGCCAATTAGCCCTTAAGGGGCTGTTATAATCTGAGTTTTGAATTATTGATATTGTATATAAAATATCATCTGTAGTTAAAGCAACCCCATCTTGCCAAAATAAATCCTCTTTTAGATGAAACGTGTAAGTTTTTCCATTATCTGAAATTTGGTAATCTTTTATCAAATCATTTATTAAATTTCCATCTTTATCATAAGTCATTAATCCAGAATAAATTAAACTAATTAATGTTCTGTCAATATCATTTGTTTCGCCATAAATTGGATTAATAAATCTTGGTTGTCCTACTATTCCTTCGGTATAGGTTCCACCATAAGTAGCAACTATTTTTGTATTGTTAAGATATAAATCAATAGTAAGATATGTTCCGGAAATAAAAAACAAAACAATAAGAATTATAAAAATTCTTTTTTCTGTTCCTTTTAGCACTTTTAAAATTTGTTTCCACTGAGAAAATTTAGGAAACCTAGTTTTCATTATAATAGAATTATTGTATTACAATATTTAATACGCCCAAAAGAAGAAAAATAGTTGCAATAACTATTGTTGCATAATAGATTTTTTGTTGAGCTCCGCGTCTGGTTGAATAAGCTTCGCCTCCTCCGCCAAATCCAGATCCTAAAGCAGTTCCTCTTTGTTGTAGAACAATAAGAATAATTAAAATTATTGAAGTGATGATTTGCGAATAAAATAAAATTTGATTCATTTTTGTGTGTTATTAATCCTTTTTAACTATTATTTTTTGAATTATCATATTTAGTGCCCATAAAATCAATGTTGTATATATAAGAGGCCACATCCATGGAACAGTTATTTCGTCAAAGATTAAATCTAAAAACCATATCATTCCCATATTTATTACTATACTAAAAAGTCCGAGTGTCAGTAATTCTAATGGAAGGGCAAGAGTTTTTAAAATTGGTCTTACAAAATAATTAAGTAGCCCAAGAATAATTCCTAAAACTAAAAACATTTGCCATTGAGCTGTGATAGAAATTCCAAAAAAACTAGAATTAGCATAATAGGTGACTGCAACTCCACTTATAAATATTGTTGCTAGCCAAAGACCTAGTCCTGCTGATACAATTTGAGAGAGAAGTTTCTTCATTAAGTATATGGTAGCATATTTTTAAGAAAAATACAACATTTTATAACATTTTCTCACTGTTCAAGTTTTTTAAAAGTTTTATTAATAAATTGACAGATATATTAAAAAATGATATAGTCAATATCATAGTAAGTTAGTTGAACATTTACAACAGATTTGGTTTTCAATGGCAGAAAGTCAAATCATAACACTTTTCAGAATAAGGAGATTTGCCATGTTTTTAATTGTTATAGTATTGGTACTTATGATTATTGGAGCTATCCTGATAGTAGTCGGCTTTGATAACCAAAGGGGGCCATTAGCTTTCCTGGGAATATTACTTATGGCATTAGCCACTGTTGTTGCTTCTATTTCTTGCTTTATAGGTGGTCGTGGCCAGCTTGAATCTGCCGAAGGTAAGCTATCACCTGGTGAAACATACGAGTGTATCACAGTGCCAAAAGAGAGCGACGACATCTGCTACTCTATCGTAAAAACCGGGAACGGCAACATTTACGGCCTACGATTTAGGGAAATTCCACCCCAAAAAGGCATGGTTAGCAAAACAGGAAACAAAATTGCCTTTCTGCCAATTGTGGATAAAGCCGAAAGCGTAACAATTGAAAATCCTCTGCCTGGAGCAGAAACACCAAAACCAGCCAGTAGTGGAAAATGAGCGTTTGGCCACGCTCCTCCTGTGCTAGTTGTAGCATTATGCGAAGGCTAGCTATGCCCTTCATTGAATTTATTTCAGTGAAGGGCTCTTTTTTACTTCAATAAGTTCTGTTTGCGGAGTTTTTTGTGATAAGTGATTGCAAATCTGTGGGCTTCATCATCAAGTTGCAAAACTAAATTATAAATTTCTCTTGGGAGAATTTTTAGTAAAATTGGGTCTTTTCTGCCTTCAATAAATAACTCTTTATATTTTTTTGCAATAGAAATTATTTTTATTGGTCTAGTTTTTATATTTAAGTCTTTAACTTTGATTGCAATATTTAATTGCGCTATTCCTCCATCAATTAGCATAATTTCTGGATAGTCCCATTCTGTGTGAGTTAATCTTCTGGTTATTATTTCTTCTAACATTGCAATATCGTTTGGCTTTTCCGGTAATCTAATTTTAAATTTCTTGTATTGGCTTTTATCAGCCACGCCATCAATAAAAACAATCATAGAACCAGTTGCTTGATTTCCTTGAATATTTGAAATGTCATAACACTCAATTCTGCTAATTTTTTTAGGTTGATTTGTTATACCTTGTAGTATTTTTTGGGTATTCTCCCAGTTATCAGTTTTTTGGTTTTCTTTTTGTTCGATTACGTTTGTATGTGCCATTATTTTTTCCAAAGCAAAAATTTTATCTCTAACCTTTCCAGCTTCTTCAAAATTTTCATTTTTAGACAAAATTTTCATTTCTTTTTTAAGAGAATTCAAAACAGAATTACTTTTTCCTTGTAAAATCAACTTTAACTTTTTGATATTATTTTTATAAAGTTTTAAATCAGGATTGGGTCCTGGACACAAGTCTAAATGGCAATAATTACATTTATTTTTAGGATGAATTTTTGCTGTGTAATATGGAAAAACTCTTCTTAAAAATTTCAAAGTTTTTTTTAAAGAATTTCCCTCTACAAAAGGCCCAATATATTCTGTATTTTCTGTTTTTTGATGAGTGATATAAACTATTGGTCGCTCGGATTTAGTAATGGCAACGTAAAAATAATTTTTATCATCACGCCAAACAATATTAAATTTAGGTTGATGCTTTTTTATCAAATTAGCTTCTAAAATTAAGGCCGTAATTTCAGAATTTGTTTCAATAAATCCAATTTTATTTACTTTTTCTATAAAAAATTTATCGCGATAACTTGGTTGCTGAAAATGATTTTTTACCCGATTTTTTATGTTTATTGCTTTTCCAATATAAATTAAATTTTTTTTATCGTAAAAAAAATAAACGCCGCTATTTTTTGGGAGTTTTTCAAAATCTTTTTCTTTAATAATTTTTATTTTTTCTGTATTCACACTTATATTAAAACACATAATTAGTTATTTTTCAAGATAAAAAATTGACAAATTATTATAAACAACTAATATGTAATCAATGTAGTTCTTTGGCAATTTAACATTAATTTTTAGGGAGAAAAAAGATGTCAATTGAAAAACGGGTTTTTGATGTTGTTTCCATGCAATTGGGCGTGGATGTAGAAAAAATTACTTACAAGTCTTTACTTGTTAAAGATTTGGGGGCTGATTCTCTTGATTTGGTAGAGCTTGTTATGGAGCTTGAAGAAGAATTCAGTGAAGGAAATTTTGAACTTCACATTTCTGATGGCGAGGCAGACAAACTCAAAAGCGTAGGGGAAATTATTGACTATATCTCTAAAAAAATTTCTCAGACTGAGAGCGTTTGTGACGATTTCACTTAATACTTTTTAGTCTTTTATACCTTAGTTGTGTTTTCCAACTAAGGTTTTTTATTTACTACTCTTGATAAACTTAAATTAAAAATGTATAATAATAGACTATATTTTATATACATTGCTACGTTACAAAAATTTCATGATAGAAGAATTTATCAAAATTAGAGGTGCAAGAGTGCACAACCTAAAAAATATTGATTTAGATATCCCCAAAAATAAATTAGTGGTAATAACAGGACTCTCTGGTTCTGGAAAATCATCGCTAGCTTTTGATACCTTATATGCTGAAGGACAAAGAAGATATGTTGAAAGTTTGTCAGCTTATGCCAGACAGTTTTTGGGTGTAATGGATAAACCCGATGTGGATAAAATTGAAGGAATTTCTCCGGCAATTTCAATTGATCAAAGAAAATCAACTCATAATCCTAGATCTACTGTTGGAACAACAACAGAAATTTATGATTATTTAAGACTTTTGTTTGCAAGAATTGGAAAACCCCATTGTCCTAATTGCGGAAAATTAATTTCGCGACAAACAATTGATCAAATTGTAAATCAAATATTAAAATTACCAAAAAATCAAGAAATTTTGATTTTAGGTCCAGCAATTCGTGGAAAAAAAGGAGAACACAAAGCCGTTTTAGAAGAAATTCAAAGAGGCGGATTTGTTAGGGTTAGAATTGACGGAGCAATTTATTTAATTGAAGAATCTTTAGAATTGTCTCTTGATAAACAAAAAAAACATAATATTGAAGTTGTTGTTGATAGATTAATTTTAAATGGAGAATTAGACAGATCAAGATTAGTGGACTCTTTAGAAACCGCTTTAAGATTAGGAAAAGGAATTGTAATTATTGGGCAAAAAAATAAAGAAAATAAATACAATGATATTATTTTTAGTGAGCATTTTGCTTGCGAAGAATGTGGAATTTCTTTGTCAGAATTAGAGCCAAGATTATTTTCTTTTAATAATCCGTATGGAGCTTGTACCGAATGTACTGGTCTTGGTGAAAAATTGGAAGTTGATCCAGAATTAGTAATGCCAAATAAAAATTTAACAATTGCCGAGGGCGCAATTTGGCCATGGTCAAGAGCTTCGCATAAAGTTGGTAGACAAGGATATTATTATTCTAAATTAGTAGAGCTTGCAGAAAAATATAAATTTTCTTTAGACGAAGAAGTTAAAAATTTACCACAAAAAATAATAGATATTATTTTATACGGAGATAAATCAGGAGACTTTGAAGGAGTTGTGGCAAATTTAGAAAGAAGGTATCACGAAACTGATTCTGATTGGACGCGTCAAGAAGTTGAGCAATATATGGTTATAAAAATTTGTCCTAAGTGTCACGGAAAAAGATTAAAACCAGAAATTTTAGCTGTGACAGTTGGGGATGCATCAATTGATAAAATTTCTGAAATGTCTGTTGATAAAGTCAAAGTTTTTTTTGAAAAATTACAAGAAAAATTAAGCGTTAGTGATAAAAAAATAAGCAACCTTATAATAAAAGAAATTATTGATAGAATTCAATTTTTAAATGATGTTGGATTGGGATATTTAACTTTAGCAAGAAAAGCAGGAACTTTGTCTGGCGGAGAAGAACAAAGAATAAGATTGGCAACTCAAATTGGGTCAAAATTGTCTGGAGTTTTATATATTTTAGATGAACCTTCAGTTGGTTTGCATGCTAGAGATCAGCATAAATTAATAGAAACTTTAGTCAGGTTAAAAGAATTAGGGAATACTGTTATTGTTGTAGAACACGATCCGCAAACAATGCAGGCAGCCGATTGGATTGTTGATATTGGTCCTGGTGCTGGAAAGCACGGAGGAAAAGTTGTTTTTGAGGGAACATATAAACAAATATTAAAATCCGACTGTTTAACTGGAAAATATTTGTCCGGAAAATTAAAAGTTGGTCCAGAATTATCTAAAAAACAAAAATCAAACAAAGAAGAGCAGAAATTTTTGGAAATTATTGGTGCAGAAGAGCATAATTTAAAAAATATTGATGTTAAAATTCCTTTGGGTAAATTTGTTTGCGTTAGCGGAGTTTCTGGTTCTGGAAAATCTTCTTTGGTAAACGATATTTTAGCAAAATCTTTGCTTAAGAAATTTTACAGGGCAAAAGACGAACCAGGAAAACACAAAGATATTTTAGGAATTGAAAATATTAATAAAGTTGTTTTGGTGGATCAATCAGCAATTGGTAGAACTCCAAGGTCTAATCCCGCCACATATACAGGAGCATTTTCACTTATTAGAGATATTTTTGTAAAAACAAAAGAATCAAGAATCAGAGGATATTCAGCTGGGAGATTTTCTTTTAATGTAAAAGGTGGAAGGTGTGAAGCTTGTGAAGGACAAGGTCAGAAAAAAGTTGAAATGTATTTTTTACCGGATATTTACGTTGAGTGTGAAGAGTGTCACGGAAAAAGATATAATAAAGAAGTTTTAGAAATTGATTATAAAGGTAAAAATATTGCCGACGTTTTATCAATGACTATTGAAGAAGCAATGGAGTTTTTCAAAAATATTCCAAGCCTTTTTGAAAAAATGAAAACTTTGAAAGAAGTAGGGCTTTCTTATTTAGAATTGGGGCAATCAGCTACATCTCTTTCTGGTGGAGAGGCTCAAAGAGTAAAATTAGCAACAGAACTTTCCAGAAAGGGAACAGGAAAAACATTATATATTCTAGACGAGCCAACAACTGGTTTACACTTTGACGATATTAGAAAATTAATTTCTGTTTTAAGAAATTTAGTTGAAAAAGGGAACACGGTTTTAGTTATTGAACATAATACAGAATTTATTGGCGCTACAGACTATATAATAGACTTAGGTCCAGATGGTGGAGATGCTGGTGGGCAAATTATAGCAGAGGGTACTCCAACAGAAATATCAAAAGTAAAAAATAGTTA
>Ga0172381_10007254_pt1 | contig 10988 bp, 11 predicted proteins | sample Leawel6488metaG_FD_119754 | JGI IMG/M metagenome (GOLD analysis project Ga0172381, IMG submission 119754) | Leachate microbial communities from a municipal landfill in Southern Ontario, Canada - Leachate well 64-88 metaG | ecosystem: Engineered > Solid waste > Landfill > Unclassified | place... | reverse complement strand
CCTAATCTACACTATTTAAACCGGAAAATTAAGTCACTTGGTTGAATCAAAAAATGAAAACTGATAGACTACTCATACTACCACCAGGTAGAGCAAGGCAGTGTGTAAGGGCGCTGCGATACTCCCCCCGGATGACACAGGGACAAGTCCCAGACAACTTACACTCGATTCTGAGTGGATACCTGTGTCAGTTGACAACTAACAGATGAGCGACGGCCCCGCCGTCGCTCTCTTTCGTATATTAGTACTAAATATCTAATCAAATATCCATCTATCGAAGGGCTTTGATGCGGTCGGCGACTGGCGGATGAGTGTCAAAGAGGGAGTTCAAAAAAGATGATCTTTTAGCTTTAAAAGGGTTCTCGATGTAGAGGTGAGCTGTTGCTTTAGTGGCTTCGGTGACTGGTAATTGTGATTTTGATATTTTCTCGAGAGCCGAGGCCAGTCCCTCCGGATAACGGGTTAGAAGCGCTCCGTTGGCATCGGCTATGTACTCCCGTTTTCTTGATATCGCGAGCTGAATAAGACTGGCAGCTAATGGCGCCAAAATAGCGAGACCGATAGATACTAATAGTAATATTAGGCCAATCTGCCCATCGCCCTCATTATTGCTTCGCCTGCGTCCCCCTCCCCACCAAGTCCAGCGTAAGAAAGAATCACTCATTAGTGCTACGGTTCCAACCAAAACCACCACCAGAGTCATTAAGCGGATATCATAGTTACCAATATGACTCATTTCATGGGCAATGACGCCCTCAAGCTCTTTCTTATCAAGAATCTGAACTAGACCAGAAGTAACACAAACAACCGCATGCTCCGGATCACGACCTGTGGCAAAGGCATTTGGCGAAGGGTCGGCAATGAAATAGAGCTTTGGTTGAGGCAAACCAGCAGTTATCGCAATATTCTCAACTAATCGATAGAGTTCAGGGTTATCTTTTTTCTCTACCGGCTTGGCATGTGAAATTGCCAAAGTAATAGAATCCGAATGGAAATAACTAACATAACCCTGGATTATTGCTATAGCTGTCGCGATTATTAAAAAGTTGTAATTATCATAGACCGTCGAAAAAATATAGCCTAGACCTATCACAACGGCCATAACCAGGATTAAAAAATAGGCGGTCCGCCTTTTATTAACTGCTATTTGGGTATAAAGAGTCATGGAAAGTAAAATTAAATATCAAAAGTCAAAAAGTAAAATGATAGATCAAAAATAAAAAGTTGCGAATATTTTTACACTTTGCTTTGTCATTTTGATCTTTGATTTACCTTGGTATCAACTTGAGTGTTCCGCCAAAGGCTGAGATGACTAGATTGACCAACATTAGTAGTAAAATAATTGGCGCAATGATCGTAAAGCCGTAGTTAGGAATAAATAGAATGAAAGTGAAGATAACAAACAAGATTACTGACTGACGGATATGATAATTCAAGAACTGGTCTCGCTCCTTGTTGAATAGGCTAACGATCAATCCACCAAGGAAAAAATAAGAGACTGCCGCTAAAACCTTATCCTTCCGACTGACCCTAGAAATATTTAGTTTTTTGGCTGCTGATTTCTTTAAACCCAAGGAATAATCCGAGCCTTCGGTAAAACCTTTTTGGAAGCTAGATTTGAACCGATCTTTGTTGATTTTTGGTAATGATAATTTCATATTAACCTCCACAGATTTTATACACTGATTGATCACAGATTGTTCAGGATTCTATCAAATTTCAACGGTCGCAAGCGCTTGAAACAACGATTTCAAAAAGCGCCTAGAAATTTGATAGGATCGACCGATACTTAAGACTTAAAATCGACCTTTACCGGCTCTGAAGCTGCTTTTTCTTCAAGCTGAAATAACTGGCGTTTGGTGTAGTGGAACATACCGGCTACGATACTGGATGGAAACGATTCGATAGCAATATTGAAGTCACGAACATTGCCGTTGTAAAAGCGACGGGCAGCTTGGATTTTATCTTCAGTATCAGTCAGTTCATCCTGAAGCTTAGCAAAATTTTCATTGGCTTTTAGGGTTGGGTAATTCTCAGCAACAGCAAAAAGCGATTTCAGGGTCTCTGACAAAGCATTTTCTTTGGCTGCTTTATCCTCAAAACTCTTGGCACCCATCGCCTCGGTTCGAGCTTTTGTTACGTTCTCGAGCAGACTTTTCTCATGAGTCGCGTATCCCTTCACTGTCTCGACTAAATTCGGGATCAGATCGTAGCGACGTTTTAGTTGAACATCAATATCGCTCCAGGCTTCATCGGTTTGGTTTTTAAGACGAACAAGACGGTTAAAAATACTAATTATCCAGATTGCCACCAAGGCAATTACAACGATGATAATCCAAGTCACGGACATATAATTCTCCAGTTTGTCATCCTGAACTGACGCTCATGCGTCATCCTGAACTTGATTCAGGATCTGTTTGAATTCAAGAAATTAATTTTTATAGATTCCGGATCAAGTCCGGAATGACGGACCAAAACTAATGTCGAATAATGTAAAGGTTGTTACCACCGACGATTGTACCATCGGTATCTGAGAGGTTGCCAAGAAGCGCATTTAACTCATAACTATTGCCATCAGATTTGTAACCATAATAGTATTTATCAGTCCAGGGGTCAACAGGTAAACTGGTAAAATATGCAGGCACCAATACCTTTGCCAATACATTTCCAGGTGTTCGTGTTTGGATTTCAACTCCGCCGGTGGATGGATATTTATTATTAGTAGCAAAGTAGCTGATTAAAGCCAACTCGATAGACTTAAGATCAGCTTTTCTCTGAGCATCTCTGGCGAACAAATCAGGAGATGCTGTTGAAGAAGTGCTTGTTGTACTTGGTGCTACATAAGGCAAAGCTGTGGTTGTTGACTGAGTTGTCTGAGTCGATGTCTGATCGGTGCCGACAGGTGTTGCGTTTTCGGGGAAAGTCAAAGATTGTGATAAATTGTAATCGCTGAAGGCGACTTTCGCATCTATTCTGGTAATCGCACTTGAGATCGAAGGTGTAATTGTTAGCTCCGCGTAACGAATAAGTTGATCTTTCTTTGAAATATCTATTTCACCGGTAATTGAGTTAACCATTTCATCAGTAACTCCAATGTTCTCAAACAGCGATCCGATCTTAATGTTCACCTGGTAACGATATACCGGTTCGCCATTGAATTTCCCACTACCGATTCGTTTACCGGTGACCGAAAATCCTGACAAATTCGTTTTATTGAATACCGCCGGTAGGATCTCTTGACTGTTTGATGATGTCAGTGGGAAATATACCCAACCCTTGGAACTTCCCGAATAGTCAACACCGGTCGAATTTACATAAAGTCGGCTGTTCTGAGTGTAAAGACTGACATCATTTTTCTTTCCGGATTCATCGGTAATTTCCATTTGCGAAGTTGCCCCTTCGGTCGATAAGTAAGATTTTCCGGAGGAGCTAAACTCTTTTACTGTCGTTAAGTTGCTGGTCGAACTCGCAGAAGTCCCTTGATCAGTTTGACTGTCACTTGATGTTGAAGTAGTGGTCGAGGTTTGAGTCGTCTGATCAGTTGTTGAATCCGAAGCTGAATCTGAGTTCACAGAGGTTGAATCTGTCACCGCATCGACTGTCGGACTCTCGGTCGGAATCTCGGTAGCATCCTGATCGTCCTGAGTAATCACACTTGAGGTAGCACTAGAAGCTAGAACTGCTTTTTGCAGAGCAATTATATAGATAGGATTATTCTTTAGGGAAAGTAACGGTTGAGTAATATTGGACTCACTGCTTTTGTTGACAGTGAATTTAATTTCAGAATCGAGTTTAAGACTCTTCTCAGTCTGCATCTTCTGGAATGACTGGCTAAGTGCTAACTGTGAATCAGCAGGAAGCCCTCCCCATAAAGCTTCGAGCCTAAAAATACCATAAACTTTTTCCAAACCACTGGAAAAAACACCCGTTTCATTAAAATAGGTGAGTCCAACCAATAACACCACTATTATGGCGACAATAATTACTTTTGGTTTGGCCAACCATTCCTGAATTGGTTTCGCCAAATTGGCTGAGACTGATGACTTTCTTAATCCTGGGGGTTGCGAAATCGCTGAAGCCACCACCGGATTTGCCGGGACCGACTCTGGGGTAGCGGCAATATTCTCGTGGTTCTTTAACGCTTGATTTGGTTTTTCAGCTGGAGCTCCGGCTGAAATTGGAGTCGGTTGTTTAGGAACAGGTTGCCCCGCAACACCTCCTTGTCCAGACTGAGAGGGTTGCCCCAATCCGACTGAAATCGGGGCGGCTGTAGTAGTAGGTGGGGTATGTTGAATTGGAGCAGCAGCTGACGAAGCGGACTGAGGAGCTGGATTTTGAATAATTGAATTCTTGGCGGCAACCTGTTCAGCCGGTAGTTTATCACCGATGCCTTGGTGAATATTTGTTGGAACTTTAAGTTGATCTCCCGGAGTTGCAGTCGGATTTCCACCATTATCAAGAGTGCCGAATACTTTCGGTTTAGTATCCTCAACTACATCAAGCACCTCCTCCCAAGGACTGCCTGTAGCCTTATTCGGATCGTTCTGATCAGCCAAAACCCTCCTTTTGCTCCGTTTAAGACGGAGAATACCCAATAACCAAGATACAAGAAACAAACAAGTTCAGAGGTTAGGAATCTAGTTTGGAAGTTGAAATGAGAGAGAGAAGTTGGTCAAACATCCGCATCGGAATCCTCCTTCTATCCCAGCATCCTGACCTACAAACCAACATCCACTACTTCTCTGCAGTGACTTTAACAGTAACAAATAAACTCAATCCATGAGCTAGCTTGACTTCTACAGCCTGTTCACCAGCCTCTTTTATTGGCTCCTCAAGCTCAACTTTAGCGTTCTCAATTTTGGTTTTCGAAGTAAATTCTTTTTCAATGTCTACTGCTTTGACTGAGCTAAAAAGTCCGCCCTTGGCTGTCAGTTTTTTGCTGAAAACCAATTCTAACTTATCCAGCTTAGCAATTTCTTCCTTCAGATCGACAATTTCCTGTTCTGCTTGAACCTTCTTAATCTCAGCTTGTCGGATAGTATTTTGCCCAAGCTGATCCGATGGTAGTACCGCGAAGCCTTCCGGTAATAGATAATTGCGGGCATATCCGGATTTAACTTCTTTAACATCCCCTACCTTAGCCTGTCCCCCCAGATCTTTGATGAAAACAACTTTCATGTAATTCCTTATCTTAATTTATTTTACCAGATTATACTTATTAATAAATTCAAAAGTTAAAAAGCAAAGATCAAAATGACAAAGTAAAACGCCCTGTCTACCGGCAGACAGGTAAAAAGTTTCTTAATTTTGATTTTTGATCTGTCATTTTACTTTTTGATATTTGCTATTTGCTTTACTTAGTAACTTCTTTTAAGGCTGCGTCCATTTGCGGATCACGATTATTGTTAATGTCATCTTCCGTCATCACTACTTCGATGTTGGGTTTAATGCCGACACCATCGATTTCGGTACCATTTGGAGTCTGCCACTTGGCAATTGTTACTTTGAGTGCCGAGCCATTTGGCAATTCGTCGATTGTTTGAACCGATCCTTTCCCAAACGACTTCTCACCCAGTAACATTCCCAGCCCATGATCAGAAATTGCTCCGGCCAATATCTCTGAAGCAGAGGCGCTACCATTGTTGATCAAGACAACAAGTGGAATTCCTGTTAATTTAGCTGTCACAGTTGTCTTGTATTCTTTAATCACGCCCGTTTTGTCTCTCTCTTTGACAACAACCCTATCCTTCATAAACAAACTGGCAATATCTATAGCACTATCCAAATAGCCGCCTGGATTGTTCCTAAGATCAATTATGATCTTTTGGCTCTTATTTTTCAAAGCATCATCGGCAAAGGTACTAACCAACTCAGTTGTATCATCACCAAATTGGCTGATCTTGAGAATTGCAACCTTCTGACCGTTATATTCCTGGAACTTGCTGGAGACACTATTAACATTAATATTATCTCTGATAATCGGGTAGTCTTTGACCGCTCCGCCTCGGATGATAGTCAATGTGACCGTTGTCCCCTTAGCCCCGCGGATCAGATCGACAGCTTGGTCAATGGTCAGATCGACTGCCTTTTTGCCATCAATAGCATCAATAATGTCGCCAGCCAGGATTCCGGCTTTAGCTGCCGGTGAACTGTCAAGGGGTGTAATAATGACTAGATGATTATTGCGTTCAGCAAGTTCGGCACCAATTCCTTCAAACTGTCCGGAAATCTCTTCTTGGAACTTCTTGTTGATCTCTGGATCCAGAAAGATTGTATAAGGATCGCCAAGGGCCGAAAGTGAGCCATTGATAGCTGAATAGACCATCTTTTGGTCATCAAGGTTGCCGACAAACTCGCTGTGAGCTTTGTTCCAGACATCCCAGAAAAGGGAAAAATCAACATTTTCCGGTTTATTAACATCGGTGTTGATAAGTCCACCAGGAATGATTTTAGGATTGACACCTTTTTTGGCGAGATAAAAACCACCAGCAAAGGTTAGATATAAAATAATGGCGCTCGAAATAAAAACGAGAAGCACTCGGCCTCGTCTTGGCCGTTTTCGCTGATCTTTTTCCATAACCTTATCTTAACCAAAAAAAGCCTCATCGGCAAGTATGGAAATTGAACACTTCTCTTACAATCTATCAACTATAGATATTTGATAATCTTCTTTTTTGAATAGCCACGATCAACAGCCCATTTGACAATTTTTTCTCTAACAAAGCTTAACTTTCCATACGGAACGGTTGTCGAATCACCGGTTTTAGAATCAATAACTTTAATATGCGATCCCCTGCCTGCTTTGGAATTGATTGTAAGACCAACCTTCCCAAGCGCTTTAACCAATTCTTTACCGGTGCATGGCGGGACTTCCCCCATATTACCTCAAGCTGTTTTTAATGACTTGCGCGACTTCTTAGAAAGTGCCGGATCACTGTAGAATTTACTGATCAATAAACTGTTGGCATAACGGTAAGGAACATCAAAATATGTTGCCACGGCGTCATTCACCATATCTTCAAGATCGTTTCGATCAGCGGCTTGAGTATACAAAGTATCTTTTTCACCCTGATGGTCTATAAAAATTTCCGCCCAAATCTTTCCACCCTTGTCTGGATTAACCTTGACTAATATATTCTCCGGCATCTTGTTTTGGTGGCACTCTAAAACCTCCGGTTCAACAGAACCGAAAGAATCAATAATATTATGGAACTTTCTAGCCAATGATACTCTCATTCGTTTATATTTTTAACTTGTTTATCATGTATTGTCAACAAATAATGTTTCTACACTCACAGATTTTGACTATTCCTTCTCAATTTATAACTAAATTCACTGTGATAAGCCCGTGTGCTTAACCTCTACAATTCTATGGTAGATAGTACTCTGGATTATCAGCGACTCCATTAAACCTGACTTCGAAATGAAGATGATAGCCAGTTGAATATCCAGTATTGCCCTCTTGACCAATAACCTGTCCAGCCTGGACAGTATCTCCCTCAGAAACAGTAATGGTACCTGAGGCTAAATGACCGTAAAGACTGACCACTCCTCCTTCATGTTGAATCTGAACATTGTTGCCATAAGACTTGTTGTAGGGAAAAGTATTCCCCATTCCCTCAGTGACATTGACCACTGTTCCGCCTTTAGCCGCCTTAACAGGGGCAAGCGGATCGGCATTTAGGTCAATTCCGGAATGAAAAACGCCAGTAAAATAGCAGCTTGAATAGCCAAACGGACAACCATATCTAAAGTTCGACAGTGGCCAACTGAAACCCCGAGTGCTAGTGCCGTCTCTTGTGACTGTATTTCGGTTAGCATCGTTATACCTAGCAGCGGCAGCCAATTCTGCCTGACGAATGTCACCGTTAACTTGTGCTAATTGATTCGAGGCTGCCTGTGCGTCAGCAGCGTATTTACTAGAAAGATTGGCAGCAATCTGAGCCATTGACGTTTTATTGGCTTGAGAAGAGGCTAAACTTTTCTTCTGACTCGACTGAGTATTTTGGAGAGTTTTAAGATCAGCTAACTGTTTTTCTTGTTCTTTTTTGGTGTTTTCCAGAGCCAATTTAAGATCTTTGACTTTAGCAATCTGCTCGGATATTTGTGACCTGATAGCTTCAAAATACTGGGCTTGGTCAATAAACTGTGACAAGCTTCCAGTAGCGACCATCTGCTCGGAAAAACTTGGGCTCCCCTTCATATACCAATCACTTAATACGTCACCAAGTTTTTTCTTTACGGTTGCTAGGTTCTGTTCTTCAGTAGTGATTTTAGTCGCAGTAGAAGCAATATCAGCGTTTGATTGGGCGATTTGTTGGTTTGTTTGTGCAATTTTTCCTGAGAGGACACCAATTTGACTGTCTAGAGCTGTGGCCTCTTTCTGAAGCTGAGCAGCTTGGGTTTTCTGAGCTTGAGATTGAGCCGTTGTATTAGTGACTGTCTTTTGCAAAGTGTCACGTTGCTGATAAAGAGTGGCAGCAGTCACATTTCCGGTTGCCAACAAAAAAAGCGCTAAGACGAGCGTCAGCGCCAAAAATCGACTTTTAAATTTTGATTTACCAACAAACATTTAACCCACTCCTATCTTATATTATAGCAAAAATATCAACTTTTGTAAATGTGTCCACACCCGCCTGCCGGCGAGGCAGGGATTTCCCTACCCACACGGTGCTACTATCAGACTGCTCAGACTCCTAGCACAGATAAAAACGGCTGCACAAATCATTTTACGTAGCGCCTGGTGGCTAGCCACGAACAAAAGGCGCCCAAAGCCAAGCCAAGAAGTAGCTGCCCAATAACTATGAGCGGTAGATTTCCACCAATGAAACCGGCCAGTCCAACATCAATATCACCCAGATAGCTAGTCAAAGCCGGAGCAAGGACAATATAGCCAAAGTAGACAAGAAAACTGGCTACAATCGTAGCTAAAATACCATAAATCATGCCTTCGACAATAAATGGAAACTTGACAAAAATGTCAGTTGCTCCGACTAGCCTCATGATTTCAATTTCATCTCGTCGACTGAATATTGCCAGTTTTATAGTATTGTAGATGATTAAGAACGATATAAGGACAAAGATAATCGACATCGTCAGGCCAGCGGTTTTGAAGAAGGATGTGATCATTAGTAGGCGATCAATAATGACCTTGTTCTCTTCGTAACTAATTTTCTGGAAGAGAGGAGTGAAACTTGGGTCTTTCAGATAGTTAAAAAGTTTTTCCGTGTCCTCAGCTTTGACCGGCTTCACCTCAAGACTCCTTGGGAGCGGATTTTCATCTACTGAAAAAATGGAAGAGAGCTCATCACCAAAATGCTTCATTTCAACGAAGCGATCTTTGGCCTCATCTTTGGAAACATAAACAACCATCTCAACATCCGGGCGAGATTCGAGCAACTTCTGGACATCGGTTAACTGTTCATTGGTCGCTTCGTCTTTGAAATATACGACTATATTAATCTTGTCCTTTAGGGTAGTTGCAGTTTTATTAACCGTGATCGAGAGAATAAAGAAAAAAGAAATTATGACTAGAGTTATTGTCATAACCAGCGTACCAGTCAAAGAAAGCCAGCTGTTACGCCAGAAACTCTTCAAACTCATCTTCAAGACTCTTTTTAGGGTGACTAAGGTCATAATGTATTAAATTACAAGATACAAGATACAAGATACAAACAATGGCCAATTCCCAATTTCACAATTGAAAATTTGAATATTGTGATTTGTTTGTTTCTTGTTTCTTGGTTATTGATCATTACAGTATGTATTTGCCTTTTTCCTGATCGGATACCAACTCACCGGCCCGCATGGTAATAACTCGTTTTTTCAAGGCATCAACAACTTCCCGATCATGGGTGGCTAAAAGAACAATAGTCCCCTGCTTGTTGATTTTAAATAGCAATTCAATAATTTCCCAAGTCACAACCGGATCAAGGTTGCCTGTTGGCTCATCGGCGATCAACAGTTTTGGGTTATGCACCAAAGCCCTGGCGATTGAAACCCGTTGTTTCTCGCCGCCGGAAAGCTCTTCGGAAAGCGCACCGATCCGCTGGGTAAGCCCAACCAGCTCTACCATCTCTTCGACTCGAGGTTTAATATCTTTGTCTGAGACACCTGAAACCTCAAGTGCAAAAGCAATATTTTCAAAAACAGTTTTTTTAGAAAGTAGCTTATAATCCTGGAAAATAACGCCAACCCGACGACGGAAATAAGGCAACTCCTTAATTTTTAAGGTTGTGATATCTCGTCCGGCAACAAGAATCCGACCGCTGGTTGGCTTTTCTTCACAGATCAGAAGTCTTATAAGTGAAGATTTTCCGGCCCCCGACGGACCGACCAAAGTCACAAATTCACCATCAGCTATACTGAAAGAAATTTCTTTTAAGGCGGCGACTTCCTTGCCGTAAACTTTGGTAATTTTCTCAAATTGGATGACTTTATCCATAGAATATCCTAAAATCAAAGATCAAATATTAAAAAACAAAATTAAGAAACTTTTTATATTTTACTTTATCATTTTGATATTTGATTTTTGCCTTTTGATTTACATTAATGATGATAGTAGACTTGAACAAACCATTTCTTTGGGCTTTGGCAAACCCAAAATCTCAAGGACTGTTGGTGAAATATCGGCGATAATCCCTTCAGGGTAAATGGATGAAAATTCGGTCAAATTATCCTTAGTAAACCCTTTCGGCAATTCCAAGCTAAACGGCTGCCTTTTTAAATCCAAATAACTTAAAGGAACAAGTGAGGTTGTATGTTCAGTATACGGCCCTCCGGAAACCGGGTCAATCATCATCTCACAATTACCATGGTCAGCAGTAATTAGAACCTGGTATCCAAATTTATTGGCTTCATCTAAAACCTTTAGCAAACAAGAGTCGAGTACCTCAACCGCTTGAATAGCCGCCTTTAGCACACCGCTATGTCCAACCATGTCACCATTGGCAAAATTAACTAAAACGAAGTCCTGCTCGGTCCTGATG
>Ga0172381_10007253_pt1 | contig 10989 bp, 14 predicted proteins | sample Leawel6488metaG_FD_119754 | JGI IMG/M metagenome (GOLD analysis project Ga0172381, IMG submission 119754) | Leachate microbial communities from a municipal landfill in Southern Ontario, Canada - Leachate well 64-88 metaG | ecosystem: Engineered > Solid waste > Landfill > Unclassified | place... | reverse complement strand
TAAAGTATCAAATATTTATACTAAAGTAGGCGTTTTCTTTGTAGAAAGAAATGGTATTACTGCTAGTGGTCCATTTGGAGGCTCTAAACTACAGGTTAGATGCTCCTCTCCAGCTTGCGCTACTCTGTTAGATCATTTGGAAAATACCCTAATTAATACAGACCTATAAAATGAAAATAGAAAAGTATTTTTTGAAATTTCTATATGATTTAGAAACTTTCGAACCAAATACGCTAACTGATGTTGTTCGATTGGTTAAATCTCACCAATACTTCAATCACATTGTTCTATTTGCTAAAAATAGCACACAAACAATATCATATATACAAAACCAAGTTCAAGAACTTATAGATTGTAATGATCCGATAGCTGATATACAGCTTTGCAGTGTGGCTGTAATACTGTCCGAAATCAATTTAGAGTACAGCAAGGATCTTCTATCGAGAACCGTTCGGGAGACTCCTGGGTATTATTGGTCGCAAGCCATGGCCATAAGCTGTTTGTTGAATAAGGAGATTATTAATGAGACCATATGTCAGTCTTCATAACCATACTACTGGATCTATAGGTGATTCTTTAATCACACCTAAAGAACTTATTGATACAACAAAACAATTAGGACAAGGATCTGTGGCAGTTACTGACCATGGGTCCTTTTCTGCTTTATGGTCAGCGTATAAAGCTTCTAAGAAATCAAATGTAAAGCTCATTGCTGGATGTGAGTGTTATTTTGTTAATGATGTCACTAATAATGATAATACAACTCTTAGACATATCATTTTGCTCGCTAAAAACGCAATAGGTTACAAAAATTTATTAACTATCAATAAAAAAGGCTATGATAATTATATAGTTAATTTTAAAAAGGCCGTTCCAAGAATTGACTGGAAGATTCTGGAAGAATATAGTGAAGGTATTATAGCCACTTCGGCTTGTGGTAATGGTATTCTTGGCCAGTTGATAATGGCCGATCAAATGAATGAGGCAATTTTAGCAGCTAAAAAATTAAAAGATATCTTTGGTAACAACTTTGCTATAGAATTACAACCACATAATATTCAAATTAGAGCATCAGCTTATAATGGCCCGGTAAATCAACAAAAAATCAATTTAGCTTTAAAACAAATATCATCTAAGTTAGATATTAAATGTATAGTAGCTACTGACGCTCATTATGTAAAGAAAGAACATCATAAAGCTCATGATGTATATTTGGCCAATGCTTCTGGCCAGCCAATTACATCAGGTGCTAGATTAAAATATGACAAGCAAGAGTTGTATATGAAAACCTCAGATGAGGTTTTTGAGCATTTTACTCGACATATGCCAGTATGGGGAGATCAATTTGTTGATTCGTTGTTTGAAAATACTGTTCTTTTTGCAGATCAATGTGAAATACCAGATTGGATAGATCCGGCTGTGGTTACTGGTGAGAAAAACCAACTCCCACAATTTCCATTACAGGATGAATCTGATTATGAAACATTTAAACAATGGGAAATAGAACAGAACAATAACCCTGGCCCGCTCTGGAAAGAAGACATAGAAGAAGATGCGAAGTTTTATCGCTATCGTAGTTACAAAGGATTAGTTGATAAAATTTCCAAAGGTTCTGTACCAGAAGAAGATAGGGAAGAATGTTATATTCAGATGTTGGAAGAGTTCGATGTTTTAGAATATCGTAAGTTTTCTAGTTATATGTTAATTACCGCTCATTTTTTAGAGTGGTGTAGGAAAAACAATATACATATTGGGCCTGGACGTGGCAGTGTAGGTGGAAGTTTAACAGCTTATCTCAATCAAATACATGAGGCTTATCCTAAGAGATATGGTTTAATTTTTGCCAGATTTTTGAACAAATATAAAGATGCAATGCCCGATATCGATAATGATATCGCTCCAAATGGTAGGGATTTGTTAAAGAATCATTTGCGTGAAAAATATGGTATAAATAATGTAGCTCACGTTTCTAATATCAACACTATTACACCAAAGGTGTTTGCTAGAGATATTGCTCGTGTGTTTGAATATGGAGGTGGTCGATCTGAGGCTGCAGAAATCGGTAATAATATTGCAGATTCTATTCCGTCAGATATAAAGACGGTTAAACAAGCCCTTGCTGAAGCCCCTTTGTTCGCAGAATATGCCAAGGTATATCCAGAACTAGTTGAATTTGCAGAACTATTATGTGGAAAACCAAGAGCGTGGTCTACACATGCCGGAGGTATTGTTATATCTAAGTGTCCATTAGAAGGTTTAGTTCCTCTAAGAAGAGATACTTCTGGAGATTTAGTTCTTGAATATGATAAAGAACAAGCTGAAGATAATGGATTAGTTAAAATAGATTTATTAGGACTTGAAACGTTAGATATTATAAATAAAACACATGAATTAATATCTCAAAATAATAAAACTATACCAGAAGGGTTTAATTATGAGATAAATGATAAAGAAGCTTATAAATTAATTGGAGAAGGGGATACGTTTGGTGTTTTCCAGCTGGGATCTACAGCGGTACATGTATGTAAAAAGGTTAAACCAAAAGATGTTTCTGATATTGCTTTAATATCTGCATTGGTAAGACCTGCTGCTAAGGACATTATTCCTAATTTGTTAAAAGTTAGGAATGGTGAAGAAGAGATGAAACTAGTACATCCTTCTCTTAACAGAGCTTTTGCCAAAACATATGGATTTGGATTATATGAAGAAAGCTTAATGTATCTTGCGCTGGATATTGCTGGATGGGATCTTCATGATGCTGATAAACTTAGAAAGTTAACAAAAGAAAAAGGTAAAAACCCAGAAAAAGTAAATCAGTGGAAGGAAGAATTTATCAGAGATGCTATTAAAAATAATATCTCTGAAGAAATGGCTACTAATATTTGGGTTGATACTGTGCAAAACTTCAGTGGTTATGGTTTTAATCAAAGTCATGCTACTTTATATTCAATGATTTCATTTCATACGGCATATTTAAAAGCACATTTTCCAATAGAATTTTTAGTATCCAATTTAATAAGCGAAGTAAAGTCCAATGCCAAAGACTCTAAAGAAAACATATTAAAGATAAAGGGCGAATTAAGAAATAGAAAGATAAAAATAGTACCACCAGATGTTAATACGTCAGATTTATCCTGGAAAATCGTTGACGATAAAACATTAATGGCTGGACTTGATTCTCTTAAATATATGGGTTCTGATGCAATCCCTGAGTTAATATCAAAGCGTCCGTTTAATAGTTTCCAAGATTTAATATACAGAACAGATGCTGCTAAGGTTAGATCTCCTAGTATTCAAGCGTTAGCGGCATCTGGATCTTTAGATGCTTTTGGTATGGATAGGAAACAAATGTTTTATTATGCTTCTGATTATCGTGCCAAGCTAAGAAACCATATGGGTAAATTAGAAAAGGCATGGGAAAAAGAATGGAGTAAAAATAATAAATTAATAAAATCTTCTGATGATACCTGGAGAGATAACAATGGTAATATTCAACAAATACCATTGGTTCCTAAAGATAGAGCTCAGGAACATTTGGCTTCTTTTAATTATCCTTTTATAGAAGATAAGCCTTGGTCTGTCCAAGATTTGTTTGCCATGGAAGAGTTTTATATGGGAGAGGGTATTAGCGGAGATGTGTTTGAACGCTACCCAGGTTTCTTCGATAAAAAGAAAACTATTCCATTTGATGCATTGTGTCAAATGTTTCCATGGGAGAGGAAGGAAGAGGAGGAGCGTGCGAACCGGAAGGCCAACACACATTATCTTGGAAATTACAAGATAAGACCTATAGAAGCGATTATTATGTCTATATTTTCTTTTATAGTAAAGAAGGAAGACTCTCCTATTTTTGGCCAGGAGATGGCTAGGTTAACGATACAGGATCCTTGGGGTACTGAATCTACCTTGTTATGTTTTCCTGAAGCATGGGCAGGTATAAAGCAAAGGTTTAGTGAGCTTTCTGGTGGTAAGCAGAAGGTTGACGTAAGCTTTGCCCTTAGGTTTTTAGGATTATTTCAGTGGGAGAATGAGAATTCCACATCATTTGTATTGAGTGATATATTAGATTATAAGGCGCCACCTAGTTTACCAGAGGATAGAAAGTCCAAAAAGGTAAAAATGCCCAGAGCTAAGAAGATAAAAGCTAAGGATATTTGTGATATGGCGCAGGAAGATATATTTGAAGAATTAGAAAGTGAAGTATTAGATGAGGGATATACGATTATAGAAGAGGAATAAATATGAGATGTATGACATGTGGAGCGATTAACCCTCCTGAATTTATTCATTGTTTAGAAAATAATCAATGTGGTGGGTGCGGTGGACCTATATATAATAGTGAAACAAAAGATCTTTTAACGGAGTTAAAAGAAGCAATGGAGAAGATGCCCAATGATCCGCAGGGTTTAGCTGGATGGTTGCTATCTAATTATCGTTTTCAAAAGATTGGAGAGGGGAAACCTGTAGATACTTTCTATCGTAAGGGTGGTAATGTTTCTTCTAATCAAAAATTAAAAACAGATCCAACTTATAATGAGTTTATAAAAAGAAATGATGCTGGTAAGTTAGTTGAGAAAAGCAGTGAGTTAGCAGAAAAGTTTAAAAAAGCTAAAACTTCCAAGTTGGATGAAATAGCTGCGGCTATTCAACAGATTGAAGATCCATATGATGATGATACTGTTAGTGTAGAGTCAGATGACGTTGATATTGAAGACCAACAAGCTTTTAATGAACTCCAGGCCGCTGGAATAAATCCTTTCTCTGATAACACATCTGGGAATATTATTGCTGCTAAAGATATAATGAGTCTCGTATCGCAAGGATCTGAAAAACCATTACCAGAAGAAATAGCTTTATCTTCTACTGTTGAAGGCAGGGGATATTTACAACGCGCTCGTTTAAAAAAATTAAAAGCTCAAGAATCTATTAATGGTGGAGGTGGCGGTGTTTTTAGGAGATAATTATGAGTAATATTGAAAGATTTCCATTCTGTTTAATTGATATATATGAAAACCAATATGGTGAAATATTGGATGATTATGACGCTTATGCTTATTATCAAAAAAAAATATAATAAGTTAGAAAATAAAAGTGATAATATTAAGTTTGATGATTTAATATAGATTTACATTTAAATAATTTGTTATCAAATAATAGAGTGTTTAAAATTAAAAACCCTACAAAAAAAAGAATAAATTATGAGTTCACCACCTCTTTGGTTGTGTTTTAAACAAAAACCTATTCAATTATTATTAAACTATTTTGGCATTGCATCTCCAGCAGTAGATGTTGTTGGGGTTGCTAATCAACTTGGTATTAAGGTTTTATATTCAAATACGTCTCCTTGGGATGGCGCTGCGTTTGCTGAAGAAACAGGTAGTGCTTATATTTACGTGAATAAGAATTGTAATATTAATAAGCAGCGATTCATTATAGCTCATGAATTAGGTCATATTCTTTTACATCCAATTGGGGTAGAATATCGTGATTTTAGATCATGTGATGGAATTAATTGGGATAATATTGATGCGAATTATTTTGCTGTTAATTTTCTCATGCCCCATTATTTAGTTAAGGCATATTTCAGAGTTTTTTCAATAGAGCGTTTAGCTTGTATTTTGGAGTCTCTTTAGAAATCATGGGTTACAGATTGAATAATATTAGAATTTAACTTAAAACCACTATATAGTTATGGAATTGTTATGTCTATTAGAATAAGGATTATTGATCATAAAAAAGTATTAATGACAAACGATGAATATCGTATGTATGAAGAAATTTGCAAAGGATATGACAGGCCAAATTTTAAAGGACAAGAATTGTTTGAGGATCATTTTGAATCAAATGATGATGGTATTATATTATTTGTTAAACCGCCACATAAGAAATATTCTTCAATGGAAGTGTTTACTTTTTTAATTAGTTTAATGGTTAACCAGCAGATGAGAATAGCTCAAGATCAAATAAAATCATTAGTAAAAGAAGCTGAAATTAAATATCTTGAACAATTAGAAGAGATAAAGTCTTTAAAGGAAGAATTATCAACGTTTAAAAAGCAGGTCGAGGCTTCGTAGGTTCACAGGTACCTCTGATAAGAGGTTTCATGACTGACAGAACAGATTTATTAAGTGGTTTTAACGAGAAGTATCATATAGTATTGGATCAGTTAGATTCTTTATATAAAGGTACATTTGATGAAGAAGAGGCGTCTGGAATGGCTGCAATGTGTTTAATAACACAAGCAGCTATGCTTACAGATTTAGCTTCTTCTGATTTAAGAACTAGGGCTTTGAAGCGAGATATAGATTTCGCCAAGGCTAATGCATATTTTCAATTAAAGAATGACTCTTCTGATGGCAAGAAAATAACCGAGGCTGCCTTGGCTAGTTTAATTGCTAAAGATGATGAGGTAAGACGTGTAACAAAAGAGCAAAACGAAGCAGAAAGAGATTATAAACATCTTGCTAATATACACGCTCTATTAAAAGAAGCACATATTACATTCAGATCAATTAAAAAAGGAGTATAAATGAATATAAAAAAAACAACAGAACCAAAAACTACTAAAATTGATATTGCAGCATTAGTTCTTAAAGCCAAAGGTAGATTTGATAAAAAGAAATCAGTTATAGCTTCCAGAATGAAAACTGGAGATCAAATTACTTTATCTTCTAATCCTGCTGATTATATTTCATCAGATGAAATAAATAAGTTTTGGCGTCCATTAACTGGTTTATTGGGGGTAGCTTATGGGCGTATTTTCCAAATAGCTGGTAAACCAGATAGCGGCAAATCAACTGCTGCTATGTTAGTAATGAAAGCTGCCCAAAATCAGGATGCTTTGGTAATTCTTTGGGACGCTGAGGGTAAATTTGATTCCTTACGTTTTAAGGAGCGAATTGGAGGGGATCCTGCACAGATAGCAGTAGCACCTAGTCGTAATATATTAGAGGGAGTTCAGCAAGTAGTAGCTTATGTTAAGGCCGCCAAGGAAATGAATCCAGAACAAAAGATATTAATTGTTTGGGATTCCGTTGGTGGTTCTATTAACTCTGCTGAAGATGAAGAGAATGATGATTATAGTAAGCAACCTGGTGTTACGGCTAAGGAAGTTAGTTGGGCTATTAGAAGGTTTAATCAACTAATTGAAAAATTTAGAGATGAAGATGGCAATTATACTATGGCTGTTCTTTGTATTAATCAAGTATATGCAAATATTGGATCAGTTGGTTTCAAACAGAAGGGTGGGGCCGAACTTGAATATTTAAGCTCGCTAATTTTAGAAATGTCGAGGAAGGCTACCTTGGTTCGTACAAAAAACAAGCAGAAAGTGAAATACGGAATTACTTCCGTAGCTAGAGTAAAGAAAAACCACCTCTTTGGTGGAGAAGATTGTGTTGCTGAATTAGATCTTTTTGTTTCTGCTACTGGAATTAATTTATCCAAAGACGCTAAAAATGATAATGATGACTTAGAAGAGGATGAAGATTAATGGTTACATTTTCTGGAAAAGTAGTAGATCGAGCAACTACTAAGCCGATATATTTAGTAATAGCAGAAGACCAGACCACAGAAACAGGAATTCAGTATTATAAAGTCCGAGACTTAAATGATAATGGATCATCTGCTTTAGGGGTAAAGGGTGTTTTGCTAACCAAACAGCAAGCGGATAAATTCATAAAAAATCCACATGCAGAAATCAGTGCTAAAATGGAATTTAAAGAGATCGATCGAAAAATTCCATGGCACAAAGTAATTCGCATAGACAACATAACCTACAAGGTTAAACCGCAAGGAGAATAAAAAAATGGAAAACAGCAAACCAACAATAGGAATTAGAAAATGGGGAACAATGCCAAAAAAGGAGCGTTCATATGGAGATGAGGATATTCCTCGCATTCCATTTATGAAGCTCGAAAAAGGAATCAACGATGTAAGGATCGTAACTGATTTCGGCGTTTATTATCAAGCACGTTGGAAGGGCCCGTCTAGCAAGCGTGCATATGGGGATCGTATTCGTACAGCATATCCTACATATGACGATTGCCCAGTTAAGAATGATTTGGGGATTCAGCCCAAAGAGCGGTATATAGTAATCGTTATTGATCGTAAGGATGACGAGTTAAAGCTTCTTGACTTAAGTCCATTGGTTCAAGAGCAAATCGAGACCAATCTTGAGGTCAAGAATAAGAGGCGCCCAGAAGGTAACAAGATCACTCCTCGTGATTTTGATATCTCAATCAAGTTTGATCCAAGTGCTAAAAAAGCTACCGGATTTTATTCAGTGGTAGCTGCTGATACTGAACCTATGCTTGATTCAGATCTTAATATTATTAAGAATATTGGCGGAGAAGAAATGCTCAATAAGATTTTGAGCAAGCAGTTAATTTGCCCCAAGAGAGAAACGGTAATTAAGAAGCTGAAGGAAATTGGATGGGATGGTACCCCTACAGTTGAAGAGAACAAAGACAATGCTTTGCAGGAACCTTCAGATGAAGATTACTCTTTCCAGCGCCCAGCAGAAGCAGAAGAAGCCGTTGTCGAAAATGAAACAGCTGCAGCTGTTAATGAGTAATATTAGAACAACTTAGTCTTAAACTTAATAGGTATTACCGGAAAGGAGAGTGTAACAACTCTCCTTTTTTAATTGTGTTATAGTCTATTATATGCGAATATTAGGATTAGATGCAAGTACATCTACAATCGGCATTGCTGTTATCCAAGATAAACCATTAAAACTTATTCATTATGAATATTATAAACCAGATAAATCTCAAGATGAATTAAATATGTTAACAAAAGCTAGAGATTATATATTAGCTATAGCTAAAAAATATAAAATAGATGATTTTGTTATAGAAGATTATGTTAGGTTTATGGGAGGTAAAAGTACAGCAGGTACTACAATACCTCTTGCTATATTAAATATGACTATTAGACTTGCAGTATTAGATTGTTTAAATATTATACCAAAATCATTAAATGTAATGAAAATAAGACATACATTAAAAACAGATAAACAATTACCAAAAAAAGAAAATATTCCTGAGTTAGTTGGTTTGCATTTACAGATTCCCTTTCCATGGTTATATAAAACAAACCGTAAAAAACAGCAGGTGATTATGGTAGAATCTTATGATATTGCAGATGCCATAGCCGTAGCGTTAGCTTGGGTTAAATTGCAGTCGAGACCTGTCAAGCTACCTGCTAGAAAAATATCCAAAAAGAAAAATAATTCAATTACCCCTGTCTAAAGGCAGGAGATTGTTCCTGGCTCGCCGAAGGCGAGCCGAACATTAGGCTGGTTGACTTCAGCCCGATCTGATTCCCGGCTTTCGTAGAAAGCCTTATTTCTGTAATTTACTTCGTAGATTTTGATATCGTTGACAAACTCTTCGAGTTTGTCCACCAGCATAAAACTTATTATCTGAAGTTACTGCTAGTTTTCGAATATCTCTATCTATTCCTAAGTATTTTCCAGATTTAGGAACATCTTGAGAAGGAAGATAATCTCTAGTAGATTGGTAAGTAAGTTGGTGCAAAACAATACCATTTTTGGTATTGTTTTGGAAACCAGTCGAGCAGCAGAAGTTATAAGCCTTAGTATACGCCTCAAGAGTCTGCAAAAGATTTTGCGACTCTTGAGGAGAAACATCAAGCTTAACAGAAGCTGTCCGAGTAACCTTCATACAAAGAATGTATTATGCATATAAGTTTAGAAAAAAGTTACCAATTCCTCCCTCACCTAAAGGTGAGGTTTTCCTTGGAAATTTAGGATGAACATATTTGAAGCGTGTAAGATATTAGGAGTAAAGACAGGTACTTCTATGGATGAAGTAAAGAAAGCCTGGAAAAGGCTTGCTTTAGAGTTCCATCCTGATAGAAACCCAAACCCAACTGCAGAACAAGATATTAAGAGGGTTAATGAAGCATATCAATATTTAGAAAAGCATGGAACTATTGTTGATATTCCAAAACCTCATGCTACAGGAGGACCTGCAGATCCTTTTTCAAATTTTAATCTTCATACGTTTGATTTTTGGTATAATTCATTAAATACCCAGTGTAATATTAATATGGTAGTGGATGTTCCTTTTGAGGATTTTGTTTTAGGAGGGTCTGTTGATATATCTTGGGAACGTAAAATTTATGTAAATAATGTAAAAACAACCATAAAAGAAAATAGTAAAATAACTTTTCCTCCAAATTCACAAAACCCTATCATAATACGTAGTAAAGGAAATGGAAGTGGAATATATTCATTTAAAGATTATGTTGGTCACGTATTAGTTTCAATACAAGCAAAACCAGACCCAGATATGAAATTAGATAATGGGGATGTTATATCAAATATAGAGTTAACATTTTTAGAGGCATTAAAAGGAACTAAGAAACAAGTAAGAACAGTTAAGGGAGAAAAAACTTTAACATTTCAACCTAAGACAAGAAATAAAGACATTGTTCGAGTGTCTGGGTTCGGATCTCCTCCAAATGGAGCGCATATTTTCATAGTTGATGTAAAATATCCTGATAATGTGTCTAAAATAATTGAATTATTAGAAAAAGAACAGGTTATAGAAATAACTTAGGAGAAAAAGTGGAATTTAGAACATTTTGTGATAATAAAGGTTGCCGCAAAGAAAACAGACCATTAGTAGATAAAAATACTTTAATTGCATACTGTAGTGAGTGTGGTTTACCTATTAATAACGTATCTATATTTATGCGAAACCAATTGGTTTCATATGGACAGGTTAGAAAAAATGAGAAGAAAAAGTTAGCTTGGTCTGTTAAATGTCCCAATTGTGAGAAAGAAGGGCCTCCAGATTTAGATAAAACTAATAATGTTTTAGTATGTTCATTTTGTAAAAAAGAACTGGATACGTTATCTGCACCGTTTGCCCAAATGATTAAACTTAACCTTCAGGCAAAAAGGAGAGCTGATGGCGAATGAGTACCATAATAAAAAAATATAAAAGAAATCAAAAG
>Ga0172381_10007252_pt1 | contig 10990 bp, 9 predicted proteins | sample Leawel6488metaG_FD_119754 | JGI IMG/M metagenome (GOLD analysis project Ga0172381, IMG submission 119754) | Leachate microbial communities from a municipal landfill in Southern Ontario, Canada - Leachate well 64-88 metaG | ecosystem: Engineered > Solid waste > Landfill > Unclassified | place... | reverse complement strand
ATGACGTTGCCCTGTTCAGGAAAAACAACCCAAAAATCAAGATGACCTATGCGCGGAATAAATCTAATCTTGGTGCAGACAGAAACATTGATCTTGCAGCTAAAGCAGCTAAGACGCCTTGGATGTGGTTGATGGGTGATGATGACAGGATCGTTGATGGCTCCCTGAAATACCTTGTTGAGAAATTAAGTGCGCTACCCAAGGACGTTTCATTCGCAACAACACCTAACAATGTCTATGATGTCAACCTCAAGGAAAAGCTCATGGATTTCAGTTGTGAATTCAAATCGGATCGAATTTTCAAGGGTGTGGACCTGGAGGTCGCACGATTATCTCTTCATTACACTGGCATAGGCTCGCATATTTTCAAGACTGAAAAATGGCGGAAAACAAGGAACATCAAAAAGTATATCGGCAGTCAGATGGTGCAGCTCTATTTCATGCTTTATTGGATTGGGAAAAAGGAAAAAATAGCATATTTCAACCGGGTCTGCCTTGACGTGCGGTACAACAATTCGGTCCAAGACGAAGACAGTGTCTTTAACATATTCTATGGCTGCCTGCATAACATCCCAAAAATGGTACGTGACACAGTTCACAACCAACAAGACCAATGTATGATGCTTCGGGCCTTCTTTAAGTTCCCTCAGTTTCCAATACTCAGCTTCAAAAAGACCGAGAAATTCGGCCTGTTGCCGTCCAAGCGGGCATTCCAGTTATTCAACGAAGCAAGGAAACACTATTCCTTCATCCCTGAATTTTGGTTGCTTTATCCTCCACAGGTTGTGGTGCCTCCTGCTGGGGCGCGCCTGCTGAAAAGAACGTATGACAAGTTTAGAAAAGCCACAATCTCCAAAAAGTGAATAAACCAATAGCTGACAATCAGAATTGGATGCCTGGGGTAGTGCAAGTTTGAAATATAGGCATCCTCATCATTTTGCCTTCTGCTTCACGAACTCGTGGAATGACTGTGCAACATATTCCCTCATTTCATCAGTCAGTCCGGGATAAACCCCTATCCAGAAAGTATCATTCATTATTGCGTCAGAGGTTTTCAAGTCGCCAACCTTCTCATATTTCCTGTTCACGTATGCGGGCTGCCTCACAAGATTTCCGCCAAACAACATGCGCGTCTCAATCATCCTGTCTTCAAGGTGCCTCACAATCCCGTTCTTTGTAAATCCCGCATTCTTTTTCACAGTGAGAGGAAATCCAAACGGCGAAGGCTCGGCTTTGGGGTGTTTCTTGGGCAGCACAAACAAGTGTTCATAATCTGCAAACTCTTGCATATAAAATTCAAAATTCCTTTTTCTTGCCTCTATGAATGAGGGCAGCTTTGCAAGTTGCGCGCAGCCCACTGCAGCCTGCATGTCAGTCACCTTTAAATTGTAGCCGATATTCGAGTAAATGTATTTGTGGTCATAGCCAAGCGGCAGTTCGCCAAGTTTCCAGGAAAAGCGTTTGCTGCATGTGCCGCTCTTGCCAGGCGCGCAATAGCAGTCACGGCCCCAGTCCCTGAATGACTCTATCATCATCTTGAGAAGAGGGTTATCTGTCACAACTGCACCGCCTTCTCCCATAGTGATGTGGTGCGCAGGATAGAAGCTTGCGGTTGCAATGTCTCCAAACGTGCCGACAGGCTTTCCTGAAAATTTCGCGCCAAGCGCATCGCAGCAGTCCTCTATTAGGTAAAGATTGTGCTTTTTTGCAATCGCGCCAATTCTCTCCAGGTCAAAAGGGTTGCCAAGCGTGTGCGCAAGCATGATTGCAGATGCGCCTTTTTCCGCAGCAGCCTCGATTCCATCAACATCGGCATTATACGTGCCAAGCTCAGCATCCACAAAAATCGGTATCATTCCATTCTGGAAAATCGGATTCAGAGTTGTCGGGAACCCTGTGGCACAAGTTATCACCTTGTCTCCAGCAGAAAGCTTTTCCTTCCCCAGCTTGTCTGCCGTAAGGCAGGAAAGCGCTAGCAAATTCGCGGATGAGCCTGAGTTTGTAAGCGAGCAGTATGCGATGCCAAAAGCAGAGGCGAAGTCCCTCTCGAATCGTTCCGCATACCTTCCTGCAGTGAGCCAAAAATCAAGCGAGGCATCTACAAGTGCAACCATCTCTTCCTTTCCATATACCCGCCCAGCGTAGTGTATCTTGGTCTTTCCCGGCACGAATTTTTCCTGCTTTGCCGAAGCGTGGAAACTGGCAACTTTCTCCAATATTTCCTTACGTTGCATGTCTTGCTCCATCAAAATCAACTACTTCTTGGCAAAATAAGTGGAATACCATTCAATGGTTTCCGCCAGGCCGTCCTCAATTCCATACTTCGCCTTCCAGCCCAGCACCTCGCGCGCCTTCCTAGCTGACAGGTGCTGGTTCCTTATCTCTCCGTTCGCGTTGTTGAGGATTTTTGGCGCAATGTTCTTTTTCATGAGCTTAGAAATGAGCGACACCATTTCCAGAGTTGTCATCTGCGTCTCGTTCGAGAAGTTGAACGCCTCCCCGCAAAGCGAGGGCGTGTACTTTTCGGCAAGCGTGAGGTAGGCTGACACCGCGTCTTTGACATAGATGTAGTCACGCACATATTTTCCATTAGTCCTGATGACCGGCGCTTCATTTTTACAAAGTGACTGTATGGTGCCCGGCACTATCCTGTTAAAGTTCAGGTCGCCCCCGCCGAAAAAGTTTCCGCAGCGCGAAATCGCAATGGGCAAAGAATAAGTCGCCGCGTATGACTGGGAAATCAAATCCACGCAACTTTTTGAAACGTCATATGGGTGCCTTCCCTGAAGAGGCGTCTCCTCGGTGTACGGCAGCACTTTCTGGTCGCCATACGCCTTGTCGGATGATGCGACGATTATCTGCTCCACTGCCTTCCCATGCGTCCTGCACGCCTCCAAGATATTCCAGGTGCCCTCTATATTCGCCCTGAACGTGTGTAGCGGCGAGCGGTTGGCTGTCTGCACGATGGTCTGCGCACCCAGGTGGAATACGGTGGCGGGCTCGTACTCGTTTATCACCCTCTCGACGGAATTCCTGTCCTCCAGCTCCCCGGATGCAATCGCGACTTTCTTGTCAAATCCCTCTGAAAAGAAGCGCGAGTCAGGGACGCGGTCCCGAACCAGGCACACGACATGCGCGCCCTGGGACAGCAGGTCTTCGGCCAGCCACGAGCCGACCAGCCCGCTTGCGCCGGTGAGCAGCACGAGCCTTCCGTTCCAAAAAGATGTTTTTGCCATATAAACCACGCCAGCGCAGGCTACTGCCAAACCTTCCAAGGCCGTTTGCCATCATCCCACATCCTGTTGAGATCCAAGTAATCCTTGTAGGTATCCATCGCATACCAGAATCCATCATGCCGGTACATTGCAAGCTGCTTCTTTTTCACCATTGCCTCGAGAGGAGTGGTCTCAAGCACACAGGACTCGTCCTTGTCCAAGTAGTCAAATATGTCCTTCTTGAAGGCATAATAACCTCCATTCACAAAATCATAAAGCACCGGCTTCTCCATGAAGGATTCCACCAGATTATCATTGCCGGGTTTTATCAGCCCAAACCTTGACTGCAGGTGTACGCAGGTAAGTGTCCCAACTGTTTTCATCTTTCGGTGGAATTTCAATTCGTCTGCAATGTTCGAGTCGGTGAGCCCGTCGCCGTAAGTGACCAAGAAGTCGTCTGAGTCAATGTATTTCTCCACCCTTTTTATCCTCGAGCCTGTCATGGACTTAAGACCGGTGTCGGCAAAGGTGATGGTCCAATCCTCAGAGCCGGTGCCCCTGTGTATCACATCCTGCTTCCGGTCGCCCGTTTTTATTGTCACGTCGTTGTGCATCAGCTCGTGGGTGAGGAAAAACTGCTTTATCATCTCGCCCTTATAGCCCAAGCAGAGCACGAACTCGTTGAAGCCATAATGCGAATATGTCTTCATTATATGCCAGATAATGGGCAGCCCCCCCACAGTCACCATTGGCTTTGGCTTGTACTCGGTCTCCTCGCGAAGGCGCGTGCCCTCCCCGCCGCACAAAATGACCACTTTCATAATGTTCTGACCTCCATCTGAGTCTAGCGCAACACAGCCTCTGAGCTAATATAAAGCGACAAAAGCTCGCGCGCGATTTTGTAATCGTCGAAATATGCTATATCCATTCCGGAGAAATTATCCACAACGAAAAGGCAAGGTTTTTCATCCAAGAAATATCCCTTCTTCAGCATGAGCTCCTTTTTCATCATGAAAAGACCATTTGTGACTCGATACCAAGTTGGTAGTTGGTTAGCTGGAGGTGTACTTGCGTTGCAGCTGTAGTTAAGCGGACTTTTCCCGTCCCACATGTATTCTCTCATTTCATTAACTGCTACAAGGCTCATATAAGTGCCATTTATGTGGTTCTCATTATATCTCTCAAACGCCCTATTAAATATAGATGGACCGAGCATTGGCGCTGTACAGGGGCAGATTGCAATGTCATCTGCCTTGACTTTGCCCACAATGCCCTCCACTGCTTCTGGAAATGATACGCATTGTTTGCAGGAAGCAGCCTCTCTCTCCACTATAGTTATCTCGTATGGCTTGGCAAGTTCGATTGCCCTTCTGGAATTAGTGGAAAGTACTATTCGGTTTGGAGGAAGCACATGCTTGAGCTGCATTATCTTCCATTCCATCAGCGTGACATCTCCAAATTCCAAAAGCGAATTGTCCTTAACTCCAACACACTCTCGCACCGGTATGACTGCAGTTATATTTCCAAAATCGTTTGTCATTAAACCGCCCTCTGTTCAAGCTTAACCAAGCGCTCAGTGTTGGCGCGGTTAAACAAGTCATTTCTCTCCTTCACTGAAAGGAGATAAAGCTTTTCGAACTCAAAACATTTTGCAAGTGCGCCATCTTTCAGCATGCCTTTGGAGGGTAATATGCACTTGCGCGTTTCTACAATATCTATCGTTGCAGTGAAATTGTTCGTTTCTCTGAGTTTGTTAATCGTTTTTATGCTGATGCTACCTCCCATTCCAGTGCGCAGCCCCGCTGCTTTCACTGCAACAGCTTTTTTCATCACCACATCCATCAGGAAATCACTATCAGGTGTTATTTCCTTGGAAAAATATGACCCAGACAAGTCGCTCCTTCCAAATGTCACCTGATCAAGAAAGCCTGCTGATCTCACCAGTATAGCATCCATGCATTCGGCGGCAGTTCTTGTTTCTATATTTATTGCAATCTCTGGTCTGTTTTCTACATCTGGGTAAATAGCATCAATCAGTTTCCGGAACTTGTAGATCGCAAAATCAGACTCTATCATTGGTGCCATCAACCCATCAACTCCTAACACCAGCCCGGAAAGAACGTCACTTTTTGCCTCTGCTCCTCCTATCTTAAGGTTGAGTCCCACTCCTGCACGAGAGCACATCTCTCGCAGACGCACCACTTCTTCAAAACTTGATCCTTCTGCCTCAAACTCACATTTCACTCCCACTAGTCCGTACTCTTCCTTAAGTCCAGACAGAGCATCAAAAAGCTTGCGTTCAATTCCAAACATCATACACTCACTCCTCATGCGTTTCTCAAATCAGCCTTCACCTTACTGACAAACTCAGATGCGATTATAACCGCTTCCTTAAGTTCGGTTTCCTTTGCCAAAAGCCCTTCCATTGTGATGTATTTGTATACAATCTTCCTCGCATAGGATCCAAAAGAAATGCCGTTTATGAGCACACCCGCTACTTTTGCCAGCTGCACTGTCTTCATGTTGGTGCCACCTGAAAGAATGACGAATGGAGGGTTTTTCATCTTCCTCACTAGATCTCCCATTGCAACTGCCTGCAAGCCCGAATTTATGCTTTCAGACTCTCCAGTCATAGGGTTGCCATCCGTCTGTATTATCGTCCTTTCGCCTGATATCGCACGGATTTTCTCAATCCTCTCCAACACTTCCTTGTTGGATTTATAGCTCCTACCTATACACATGCTAATGAACCCATCTGGATTGATAGAGTTCATAAGCTTCCAAGTGGCAACTATCTCTTCATCCACGCCTGCATTGGAATGGAGCTCGAACATATCTGCCCCTTCTGCCTTACAGAGTGGAAGTAGTTCTGGAAGGTTTCTCTTAAGGGTGTAAAATTCAATAGCTCCCTGCCTAACAAGCGCGCATTTGCCCGCGCCAATACAAAGGGGCTCTATCACGCGCACGGGTTCCCCATTGGTTCCACCAACTATTGCTCCTGTTGGGCAGACCTTGGTCAAGGAAAAAAGATTCTTTCCAATCTCAGTGACGCGCGCCTTGCGCACGTGCTGGTCTCCTTCAATTCCAAAGCTTATGCAAAAGAGTGGCGGCTTGGGCACTGGCACGCCCATCTTTTCTGCAATTTTTATTGCAGCTTCTCTTCCTTCGCAGGCAGCCTTCACAATGGATGGATTAGCTGCAATATCTATGCAGTCTGCGCCTGCTAAGGTGTAAATTAGCGCAATATTCCGCACTATTTTTGGATCCTCGGTGCCTGCGGCACAGATTATCTTGACAAAATCCCTTTCTTTCAGAGACACTTCAATCCCTCGTTCGTATTAGAAGGTATAGTATTTAATAGCTGACTCATGCCTAGTAATATCTCGCTGATGGCAAGAAAAAGGTGTGAGGAGTATGGACATATCAATCAATGGCTCGTTTCTTGATGGCATAGAACTTGTAATATTTGACAAGGACGGCACGCTCACCGACCTTTATACCTATTGGTCATGGGTTGCAAACGAGCGCGCGAGGCTAATACGCATGCGCCTCGGGCTTAACAAAGCGCAGCGGTTTGCAATAGCTGATGCAATGGGTCTTGACGTTGTGCACTCCTGTTTCAAGCCAGAAGGTCCAATCGGGGTGAAAAAGCGCACCGAAGTTGCAACTGCTGTAGGAGCATATCTTTCCTCAATCGGCAAGACTGGGGTGGCTGATGTGGTGGATGAAAGTTTCACAAATGCCGACAAAAATGCCGAGGCGCATCTTCGCGAAATCGTAAAACCACTTCCAGGCGCGGTGGAGCTTGTAACAGCAATGCAGGGCAAGTGCAAGGTGGCGGTTGCCACTGCCGACCTGACAGCTCGGGCTGAAAGCGCCCTTGCAATGATTGGCATTTTGCATCTTGATTCTGTAGTGGGTGGCGACAGAATAAAAAAAAGCAAACCCGACCCAGATTCCATCAACGTAGTGCTTTCCGATCTTGGCGCAAGCCGCATCAATACGATTATAATCGGTGACTCAAAATATGACATATTATGCGGGAAAAATGCCGGCATCATGGCGGGGGTAGGCGTATGTACGGGCTTGACCTCCAAAGAGGAACTTTCAGCCAGCACGAAGTATGTGGTCAATTCGCTTGCCGATATTCGGGTAAAAGGTGATTAGTTGGTTCTCAAATCCATCAAGCAGCAACTCTCCGAGGGCATGTGTGTGGTTGGCACATGGTGCATCCTTCCCAGCGCCGCGTCTGCTAATGTGGTTGCAAAGGCAGGCCTGGATTTCATAATAATCGACATGGAGCACGGTGCAATGAACTTTGAAACTGCACTTGGCATGGTGATGGCGGCGCAGACAGAAGGCTGCAGCGCGATAATCCGCGTGATGCGAAACGATGAAAGCCTGGTGCTGCGTGCGCTCGAAACGGGCGCAGACGGGGTGATGGTTCCCCACATTGAGAAGGTTTCCGAAGCCGTTGCATTCGCCTCCTACGCAAAATACCCTCCAGAAGGCAAGCGGGGCTTTTCGCCATACGCGCGCGCTTGTGGCTATTGTTCATCTGAAGGCGTGACTAAGAAACAGAATAAAAAAGTGCTCACTGCAATCCTGCTCGAAGACGCCGAAGCGATAAAGATGGCTGGGGATTTCGCATTGCAAAAAGGCGTGGACGCGGTTTACATTGGTACATATGATCTTTCAAGCTCGCTTGGAGTCCCTGGTAAAACAAACGACTCAAAGGTGCTTGTCATCCTCAAGGAAGCAGTAGCGAAAATCCGCAAGGCTGGCAAGGTTGCGGGCTGCATGGCGCACAACCCAGAGGAAATAAAAATCCTCAAGGCAATGGGGGTAAATCTCATTCTCTATAGCGTGGACACGTTCGCACTGTTCTCACATTTCGAAAAAATAACAACCAAGGCGTGATTTTGCATGAAGGCATCTGATTACATCGTAAGTTTCATGGAAGGCGAAGGTGTGGATCGAGTCTTTCTGGTGGCAGGCGGGGGTATAATGCATATCATGGACTCGCTAGACAAAAGTCCCAAGATTCAATATATTTGCAATCACCACGAACAGGCATGCGCAATGGCTGCTGAAGGATACCAACGCGTGCGTGGCGGCATAGGTGTGGCAATCTCAACCACTGGTCCAGGTGGCACCAACATGATAACTGGCACAATCGGCTCATGGATGGATTCCATTCCCATGCTTTTCATATCTGGGCAGTCGAACTCCAGTTCCCTTATCGGAAACACTGGGTTGAGGCAAAAAGGAGTGCATGAGGCTGATATTGTAAGCCTGATAAAGCCCATAACAAAATATGCAGTGATTGTCATTGAAGTATCTGAATTACGCTACCACCTTGAAAAGGCAGTGTACCTTGCAAAAAACGGGCGCCCTGGTCCTGTCTGGCTTGACATCCCAATTGATGTCCAGGCAAAGGAAATCGAGCCAAGCAAGCTTCATGGCTTTGACCCGCAAGTCGAATTCCCACGGGGTTTTTTGTTTTCAGGCGCAGCCGAGGCAAATGCGAAAAAAGTGGCGGAACTTCTTGCATGTGCAAAGCGCCCCCTTTTCGTGTGCGGGCACGGCATACGGCTCTCAAGGGCAATAGACGACTTTGGTAAGTTTCTCGAAAAAGCGCAGGTGCCGGTGGTGTGTGCAAAGAATGCGTATGACATTGTGGAATACTCAAACCCGTTATTTTTGGGCATGGCGGGCATCAACGGCGTCCGCTCTGCTAATTTTGCTGTACAGTCATGCGATCTTATCATCTCGTTTGGAAGCAGGCTGGCTCTACCGTTCACAGGTTACAATTCAGGTTCGTTTGCCCCACTGGCAAAACACATTGTGGTTGATGTGGATGAAAAGCAGCTGCAACACTCCAATATAAGGATCGACCTGCCGGTGCAGTGCGACGTGGGGAATTTTATGCGCGAGCTGTCGTTGCTCATCCCGCAAGGTGGCTGGGTGCGCCCTGCGTGGATTGCCCGGTGTTCTCACTGGAAAAAAGATTATCCAACCATGCTGTCGAAATATGGCGAGCAAAAGAAATTTATCGATGCTTATTATTTTGTAGATGTGCTATTCGAGCACCTCGGCTCAGATGTTGTTGTGGTGCTTGACCAAGGCGCGGCATTTTATTGTCCAACGCAGGCGGGCAAGATGAAAAAAGGGCAGCGCATGTTCACTAATGGAGGTATTTCTCCTATGGGCTATGGTCTTCCGGCTGCAATCGGCGCCTGTTTTGGCAACGGCTGCAAAGACGTGATATGCTTACATGGGGATGGCGGGTTGCAGTTGAACATTCAGGAGTTGCAGACCATAGTCTATCATCATCTTCCAATCAAGCTTTTTGTCTTCAACAATAATGGCTATGTGAGCATCAAGCACACCATGCAGAATTATTTCGGCAAGATGGTGGCGTGCGATCCGCAAAGCGGTCTGTCCTGCCCGGACACCGGAAAGATAGCTGCAGCATATGGCATTCCTCACGAGCGCATGGCAAGCCTCAGCGAGCTTCGCGAAAAAATGCCGCGCGTGCTTTCAACGCATGGGCCTATTGTGATAGAGGTAATGATCGATCCGATGCAGCCAATTGTCCCTAAGGTGCAGTCAGAGCGGCTGCCTGACGGCAGGATGGTTTCCAAACCACTGGACGACATGTACCCATATCTTAGCAGAGCGGAGTATGAAAAGGAAAAATCGTTTCCTGAAAATGAATGATTGCGGCACTTGGTGATTCATTGGTATCTGAAGTACAAAAACTGATAATTTGGGATGATGTGCGCACTTTTTTGGGCCGACCAGGGATTGACTGGAAAAAGCTTGAAGGGCAAAAGCTTCTGATAGCCGGGGCTAATGGTTTCCTGCCAAGCTATATGGCAGATACGGTGGCGGTTCTAAATGACGAAGTCCTTTCCGAGCCTTGCCACCTTGTGGCAGTGACACATAGACCTATAAACAATGAGGACCGACTTGGGCATTTGCTTGGAAGAAAGGACATCTCTTTTGTTTGTGCCGATGTGGCGCAGGAATTTGAAATTCCTCACGATACTACTTACCTGGTGCATGGAGCGTCATCAGCATCTCCTAAAAGCTATCTTTCAAAGCCCATTGAGACAATGGATGCAAATGTCAATGGTTTGCGCTCCATGCTTGATTTCTCCCTTGCCCATAATGCAAAAAGCATCTTATTCATATCAAGCGGGGCGGTGAATGCTGAGAATGCTGCGCCAGAAATGATTCCCACTCCTGAATTTTATCCTGGCAACGTCTCATGCACATCTGAGCGCTCATGCTATTCCGAAGCCAAACGCTACTGCGAGTCGCTTTGCTATCAATTCCACAGAGTATACAAAACGCATGTGAAAGCAATACGTCCTTTTCACAACTACGGGCCTGGCCTTAGGCTAAATGATGGTAGGGTAATGGCGGATTTCATACGTGACGCGATTTCTGGCGGGCCCATAACGGTGAACAGCACAGGCGACACGCTAATGACATTTTGCTATGTAGCGGATACTGCAGAGGCTTTTTGGAGAGTCCTTCTTTCAGATGCAGATGGCGAGGCTTTCAATGTAGGCAACGCAGGCCCGGAAATAACAGTGCTTGAGCTTGCAAAAAAAGTGGCGAACTCATGCAGCCCAGCACTCAAAGTCAAGGTGCTGCCTGAAGCCGAGCAGGCTTTCCAGAAAAGCGCGGCTAGGCGCACATGTGCGGATATATCGAAGATAAAAACAATGACTGGCTGGGCGCCATCTACTTCTCTTGAAGAT
>Ga0172381_10007251_pt1 | contig 10990 bp, 15 predicted proteins | sample Leawel6488metaG_FD_119754 | JGI IMG/M metagenome (GOLD analysis project Ga0172381, IMG submission 119754) | Leachate microbial communities from a municipal landfill in Southern Ontario, Canada - Leachate well 64-88 metaG | ecosystem: Engineered > Solid waste > Landfill > Unclassified | place... | reverse complement strand
TTCAGTTCCATCCCCCTGCTCTGCTGTATCAAAACAAACTTGCCTTGAGCTGTTGCCCCGTTGACGTATCGCAGACGATACCACCGTTTTGTGAGCGACGTCCAGGGCAGTTCTGTGGTGGTAGCAGCAGACACAGATATTGTCGCCGTAGCAGTATAGCTTTCCCCCTCGTCGTCGCTTTCCTCCAGGTACAAAGTGCCGGCCTTATCCGCATAGACCAGGGCGCTTACAGCGCCAATAGGATTAGACCTGCTGAAACGGTCTCTGACCGGCTGCGCGAAAGAATCGTTAGCCGCAAGTTTTCTATCGGTCAATAATGATACAAACATTTTAAACCCCCTCCCACGCCATCTTTGCAAAGTAAGGTTTCACTTCTCCGGCTATGGCCCGGAGTTCATTCCGTCGCTCCCGCTCAATCATCCGCTCAAGTCTCTCGTTAGATTCGTCGATTTCCCTGAAGATTTCCTTTCCTCTCACCCGGAGATCACCCCGGCGAACTTCTTCCTCCACCCGCCCGTCCAGGCGGTTATTGGGAACCTCACAGGCATAAGTGTTACCAACGTGATCCAGGGAATGAACCTCATAACGCTGTCGCCGGGTGTTCCAGACGATAAACAGCGCCTTGTCGTATTCCCGCAACCGGCTGGTAATGTCGTAGCAATCTGAAAAAACAGGCTGCAGGTGGTGTTTCCCCTGCAGCCTTTCATATACTTCACGTTCAAAAGCAAGCTGTCCCATAAACGCCCTCCTAGTATCCGAATGCTACAATGCGTACAGCGGTGAGAGCGGAGAGGTTTCCCTCATTTGCGACCTCTGAAGCAGCAGCGGCAGAAAGAGCGCCGCCTGATGCACTGGCAGCGTCGGCTAAAGTACCGGGGCCGTGAGTGTGGGTGGCTGTAGGAGTCACAGAGGTGCCTGCCGTGATTTGATACAACAAAGACAAGTTTAAATCTGCCCCAGCTATACTAGCCGCCGCGACACTCTTTACGGTAACCTTATTACCAGCTGAGACGGCTACTTCATGCGCTGTGTCGCTTGCTGATACCGCATCAGCCGCCAGCGAACAAGTGACCTCGCTATCGGACCCATTTACTCTCACAGTAAGGTCTACTTTCTTCGCGCTTTCACCAGAGCCGCCGCAAGCAGTTCCTAAGGTTGCGTATAAACCGATAATTTTACCAGCGGCAGGAGCAATAAAAGCAATGTCCTCACTGGCATTTTCGGCGTTGTCGGTAGGCCCAATATACTTTGTCTGGCTGGCTGTTATGGCATCCTGAATGCCTGCAAACGGGATTGCCTGGTTTACTGTCAGCGCCGCTGTTGCACTTGGAACCGCAGAAGCTCCGGTATCCAGGGCCACGGCATGAGTATGGGCGCTGGCCGCGCCGGTCGGGGTGTAGACTTTTACCTTTTTGTTTGCCCTGTCGTACTCAAAAAGGTACCCTGATATTTGCGGGAAAAGCACCTCTTCAATAGCCTTTATGCCGGGGACTGTGATTGCTTCCCCGTTGGTCGGATAGCTGTCGTCAAAAGTAAGATCGGCGACAGCAATATACCCGTTGCCGATCTTAAATCTTTTAATTAAGGTTGCTGTTACTGTCAAATTTTAAGCACCTCCTAAAAGAGTCGGGAGGGGAAATTAATCCCCCTCCTATTAGTGTTCTGAGATCCCGTAAAGTTCAACTTGTCCACGCGGTCGAGAACAGCCAATGTCCGCATATTTTGCGAGTGTCGCTTCCCACGCGGCCTTGTTAGCAACCCTGGAAAGCATCGCGCCATCAGCATCGAGCCACTCATAATCGCTCATCTGATACAGTTTCCAGTCGGCCAGGTCCAGGCAATAGATCCTGCCAGGCAGGATATACTTGTCGGCCATAAGAGGGGTCCCGTTGTAGTTCAGAGCTTTCCAGCCGCCTTTAAGTTCCAGGCTGTTCACGATCTGTTTTTGTGCGGTCAGCAGGTTTTGGTAGGCCCGGCGCACACCGAAGGAACAATACAGGAAGTTGATCATAGCTCCGGCCTTGCGGTCGGCATCGTCGATAGCTTTCTGAATGTCAACCTCGGAAATTTCGCCGTTGATGTTCGTCCTGGTCGGCTTAAGCCAGGGGTAGTCAGTAGTGGACAGGTTATACAGCGTGCCGCTGTTTTCGAACACGGCCCGCAGTCCGGTCAGTTCAAGCCCCTTGTTGCCGGACACTACCAGGTAGTCGGCATCGACCTCGTAGGTACCTGAAACGTCAGTCCCGGTGTACTTAATTTGCTTGTTGACATCATCAACCAGGCTTATTTCCACCCCTTCAGCGTTAGCCAATACCGCAGATCCGCTGTTGTCGTAAATATCGACAAGCATACCTTCCGCCAGGAAGTTCGTGGCAAACTCTGTGTCGTTGCCGGCGATATCGTACAGGGTCAGCGTGTTCACGCCGGCTGCAGCTGTAAGCAGGTGGATCAGCGCCAGCTTGCCGGTCCCGTCACTTACCGCCTGGCGGGAAACGTCCTGCTTGGCGTCTACTTCGCAGTCGGCAATTTCCTGTTCCAACATATTGGCGAAAGCACCCACGTTGGAACGGGAAGCCTTGATGGTCTTGTCTGTGATCTGGAAACGTGAAAACATGTTCTTGGTTTCGTACTTGCCCTGTTTTGTCTTACGGGCGTTTGCAGTGGGCAGGGTGCCATCGTCGGCCCTGTTCCCAATACCACCAACACGCCCATACCGCAGGGCGATCAGAATTTCCTTACCGACAACACTTTCAGTGTCGCGCTCAAGTTGAGCCATAAACGCAGAAGCCTTGTCGTTGAGCTGATAGCGAAGGCCCGGAAGATAAAAACTCTTCAGGGCCTCGGCAATAGCAGTAAAAGTTGTCATGGACATGATTTATTTACCTCCTTAAAAATTAAGGCGCTCCTATCCTCCTTGTCCCAAAAACGGCAGTTTTGAGAAGAAGGACATGGACGCCTTTTTTGCATCGTTTGTACTTTTGATTTCCACTGAGGGGGCAGCCGGAGCCATACCTCCCGGCTGGCTTCCCATAACAGGCGGCGCCGCTCCTTCTTTGATGGCCGTAACGTGCCCCTTTAAGAACTCGTTTTTTATGGCCGGATCGGATAGGATCTTCTGCCGGTTGGCCGGGTCCGCCATCATCTGTTCAAATGTCGGCGGAGGAGGGGGCGCGGCAGGAGCCGGCCGCATTCCCTTGGCCATGTTGTAAATAACCTCTACCGCGTTGGGCATGGACACCACGTTTTCACCGTACTTGTTGATGATCTGCTCAATTTCCGGCTGGTAGTCGAAAATGTCAGAGTTTGTTTTGGCGAACTCCTGAATCTGTCCGACAAAGGTATTGACCTGTTGGGTATGCTGGTGACCTTCAATAATCGGCTTTAGCGGCGCCATCACTTCTGGTATTAGCCCCTTGATGGTATCCTGGATGGCGTTCGTAATAGCCTTACGTGGATCCTCGTAAAACTCTTCCTTCCATGCTTCTTCCTTCTCAGGAGTCCAGAGGTCCGGTTTCGGATCTGGTTGTGCTGGCTGCGCCGGAGTAGGGGCCTGCCCCTGTTGAATTAACTCCTTGAGTTGGGCCATTTCAGTAGTGATCTGGCCGAATTTGTTACCCTGCTCTCCGTAAGCCCTTTCCAACTCAAGATAGGACTTTACGGCAGCATCAGCGTTGAGTGTTCCGTCCGGGTTCCTGAACTTATCCGGTATCTCTAACCGGGGTTCAGTTGGGACAGTTGACTGCACCGGCTGAGAACCTTGTCCGGGCTGTGCCGGGGGTTCGCTTCCGGCTGCTTGCGCCCCATCTTGGAGCGTAGGTTGCGGTGTGCCGGCCGCTGGATTGTTAATCAGGCCCATCAGCGGGTTAGTTAAGTGCTGCCTCGGGTCTACGCCTTCGGGAATCGTCGGCGCTGCCACTGGCGCCGGCGTTGTCTCAACCGGCGTTGCTGCGGTGTCCTGTGTTACTCCAGGGTTATCGGCAATTTGACCTTCCATGAAAATACCTCCTAATTTTGAGAAGCCACTCTGCGGCACTTGTCCTGTGTTATCGCATGTGGCCCCTTCTTTTTTCCCTCGTCTTGTCGTAGGCGATTGCCAGCGCCTGTTTTAAGGCCGCTGTTTTGTTTGATGGATGCGAACTTCCTATTGAACCTTTCCGTTCGTAGGCGTGCATCAACTCGCTGACGTTTGCGCCAAAACTTCCTTTCCCGGATTTAAGCGGCACTCTCACCACCTCCGGGGTTCTGCTGCAGCATTGTTTGAGCCATTGCCGCCTGTTGAGCGGCCTGGGCCTGCTGCGCCATGTAAAGCATGTGCATTTCGATGTGTGCTTGGAACATCTGATCAATCAGCGGATTTTGGGCCAGAAGTTCTTCATAGTCCGTTGTCAGGCGGAACTTGTTGTGTCTGTTGATATGCAGAACATGGTCGTCATAGTCAACCGGAACGGCTGCAATGCCGTCCTGCATCTTCCGGTTCTCCCGTTCGGCTTTGGAAATATGAAGTTCGTCGTCGTCATCGGCGGTTTCCCAGTTGCCCATTTCGATGATTTCAAGAATCTTAGCGCGAGTTTCTTTAGAAACATGGCCGGTATCAGGATCTAGAAACAGGCCGCTTTCCAGCAGGTCAAAGACCATGGCCCGCCTCTGCGCCGGGGATTCCACCAACGCGGAAACTTCCTCGATAACGACATCGTCACTGCGAATGTCGGCAGCCGTCCAATCCATGAGCTCAACCACGTTGTTCCTGCCGATTGACCGGAGAGTGCGGACTCCCTGGACAAACTTTTTGTACATCCGGAGCCATATTTTCCCGTTCTCAACCAGGAATTGAGCAATATTCCCGGCTGTGCTGGACAGGCGCGTATCGTCTTGATCAAGCGCAATCGAAAGCGCCACACCGGATTTTACACCAGCTGGCGCAGTGGAAAGTTTAGACAACTCACTGACTCCCGAAAGTCTGTTAAACTCCTGCAGGAGCGAATTTTCTTCAGTTTCAAACGTGGACGGCAGCGCCGGGTAATTAACCGGTTCAGGCTTTTGTGTTCCCCTTTCGTATTCGTGAATGGCCCCGGGTGAACCGGAGTCAAGTTCAAATACATCCAGATCGACTGAATCCTTCATGGCGGTCCACTGACCGATAGCCGCCCGGTTCAGGTATTCGGCCTTCCTGTTTTTCAGCGCGTTGTAACGGCGTTGGACCGGAATAAGCCGCTCAATAACTGTCTTACCGAAGAAAACGCCGCCGCGGGTGATACAGTCAACCTTCCGGAAAGGCAGGTCCAGTTTGTAATCCTTGCCCACGGGATACGGCAAATCTCCGTAATAAAGCCGCTTGTTACTGCAGACGATGATTAGGCGGCCTTTTGGAAACTTCTTGCTTGGACGCTCCCAATATTCTTTGACAATAGCATGGTTCTTGAGCCGGGAAGTAATGAAATAAAACCCGCCCTGCCCATAGCCCAGACCGCCGATCCCCATCATGCTCTTTTGGAGCTGCATGGCCGTGGTTTCTTCCGGATCTACCCGGACGCCGAATATTTCTTCGATTTCGTCTACATCGTAGGTTTTGGCGTGGATAATTGACCGGCACTGCTTAACGTCTTGTTTGTAGCAAGAATCAGGAAGAATCTCCTGCGCCGGACATACCAATGCATCAAGATCCCCCTCTCTGATTTCCTCCACACCCTGCCCGGTATCAATCTGAGCAATCACTTCACCCTGCGCCGGGTCCCAAATGTCTTTGAAGAAGGCGCTCCCGGTAGCTTCCATCCAGTAACAAATTTCACCCAACTTGTTTTGAATCTCTAGGTCGTTGTAGGTGTTCTTCAGGAGTTGTGTGCCCACCTTGGCGCTCCTGATATCCTCCTGCTCATTCGTTCCGGGGCGACATTTCAAAATCGGGCGCATCCTGGAAAGCTTTGCTATCCTGGTTTCGATGGTTGGGGCGATCTCGTTAAAAACCTCTCTCTCCTGCCACCAGTACAGCTTTGGCACTTCTTCCAGAGACATGGAAATGGGGTTTATGTCCAGGTACTGGTTCCCTTCAAGGAAAGCGATATTCAGGCGCCATTGAATCTCAAAGGGCCGGCGTTCGTCCTGACGGCGCTTGTACTCGTCGTTGACAAGCTGGATGTGGGCATTTTCATCTTCCTTTTCAAGGTCCAGCTGCGCCTCATCATTTTGATTTCCGGTAAATAGACTCAATATGCCCATGTTTAATCACCTGCCGCCCCATTCATTTGGTTGGTGCTGTGTCTCATACCGGCAAGCACCGTATTCCGCACCCTGCCGGGAGGGGGTTTGCCGCTGGTTGCCATGGTCTTATACTCAGAAAGATCCCTGGCCATCAAGCGATTGTAAAGGTCTTTGCGCTCCCGGTCGTGGACAATCTCCCGCCAGGCGAACATAATCAAAATGGCCGCAATTACACCACAGAGGGCAATCGTCATTTGCCGCCACCACCGGGGCTGATGTCGGCAATAGCCGTGACGGTAAGTTCCGTGCTGTAATCATCCTTGCCCTTTTCTCTCTGGGTGACATTCACGCTCCCCACTTTGCCGGTGATGCAAAGCTGAACCGTATCTCCCGCTTTCCAGTCCTTGATCCCCGGGTAATCCTTGCTGGAAAGGTAAAGGCTCGGGGGCCAGTAATAACCGTCAGAAGATGGAGCCGCCATGCCCTTTGGCTCTTTCTTTTTCGGGAGTTGGTGGACTTTAGCTTTTTCGATGGCAACAAGCAATGCTTTTCCTGTTTTCGTTTTTACCAACTCCTTTCTTCTCCGGGTTAGCCTCCAGCTCGGCAATCCTGGACAAAAGAAGTTCGTTCTCCCGGTCAGCCGCTGTGAGTTTGTCTTGTAGGAGGGCAAGTTCACCTTGCCCTTTCTGAAATCCCTCAAATCTATCAAGCATCTCCGGGGTAGTAACCACCAGAACAGAACCATCACCAGCTTCTATGAGGGCCTCCCCTGCTTCCAGAAAATCCTTCACCCTCTCTGCTGGTACTTCAAGGTAAGCCATCCCCTCCGCTGCCGGCTTGTCTGGAAGATACTGTTTCAATTCCTCCGGCAGCGCGGACAGGATCTTCTTCATGCAGTCGTCGCATACGCGCAGACAGAGGTTCCATGTGCTGGTAGGCCGCGGCCTGCCGATAAACCACTTTGCCCTGGTCCGGCAGTTGAAAATATCACACGCCGCCGATGGGTACGGCTGTGGGAATATTTGCGGGTCTTGATTGTTACTCATATAAAAGACTCCTTTTTAATTGTTTTGGTTTCGGTCAGCAGGACCGGCTTGCCGCCTTTTATTTTTATTACTACCTCTCCGTAATCTGTCTTACGGATTGTCGCAATTAACTCCTGCTCCTGCTTTGTTGGCGGGTAGCCCAGTATGTCAAGTTTGGTCATTGGAGTAGCCTCCTGGATTGGGCCTGCGTAAGCAACCTTCTTAGGTATGCCGCATATGCTCATGTTCTTTTCGTCTATCATCAGCCTGATCCCTGTTTGAATAATTTTAAAAATGGGGGTTCTTCTTGTTCCAAATACTTTTTGAAACCGGAAAGATACGCCTTTTTGAGTACTTCGGTAACTTCTGTCAGAATAACAGGCTTGAAATTACTATCATACTCCGGCTCCGGTTGCATCTGAATAATCATTCTCCTGCCGCACTTTGGGCAGAAGTCAAACTCGTTTACGTCCCTAAAGTCCCAATCCAGATCCAAGTGATCCAGGCAATAACGTTCTTCTCTCATCACAGCACCTACTTTACATGCGTCCCTTCGACTCCGCGCTGCTCTCTGCCCATTGTTCTCTTTCTGAGCCACAGCAGGGCTTCTTCAAGCTTGGTTATTGCCAGGGCGTTCTCACGACAAGCAAATTCACTCTTTTGGAAGTGTTCCAATCTGGTAATAACCATGGCGATCAAGTCCTCGTTACATACCCCGTTAACTCCGCATTCTTTGATTGGTCCCTCCTGGAAATGAATTTCAGCAAGCGGCTCCGGAGGAATCCCTGCATTACACTCTGATTTAGCCACAATAAACCTATGCGGTGCGTTGTAATTCATTTCATTTTTTGGCTCATGGTAAACAGTGGTATACTTGTTGGTCAGTAAGTCATAATTAAGTTTAATCATACAGTCCTCCTTTCATTATCCCAGCATCCTCCTGACTCTCTCATGGACCTGCTTCTTGGCAAGTCTGTTTTTATGCGCTGCGATTTCACCCTCTTCCCCTTTGGGCTTCTTGGACTGCCTGGAGTGCCAGGCGATAAGGCCGTAACCTGCTCCGTCATACCAATGGTCATAGTTTGTCTCAGCAACCTTTTCCGGATCGTCCTCATCCTCCACCTGCTGGGGCAAGGTTTCTATGAGTTTCTTGCAAGTTGAAAAGATTTGCACCTTGGCAATCTTGCGCCCGTATATCTCGGAATAAAACGGCTTCAAGTATTCGTGCCATGTGGCCTTTCTAAGTTTCCGGTCTTTGATGCACTGAATAAACCCGGTAAGTCCTCCTAGCTGGTAGTGGTCAATAATAGTTTTCCCTTCCTCGGCCAGTGGGTGGGTGCTCCAGGCATCGTGACCGGCCACCTTAAAGCTGATTTTCTCAAGCACCTCTTCATCGTCTTCGTTCGTGTAGGTACTAAGTTTAATCACCTTCCGTGCCTGGTCAGCGTAAACAATCTTCGGGTCCCCGTAATCCCTGGTGTACTCCCGGTAAATATAAACAATTCCATCCTCATCAACTGCAAACCAGTACCACGCAAAGGGATCCGTGTGGCCGTTGTCATTCGACATCCACCTTCTCCAGTGATGCGGGATGGGAAACGGCCGGCAAACGTGGACATCCATGCTGAACTCTTCAAACGCCTGCCCTTCGTAAGCATCCCAATCCCCTTCCAGAAAGGCTTTCCTCCTGGCCGCTGGCAGGTTTTCCAACCTCCGGGCATAAGCCGGGTCGTTTAGCATCAGTACAGTATTGTCGTACACGGTGGCCGGAATGAAGGCAATGACGTTGCCGGTCTTTTTGTCCCGGTACATCTTTTTGCCTTTGATGGTTGGCGTAATGTAGCGCTTCTTCACCCAGACGTGACCAACACTGCCGGGGTTACAGGTCCCCCTGAATCTAGGAGGAAAACCCTTCGGGCTCCGAACACAGGAAAGAAGGATCTGAATTGCTTCCTCTTCGTGCCTGGTCAGTTCATCAACGCCTACAAAGTCAATGGACCGGCCGTTGTACTTCTCGGCATCCGCTTTATTCTTGATATACCTAAAAAACACCCGCGTTCCACCAACTACGGTGGCCAGGTGTTTAGATTCGTTATATTTATACAGTTCCGCGGGTACTTTCTCTTTCCACTCCTTGATAATGTTAGCCTCAAGTTCGTCGTATGTTTCCCGGAAGAGGTATATCTCAGCTCCCTTGTACTCCAGGGCATATGCCAGAGCTTCCATGACCAAGGCACAGGACTTGCCTCCACCCTTCGCGCCTCCGTACACAGCTTCGTCGGCTGGGCAGGCATGAAAGATTTGCTGTTTGGCGTTAGGGGTGTAGGTGACTGTTATGTCCACCTTATTTATACCCTTCCTGCTTTCGGTATTCTGCATACATAGTGCAAATATCATAAAGCCCGCATTCTCTGCATTGCTTTGGTTTTTTGATAAACTCCTCATAAGTAACAGGACAATTAGTCAACTACATCGCCCCATTTCTTCTTACCCATCACCCTGATCCGGTAGTTTCTAAACATAGTCTTTAGCACCTTATTGATTCGGCTACCCTTGCAGTAAATCCAGGGATTGACAAAATACTGAAGTCCCTTGCTGTTAATGCCCTTGTAGATAATATCCTTCTTGCGCAGGGTGTTTACCACTTGGGATAGCTTTCCCCTGCTGATTCCGGAAATCTTAACCAAGTCGTCAAAGTCAAGCTCCCTGCCGTTTGTGTGCTTGATACAGCAATCATCATAGCCAACGTAAACAGCTATAGAAAACAAAAACGCCTTCTCATAGACGTTCAGGTCAAGCATCAGTAATTCAATCTCATTTATATGGCCTTTGAAGAAGCTCTCTATCTTCCATGTCTCGGTACGGTTAAGATATTCAACGCTTGCACCTCTCATAATCCGATCGCCTTCGTATATCTCTCCCTTTACTTCACCCTCATTATCAATGATTCTGCCAGCCACTTTTTTACTCATTCAGACCGCCTCCAGTTCATGTGGTGAACTAAATAGAGGGGGTTTAGTTCATGTGGTGAACCCGGGGAAAAACCATGAACACTTACTCCCCCAAGGTTTAAATGCCACTTTTTTGAACTTCTATCCCTCTTATTCTGTAATCCAAGACTTCAGTGCCCCAAATCTTTATAACACTCAGTCTGCTTCATCCTCCTCTAATATAACCGGTCCCTTCGGTGGCCTGGGAATGTTAAACTGCACATTGACCTGTCCCTGATGGTTGAGGTTATCGGTGAACATGGATAGGTGCCTACCAAGCAGTTCCAGTGATCCCTTTTTGTCGTGCAGCTTAAAACTAATACTCCCGTCCTTGGCCTGCTTTATCTCTGCAATGGCTGCCAGCTTATCCTTCGGTATCTGGTTAGTATCCTTGAGTAGAACAAGCTGCCTTACCTCCGATATGGGTTCATCGGTCTCCGGATCGCGGTCCACCAGGATGCGCTCGGTTGTGACCTCCAGATAGTCGGTAATATCAGAAAAGCCTAGTTTGGCAATTTCCTGGAGGACACGATCCTTGTCTATATTGGTCCTTTTTGCCCTTGCAGATCTTTCTTTTTCTATGAGTTTCAGAACTCTAGGGTTCTCTAGGAGTTGATATGCTACTTTGTCTGGATACTTTGTCCGGTATCCAGCCCTTCTAACACATTCCGTGGCGTTGGTATTGCGGTCTTTGAGGTACTCATCAACAAAGTTTTTTTGAAGTTTAGTTAAGTCCCTGTCCATGAACCTCACCTTTTCTGCCTCAGCATCCTTTTATCT
>Ga0172381_10007250_pt1 | contig 10991 bp, 11 predicted proteins | sample Leawel6488metaG_FD_119754 | JGI IMG/M metagenome (GOLD analysis project Ga0172381, IMG submission 119754) | Leachate microbial communities from a municipal landfill in Southern Ontario, Canada - Leachate well 64-88 metaG | ecosystem: Engineered > Solid waste > Landfill > Unclassified | place... | reverse complement strand
GGCAACAAAAAAACCGTTTACAAAATTAGCTTGTGGAACTTGTAAGACAGTAAATTATTTTACAAAGAAAACAAAAGCAGCAACATTAGCAGAAAAAAAACTTACATTAAAAAAGTTTTGCAAGGGTTGCAGAAAACACACATCCCATAAGGAAGGAAAGAGATAAATCTAACAATTCAACGTGCCTCCTTCGCCCTACTTTCGCATAAAGCTATGGATGGACAAAGCGTTGAGGTGTTAAAACCCGAGTCAATGCTCGGGTTTTAATTTGTTTAGGGGTATTGACAAGCGAGAGTTATGGGTATATACTCAAAATAGAGGAGATGGTCGAGCCTCATTATTAAAAAATTAAAAAATAAAAATATGCCAAGATTTGATGGAACAGGCCCAATGGGTCAAGGACCAAGAACTGGTTACAGAATAGGTAATTGTGGATGCGGAATGGGCAATAGACAAGGACCTTGTAGAAGGTTTTATGGTAAAAAAGAAGAAGCAGAAATGTTAAAGGAAGAAGAAGCAATTTTAGAATCGGATTTAAAAGTTATAAAAGAACGATTGTCTGAGATAAAGGATTAGAAAATAAAATAAGGAAACCCGGCTTCAATGAAGTCGGGGATTGTCCTTTTGAGTCAAATATATATAAATTTATTATTATGACAAGACCGAGACTTTGTAGAAAAATAAGATTTAAGCCTGACGTAACATATTTTAAACCTCAAGGAATTCCAATGAGGTTTTTAGAAACGGTTGAACTGACAGGTGAAGAGTTAGAGGCTTTGAGATTGAAAAATATAAAAGGATTAGAACAAACAGAAGCTGCTAAAAAAATGAATACTTCGCAGAGCACATTTCAAAGAATTTTATGTTCTAGCTATAAAAAAATCACGGAAGCTTTAGTAGAAGGCAAGGCGATTAAAATAGTGTTGCCAGAAAGAAAATTATAAACAGACTTAATCGTGTTTACACTGTAGATTAAATCTCGGGATAACACCCGAGTTTTTATTTCTTGACTTTTGCCTTTTTTGGCGTCAGGATTAATTAATAATTAAGAAGCCTTTTTTAATATGGCGAAAATAAATAAAAAGATTTTAATTGTCGAAGACGATTAATCATTTCTTTGGATTCTTCACCAAAGTTTTTCTGAAGAAGGTTTTGCTGTTGTTTTTGCCAGAGATGGAGAAGAAGGATTGAGGTTGGTAGAAACAGAAAAACCAGATTTAATTCTTTTAGATATTTTGTTGCCGAAAATGGATGGATTAACAATGGCTAAAAAATTAAAAGAAAAGGGTTTTGCTCCACAGATTATTTTTTTAACAAATCTTAAAGACTCAGATCACATTAGTGAGGCAATAGAGATATTTAAAGAAATAGATTATATTATAAAAAGTGATTTGGGTATAGATCAAATTATTAAAAGGGCAAAAGAAAGATTGGGTATGAGGTAAAAAATAATAGAACCCAAGTGGATAACTTGGATTTTTGTTTGCATATTGAAAAGTGGTATAATACAAAAATAAATTAATCTATTGATTAACTAAGATTGACCATGATTAAAACTAAAAAAATTAGAAAATATTTTCCTGCAATAAAATCAGGGAGAATTGTTTCAAATAATGCAGCTAGCACTCAAATTCCAATTCAATTATTAGATTTGCAAAAAAAGCTAAGTGTTCATTATGATAATGTTCATCGTGGACAGTCGCAATCGTCTTTAATTACTACTAAAAAATTTGAGGATTCTTATGATACGATTGCACAATTTATAAATGCCCCTTCTAGGAGAAATATTATTTTATATAGAAACGCAACTGAGGCAATAAACTCTGTAATGTATCCTTTGATGACAGAGTTTAAAGATGGCGACAATGTGGTGACAACTTTTATGGAGCATAACTCAAACTATGTTCCATGGTATGGAATGTGTAAAGAGATATTGCCTAAGTTTGGAGTTAATGTTGAATATAGGATTGCAAAATTTGATAAGGAAACAGGAGAATTAGATTTGGATCATTTAAAATCTTTAGTAGATAGTAAAACAAAATTAGTTTGTTGTACTGGCGCCTCAAATTTTTTGGGTACTAAAACTCCAATAAAAGAAATAAGAAAAATTGCTGACTCTAGCGGGTACGTACAGCCAAGTGGAGAAAAAAAATCTTATCTTTTAATTGATGGCTGTCAAACGGTTCCAAATATGTTTGTCGATGTCCAAAATTTAGATGTCGATTTTTTTGCTTGGTCTTTTCATAAAATGTTGGCTCCATTTGGAGTTGGTGGTTTGTATGCAAAAGAAGAATTACTTTTAAAAATGAAGCCATTTTTGTATGGCGGAGATATGATAGCCGAAGGACAGGTTACGCCAGAAAAAGTAGAATATAATAGTCTTCCTTGGAAATTTACTGCAGGAACGCCAAACATTTTAGGAACAATTTTATCTGCACAAGCCATAAGATTGTTAATGGATTTTTCTTTAAATCCTGGGAAGCAAAAGTATTTTTTAACTGACAAAAAATTAGAAAAATCAGAAGTTGCAGAAGCTATGAAAAATGTTGAAGACCAAGAAAGGATTTTGGTAACAGAAGCTTTAAGAATCTTAGGAGAAATTCCATCTTTGAAAATTCATGGTCCTAAAAATCCCGAAAGAAGAACATCGTTAATATCATTTACCTGCAACAATAAAAGTCCGTTTGAAGTTGCAGAAGGTCTAAACAAGTTAGGGGTAGAATCTCGAGCTGGTTGTCATTGTGCGACATTGGCACATCATTTTTACCAATTAAATCCGCCAGCATCCTGTAGATTAAGTTTTTATATTTACAATGATTTAAAAGATGTCAGAAAAGCCTGTTTGGCTGTTAAAAAAGTTTGCTCATAGTTATTTACTAAAACGTTAAAAATATAAATTAAAATATATTCAAATGAGTCAATGTGCAATTTATGATAATCGTTCGTTAAATTTTTTTAGAGCTACCTGCGGTTTTTTAGGATTTATAGCTTTCTTGACTCAAAGCCAATGGTTGGTTTTAATAACAGGATTTTTAGTTTTTTTTGGAATGTTTTCAATGAAATTCAATTTTCTCTATCAATTTCATAGATTAATTTTAAAAAAAATAACAAATGAAAAGCCTATACCAGTAGAAAAAGATACGGGTGAATTAAAATTCGTTTATGGGTTTACGGGTGCTTGTTTTTTGATTGCTTTTGTTTTTATTTATTATGGAAAATTTGTAAATATTGCTTGGGGATTAGATGTTGTAGTATCTTTTTTAACTGTTTTGGCCAGTTTTACAAATATTTGCGTGGCTGCGTTTACATATGTTATTTTTAAAAAGATTTTTAAAAAATAGGTTTTTCTTTTAAAAATGGAAAACACGAGGAATAATAAAAAAATAAAAAAAATAGGGGACAAGGGTTTTGTTAATCAAAATTGTTGGTTAGCTAAAAATATCGGGCATCCTCCATCAAGTCGTTGTCAATATTGCGAATTAAAATTCCGCAACTGTTTATTTAATAAATTTTTAGTTATAAGCACAGTTTTAATTATTTTTGTTTTAGTATTTTCATTTGTATTGGAAGGAGAAATTTCTAAAGCAGTTATTGTTTCCATCTTTTCTTTGGTAGTTGTTTATGGATATTTTTTCAATACGAGCACAGAGAGCATCATTGCGGCGAATTTTGCTCAGAGAAAAGCAAAGGAATCTTTGGAAGAATTGACAGAAAATTTACAGAAAAAAGTGGAAGAGCAAACTCAGAGTTTAAGACAAGCTTACGAAACGGAAAAGAAGGCTAAAGAAGAAATTGACTCTATACGGGTTGAAGACGAAGCTATTTTATCAAGTATGGGAGATGGAGTTATCGCTGTAAATAAAGATGGAAAAATTATGTTTATGAACGAGTCAGCAGAACAAATGCTTGGATTGGGCAGTAAAGAAGTTATTAATAAATTTTATAAAGATGTTTTATCTTTGCAAAATTCAAAGGGAGAGTCTTTAAAAGAAAAATGTTTTCTTCACGATGTTTTAAATTTTGGTAAAAAGATAAAAACCAATTCTTTATCAGACAATGAAATTTATTATTATGTAAGAAAGGATAAGAGCAGATTTCCTGTTGCGATTACTGCCGCCCCAATAATTTTAAACGGAAAAATAATTGGGGCAGTTGATGTTTTCAGAGATATCACGATAGAAAAACAAATTGATAGATCAAAAACAGAATTTGTTTCTTTGGCTTCTCACCAGTTGCGCACGCCGTTATCAGCTATAAGATGGTATTCTGACGTTTTAATGAACGCTAAATCTGGAAAATTATCTGCAAAGCAGAAGAAATATGTTAAGGAAATTCAGCATGGTAACGAACGAATGATTAAGCTTATAGATGTTATGCTTAATGTTTCACGATTAGACGCAGGAAAAATAAAAAATAATCCAGTAAAAATTGATGTTAAAAAATTGATTGACGACATTGCCAAAGAACAAAAATTTGACATAAAAGCCAAAGAACAAAAATTTATTTTTGATTCGGAAAAAGAATTGCCATTAATTTTTGCCGACGCCAATATGATTAGAATGATTTTTCAAAATCTTATTTCTAACAGTATAAAATACACACCAAATAACGGAGAAATTATTTGCAGTATTGCAAGGGATGATAAAAATTTGTTATTTAAAATTAGTGACACAGGGATAGGAATTCCAAAAGAACAACAAAAAAGAGTTTTTGAAAAATTGTTTAGGGCAAACAATGCTTTTCCACACGACCCCGAAGGAAATGGTTTGGGACTTTATGTTGTAAAAGCATCAGTTGAGGGTTTGGGAGGTAAAATTTGGTTTGAGTCAGAAGAAGGAAAGGGCACGACATTTTTTGTAAATTTACCACTTGGAAATTAGAGAACTAAAATTTATTTAAAAATTGTTTCTGTAATGATTTTGAAAAAATAAAAAAATATGTTACAAAAGTCATTAATGCAACGAACAGGCATAACGCAATAAAGAAATTAACCAAAATAAATATATAAATATATGAAAATTTTAATTGTAGAAGATGAAGAAACATTGTCCAATTTAATGAAGGGCGAATTTAAAGATGCTGGACATAACATTAAAATTGCTAAAAACGGAGAGGACGCTTTGAGTGTGGCACGAGATTTCAATCCAAACGTAGTTCTTCTTGATTTGGTTTTACCTAAAAAAAGCGGATTAGAAGTTTTGGCAGATTTAAAAGCGGACCCAAATTTAAAAGAAACATCGGTTATTGTTTTATCTAATTTAGCAGAAGATGAAAATATAAAAAAGGCTATCTCGTTGGGAGCAAAAGATTATTTTATAAAAGCGCAATATTCTATTTATGAAATTTTAGAAAAAGTTGAAAAATGTATAAAAAAATAGCTCTATTCCTTTAAGATTTTATTTTTTGTATATTTAAAATAAAAAATAGTTCGATTAAAAACGGGCTATTTTTTTATCCACTTTTAATGTTTTTTGCTTTTATTTTTATATGTTATAATTATCTAAAAGGCTATGAAAGTTGAATTGCCCAAATTGAAAAAATTTATATTGGAAGCAGGCCTAATCGATGAAAATAAATTTGATAAGGCAGTGGAAGAAAGCAAAAAGACTAAAAAAGAAATTAGTGAAGTTTTGGTTTCTGAAAAATTAATTTCAGAAAGAGAGTTAATTAAAATAGAAGCCTATCTTTTAGGAATTCCATTTATTAGTTTGGAAGATGAAACAGTTCCTCCAGAGATTTTAAAAATAATTCCTGAATCAATTGCTAGGGCACACAACATAGTGGCTTTCAGAAAAAAAGAAAATTATCTGGAAGTTGCAATGCTGGATCCAGAAGATCTTAGAACTATTGAGTTTATCAAAAAAATAACTCCTTCTTTAAAAATTTTACCAAGACTTACAACTTCCGAAGGGATTAAAAATGTTTTGTCACAATATCAAGAAACCATAGAAATAGAATTTGGAGATATTATGAGTGGGGGAGTTGAGGGTATTAAACATATAGAAGAAAAAGTTGCAGATGGACAAGAAGATTTAGAAAAAGCAGCTAAAGAGGTGTCGATTATTAGAGTAGTTGATACTTTATTAAAACATGCTATTTTACAAAGAGCTTCGGATGTTCATATAGAGCCATTAGATAAAGAAGTTGTTATACGTTATAGAATAGATGGCATATTAAAAGATATTATTTTTTTGCCAATGAATACTGCTTCTGGAATTGTTGCAAGAATAAAAGTTTTATCTAATTTAAAACTTGATGAGCACAGGTTGCCACAAGACGGAAGATTTAAAATTGAAACAGAAGATTTCAAATACTCTATAAGGGTTTCGGTTTTGCCAGTTTTAAATGGTGAAAAAATAGTTATGAGGTTGTTAGCCGAGAATACGGAATCCTACACTTTAGAAGATTTGGGATTTAGCGGACAAGAATTAGAAAAAGTTAGAGATAGTTTATTAAAAACAAACGGAATGGTGCTAATTACCGGGCCAACTGGATCGGGAAAAACTACGACTCTTTATGCAATGATGGGAATTGTCAACACTCCGAATGTAAACATATCTACAGTTGAGGATCCTATTGAATACAGAATGCCAAGAATCAATCAAACACAAATTAATGAAAAGATTGATTTAACTTTTGCATCAGGTCTAAGGGCATTATTAAGACAAGATCCAAACATTATTATGGTTGGAGAAATTAGAGATACAGAAACAGCAGACCTAGCCATCAATGCCTCTTTAACTGGACACTTAGTTTTATCTACTCTTCATACTACAGAAGCATCTGGAGCTATTCCTAGGTTTATCGATATGGGAGTGGAACCATTTTTGCTTTCATCAACTTTAAATATAATCATCGCACAAAGATTAGTAAGAAAATTTTATGGTGATGAAAAAGAAAAATATAAATTAAGTAAAGCTGAATTGGACAATCTTAAAAAATATTGTGATACAGAAAGAATAACTGATTTATTTAGACAAGAAAAAATATTAAAAGCCAAAGAAACGATGGAGGATGCTAATTTTTATAGACCAAAGCCTTCTAAGGGTTCGAGTAGCGGATATAAAGGAAGAATAGGAATTTTTGAAGTTTTGTCAGCAAATGACATAATAAAAGAGTTGATAATTAAAAAGGCCTCTACATCGGAAATTAAAGAACAAGCTATAAAAGATGGAATGAGGACAATGGCAGAAGATGGACTCATTAAAGCAGCTAAGGGATTAACTTCGATTGAAGAAGTTCTTAGAGTTATCATGGATTAAATTTATTTTAATATGCCCAAATTTTTTTATACCGCAAAATCATTAAGTGGCGAAACTAAGACAGGATTTTTAGAGGCAACAAATATCAAAGAGCTCGCTCAAACATTAAAAGGAGAGGGAATGATTTTGGCTAACACAGAAATTAAGAAAGACTTATCAAAAAATAAATTTAGCCTTTTTTTTAATAGGGTTTCCATAACTGAAAAAATGTTGATGACAAGAAACTTGTGGATAATGATTGCCACAGGGTTGCCTCTTGTTAAGGGCTTTTCCATTTTAGCTGCTCAGTCTAAAAACAAAAAGATGAAAGCGGCTCTTTTTGATATTGGAGAAGGAGTTGGAAAAGGAAAAAGTTTGTCGGACTCTTTTAGGAAATACCCAGATATCTTTTCTGATTTATATGTGAGTATGATTCAGTCTGGCGAAGAGTCTGGGACACTGGAAGATGTTTTAAAAATTTTATCGTTGCAATTGGAAAAGGAAAAAGAAATGAAAGCTAAAGTTCAAAAAGCTTTAATTTATCCTTTTATTCTTGTTTCGGTAATGATGACAGTTGGACTCTTGCTTATGATATTTGTTTTGCCAAAAATGAAAGTTTTTTTTGATGGATTAGGCGCAGACTTGCCATTATCTACAAAAATAATTTTAGGAGCAGGGGATTTTTTCTTTCAGTACTGGCATTTTTTGATTTTAGGGTTGTTTGTTTTAGCCTTAATATCGGCTTTTTTATTAAGAACAAAAACAGGAAAATTTATTATAGACACGGTTTTGTTAAAAATCCCAGTCGTCTCTTCTTTGGTAAAAAAAAGCAATTCAGCTTCATTTATTAGATCGTTGAGCTCTTTAATGGCATCTGGCGTTCCCTTAATTAAATCTTTGCAAATAACAATTGGAACTGTTAGCAATTTTTATTTTAAACAAGCGTTGGCAGATGTGGCAAAGAGAATAGAAAAAGGAGAAAAATTGTTCGCCAGTTTGAGCCCTCATCAGAATCTTTTTCCTTACGGAATGGTCGAAATGGTTGAAATCGGAGAAGAGACGGGCAGAACATCATTAATTTTAAAGAAGTTGGCTGAATTCTATGAAGAAGAAGTGTCAAATGCAGCTGATAATCTCTCTGTGATAATTGAACCCGCTTTAATTGTTGTTATTGGATTAGCAGTTGGCGTCGTCGCCATTTCTATAATGGGGCCGATGTATTCGGTTTTGGGAACTATATAATTATAAAAATGAAACAGAAATTTCAATTTAGTAAAAAGGGCGTTACATTAATTGAAATATTAGTCTGCGTAGCTATCTTTTCGATATTAAGCTTAACTGTTTATGGAATTTTTGTTTCAATAATAAATGGAATTTCATATTATCGCGAAAGGACAACAATTTCTTTTTTGGCGAATCAGTATATGGAAATTGCTAAAAATATTCCATATGCAGATATCGGAACTTTAGAGGGTAATCCGCACGGCAATCTTCCGGATTTACCCAATCCTACTAATGTTTTAATGAATAAGAGTGATTACCAAATTTATTATGCGGTAAGTTATGTTGATGACCCTGCCGACGGAACTTTTGTATTAGGAACAGACATTGCACCAAAAGATTATAAGCAAGTAAAACTTTATATAAAAAACATCAATAAAAATACAGAAAATAGTTTTTTAACAAATATATCTCCGAAAGGGATAGAAGGCTCAGATAGTGGGGGAGCTCTTTATATAAAAGTTTTTGATGCTGTTGGGGAGCCTGTCTCTGGAGCAACAATAACTATTAAAAATAATAGTTTAAACCCAACGATTAATCTTACAAGAATTACTGATAGTGATGGAAATTGGATAGAGGTGGGTTTACCTAATAGCGATAACAGTTATAGTATTGTGGCTCAAAAAGATGATTATTCTATTGATAAGACATATCCTATTTCACCCGAAAATCCATATCCAACAAAACCTGATGCAACGATTTCTAACGGACAAGTGACTAAGGTAAGTTTTTCTATAGATAAATTAAGTAATTTAACTTTTTATACCTTAGATCAAGTATGTAGCCCAATTTCAGAAGTAGGATTAGCAATTCGTGGAGCAAAATTAATTGGAACTCCTGATGTGTTTAAATTTGATGAAATTTTTACGTCAAATTCAAGTGGTCAAGTATTTCTTAATGATATTGAGTGGGACAATTATACGCCAACTTTAACAGAAACAAGTTATATGATTTATGGCTCTTCTCCGATTCAAGAGGTGAGTATTTTACCAGATACTAATCAAGATTTTACTCTTATTCTTGGGCCTAAAACAGACAATAGTTTGTTAGTAATAGTTAAAGATGCTTCAACTAATAATTCGGTAGAAGGTGCGGAGGTAGTATTGCAATTACCAGATTCTTCAACTTTAACAGGCTTTACAAATGGAAGTATTTGGAGCCAACAGGATTGGTCAGGCGGATCAGGACAAACAGACTTTGACGACTCGACAAAATATTATCAAGACGATGGAAATGTTAGTACCAATGAAATTCCTTTGGGGCTACGTTTATTAAAAATTGGAAACGAATATGTTTTTCTTGGCTCTTTAATATCGTCTACTTTTGACACCGGGACAAATTCGACTTCTTACACGACATTAACTTGGAAGCCAACTTCGCAAGATGCATTAACTGAAATTAAATTTCAGATTGCGGTAAACAATGATAATGAAACGTGGAATTTTATGGGCCCAGACGGTACAGATGAAACCTATTATACTGTTTCTGGAACAACTATTAATAATGCGGATAATCATCGTTATATTCGCTACAAAGTTTTTCTTTCAACTACAGATGTTTTAAAAACACCAGTGCTTTCTAGTGTTAATGTTAATTATGTGTCAGGGTGTTCTACTCCTGGACAGACGATATTTACTGGTTTGGCAGGTGGTTCCGGACATCAAATAACAGTGAATATGGATGGATATCAGGAACAAATTATTCCAGACCTTAAAATCGAGAACTATAACGTTCTATCAGTAAATTTGTCTCAATAAGATGAGTATAAAAATTCACAAACAAAGTGCTGGGTTTACAATAATAGAAGCGATTATTTCAGTTTCTATTTTAATAATCGTTATGTTCGGGGTTTCTGCTTTGCTTAATGATATTTTTGAAAACTCTAATCAGGAATTGTTGGCAATGGACAATATTGACCAGGCAAGAATGGTTTCGTCTGGGTTTGTAAATGAAATTAGAAACGCAACAACGGGGAATAACGGAGCCTATCAATTGGTTGAGGCTGGAACTAATGAGATAATTTTTTATTCAAACTATAGAACAAGTAGCTCCACAATTGCTAATAGAATTCGTTATTTTATTTCAGATAATAATTTATATAAGGGGGTTATCATTCCAACTGGTAGTCCGCTTGTTTATAATTCGTCTTCAGAGTTAATAAGGCTCGTACAATCAGATGTATATAATTCAGAAGCGCCAGTGTTTTTTTATTATGATGGAGATTACGATGGAATTTCAGACGCTCTTCCTCAACCAGTGAATATAAATCAAGTTAGATTTGTAAAAATTAATTTGATGGTTTTAAAACAAACCGAAAAGGGTAGTAGTAATGTATTTTCAGTTACGACCGGAGCTACTATTAGATCCATTAAGGATAATTTGGGAAATTAAATGATAATTAAAAAAATAAAGACAAATCAAAAAGGATCTCTGCTTATATACATTATAATTAGTATTTTTGTTTTTACG
>Ga0172381_10007249_pt1 | contig 10994 bp, 14 predicted proteins | sample Leawel6488metaG_FD_119754 | JGI IMG/M metagenome (GOLD analysis project Ga0172381, IMG submission 119754) | Leachate microbial communities from a municipal landfill in Southern Ontario, Canada - Leachate well 64-88 metaG | ecosystem: Engineered > Solid waste > Landfill > Unclassified | place... | reverse complement strand
TAGAGAAGTATTTACTTCCTGAAGTCTTAGAACTATATTGCCTATTCCAGCTCCAACCTTTTTAGCAATGAAAAATCCAATAACTGAAACCAATACTTTGCCAATTGTTTCTATGTTATTTTTAATAGATACTAAATTAGATCCACCTAAATGCCTTACAATTGAAGCTGTGGCTTGATCTGCTTCGCTTAAAGTAGAAACCCATGCTTTAGCTTCATCTTCATTTGCAAATGTTTTAACCTGTTCTCCAGCTGTAACTGTATATTCAAAATTAAGCCCCATTTCTTTAAGTAATTCATTTGCCTTTTCCATTGCCGGATTAGTAGTATTGTCTAATACTGAACTATAATTTTCAATTGCGGCCAATAATTTCTCATCTATTCCAAGATTAGAGCTAGTTGAAGATGAAGATAATACGTTGAATTTATCAAAACCCATAAGTGAATTAGATAAAGTCTCGACTTCATCATTTGCATCACTGGCACTTTCAAAAATTCCATTAATAAAGGTAGGCTCTGAATATCCCATCTCATAAGCTATGCCTTTAATAATCTCTTTTGCGGTAATAAGGTATGAATTTAAAGTCACGAGAATTCCGCTAGATTGCATCCAATAAGAAACTATATTTCCTATCCAAGTTTCAGTTTCTTCGACTTGCGATTGCATAATCCTTAATTGGTTGGCATTAGAAGTTAAAGTCTTTGACATATCTCCTAATGCTCCTGAAGCTCCCATTTGCTGGAATACGGCATAGATTCTTAGAAGTCTTTTTTCAGTTTCGCTCAATGATCTTACTGTTTGTGAACTTCCAATTTGCTTTAGCATTTGATTAAGGGTGTTTTCCGTAATATCATAGCCTGATACACTTCTAATAGGCCTTACCTGTCCGGCTAAAACAGCTTGAAACTTTGTCATTGCATCATCAAGAGAGACATTATAAAGTGAAGCAAAATCAATTGACATAGATACTAGTGCTTCTGAAATTTGAGATGATGCCTTACTTGATATTGTTCCAAGAGAAGATAACATGTTGTTGAAAGTAGCTTCTGATTTCATTACTAATGCTTCGGAGATACCATAAGCCTGGTTCATTTCTGCTACAAATTGTCTAGCTTCTGTTAAATTACCTCTCATTGAAACTTGCCAAAGATTTAGCGTTTCATTAAAGTCAACGCCCTTTTGGATCATTCCAGATATGCTCTGCCCCATTCTTTTAAAATAATTGAAGAAAAAATAAAGTTTGCCTATGGTAGCAAAAACGCCAAGTTTATTAATGGCATTTGTTGTTGTTTTAGTAGCATTATCTATAGCTTGTGTCTCTTTAGTTATAGAAGATGATGATATATTTTGCGTAGCACTTCCGACATTAGATTTAGTTACTAAAGTACTTAATGTATTTTGTAGCTTACTTAAAGGAGCCAAAGAATTATTAACTACAGAAGTAGTTTTCTCTAGCTGATTAGTAAAATTTCTTAGTTTAGCAGTAGATTTCCCAATATTAACATCAACATTTAATGATAGCGTATCTATGCTAAGAGCCGAACCAATACTTGTTAAATCCTCATCAGCCATTTTATTTACCTCTCCTCTTATATTTCATTTCGGCATTTCTAAATTTTTCTAACAATAATTTTTGATCTTGAGTTAATGGTTTTATATTTCTATTTCGTTCTTCGGTAACTGAATATGGTTCTTTAGGATATTTTGGCATTTGTCTTATAACTTCTTTATCTGCCAAACCCGCAACAAAAACATTACTCTGTATGGCATTGCATACATAAGCACCTATTTTCCATGCCATACCATCTATTTCATCAGCAAGTCTTTTCTCTTTTAATTCATATGCTTTGAAATAAGGCATTATAGTAACTGGATTTTTATTCCAAAATATATCTTCAGGAACACCTATAGAGAGTGCTGGTATAAGCCAACACTCCTCTATAGTTTCCCTTATAGAATTGTGCTTTGAGGATTGATCGGAGTAACACCTACATTCGCTTGAGCTTCCGGTTCCGCTTCTTTCACTTCTTCCTTCGGCTTCTGGTGAAAAAAACGACATTCAGTAAGTGCCTCAACAATTGGATCTAAATCTTTTGTCGAGCCACCATTTTCTAGCATTTTATCAATTTCATCACAAGCCTTGTCATAATTAGTCTTCATAAATAGAGCCAATAAAGAACCATAAAGTCTAATTGATTGTTTCTTAATATTCGTAAAATCAATGTTAAATTTTTCTTCAAGTTCACCTAATTCTTTAAAAGTTAATAAATGAATTTCGACTTTAACGCCATTAATAATAATTGAATCTACCATAAATCATTCTCCTTTATTTATTATCTATAAGATTATCTATTTCTGTAGCAATATCATCTATAGTGTTAGATAAATCTTCTATTTTGTCTACAATCGCAATTACAGGGACTGACGTCAAATCATCAGCTGTCGTAATAAGATCATGAAGTTCGTCTTTAATATCAGACAACCTCTCATATAAATCTTCAGCCTTTATTTCCATATATTGATTTTCCCTTTTTATGCAACAGTAGGATCATCACCAAAGATAGCATCTCCAGAAGCAGTAAATCTTAAAGTGGGCTGGAAAACGCTTTGTAAAGAACCAGCTGGAATTGAAGGCCCTTGTGGTTCAACAGGAACATAAATAGATTTATTTAAACCTTCAGGATTAAAACATATCCACATTGCCTTTCCGGCTTCTTTAGCAGTTTCATATTGATCCATAATTCCAGTTGAAGCTGCATAATAAAGGTCAAATAATGGTTGTGAAAGATTAACTTTAAATTCTAGATCTCCTAAATCTTTTAAACCAAGTCTATAAGTCTTATTATTCTTATTATCAAAAGTAGTAGTTTCGATCTTCTCGTATGCAACATCAAAATCTGGAGATGAAACAATACCTGGAATTTTAGTATAACCAGTAGTAGGTCTAGTACCAGCAGTTGCTTCAAAAGCATAACTTAATGTAGCGCCAATTGTAAGAATAACATCTGATGAAATATCTGCCATATTAATTTTTTCCTTTCTTATTAACTAATATATTTAATTTCGTATCTAATAATAGAAACATAGTAAGAAGAGCCATCTTCATAAGGAATAGAGAATGAAGAATTGGCTCTTCGGCAATCCTTTATCCCATTTATATATTGCCTAATAATATTGGCACTCATAATTCCTTTTATTTTCTTAATATAATAATTAGCCGCTTGCTGCGCATTTGTTGGATTTCCTCCAATGTTTTGATCTTTACAAATACAAGTGATTTGAATGGATAATGAGGTTGTTTTTTCTTCTCCGCTTAATTCCCTAATATCAGGAATATCGTTTAAAGGATAAATTAGAATCTCATTACCAGATAACTCATGGTTATATTGATAAGATTCATGCACATTGGGTTTATCTTCTATATTAGAATCATTAGCGAATGATTGTTCTATATAATTTATAATTTCAGATTCCATATAGCCCTCACTTTATAATAGTAATCAGATAATTCATTGCACCCTGTTTGGCAAGAGACATCAAATTAACATTAACATAATCTCTAGTGTTCCACATAGGATGCTTTGAAATCTGACCTCTAGTAGAATATCTGCCACCCTTTTTTTGAGTTTCAGAATCATGTTGCTTTTTATACATCCATTTTCCAGTAGTTGGATCAATATGAGAACCACTTGCGTAATTCCAAATATCAGGCAGTTTACCTTTATATCCTCTTGCCTGGCCTACAATGCCAGTTCCGAATTCCACAAAGGCAATATGCTTATCAATTGGTGTGGTATCAATTCCGCTGATGATTATTCTATTTCCCAACGTCTTGGAAGAGGCTATAAAGAAGTTACTACATGCTTTAAGTTGCATATTCGCTTCCTCATTGCCCTTGTCCATAATTTTAGACTGAATGGATGCTTTGAGCAACGTATTTCTTTCTGCTATAAGTTTATTGACCTTTCGCTTGAAATTAAGCAATGGTGCTATATTTGCGGTGATTGCCATAACTATGCCCTCTTTTTCAAAGTAACAATAATAGATAAGTTTTGAGGAGCAACACTATCAACAATATAATCTGCACCAATTCCCTTTGTTCCGATTAATTCGGTATTGCTAGGTATTTTATTAATGAAGAATAAATCATTAACATTAATAACACCTTTCCAGCTAATATAAGGGCGGCAAACTAATTGTACATATTGTTTAATATCCTTGCCATATTGAGTGGCAGCTACAAAACCAGTCTTGTTTTGAACACTTATATAATTAAGCCTAGTTATATATTTTACGGGTGTAGAATAAACTTTCGTATTATCAGATGAAATAAGTCTGCAATGATATATAGATTCTCCAATTTTCATAATGGAATACCAGCTTCAGGGATAATCATATTACAAAGCCTATCACTAAGTTCAGCACTATCTAATTTTATTGAGATAGAGTTTTCTTGATAAGAGATTGCGCTACCTACACCAAGCCTTTCAACTATTTCATCGCAAGCTTTTTCACACCAAATTATGTTTTTTCCAGCAATTGGATAAATAATTTCATCAATATCAGGCAAACAAGGAAATCTTAAAGAATAATAAAACATTTTTGCACTATTAATAATATCCTCCCTATCATCAGCTGAAAGATATGGATATTTACGAGCCATATATGTTTCTAATTCAATAGGTTCAATGCTTGCCATAATAAGTTATATTTAAGCTGCTTTCTTGAATTTTGCTAAGACAACCTTGTCAGCATTAGAAACGGAGACAGCATAATGTTCATTAGCGGCAATAGTATTGGATCCTTTAAGAATATCTCTACTAGTTTCAACCATAACTCCACGCTTTAAATAAATGGTTAAAGCAGGCAAATCAGTATCAGTAACAGCAGATCCTAATTTGACAATAGGGCATAAATAATATTCGGATGTTGCATCAAGAGGCACTCTTCTTGTAGGTACAACTTGACAACCAGCGATTTGGCCTATAACGCCAGTCATAATTACACCATTTCCTAAAGGATATTTGTTAATATCTTTGAAATCGGCATCCTTGCGTATTTGAGTAACCTGCTTAGGATTGACAAAGATAACTTTAGGAGAATTGGTTTCTTCTTCAAATAAATCAATGGCATCAACCACTCCATCATAAGAAATGATAGCAGCAGAACCATCATAAACTTTGGTGGTAACAGCGGTTAACGCATCAATAGAATCCTGATCAACTTTAGATCCAATAGACTTTGTGAGCTGTCCTGCGGCATTTCCAACAGGATTACCATAGCCAGAAAGCATAGCTTCATCAGTCAATTCAACAGCTTTACCAGCTTTCTTGACAGTAACAGTTGTACTAGAAGCAGTTAAGATAGTAGTACCCATTGCAACACCTTCAGCAATGTCAGTGGCATCTCCAATGTAAGCATAGACAGGAACAGTAATAGTATCTCCGGGAACACCGACCAAAGTTCTATCTACCGCAGCAAAAGCGGAAACGATAATCGCCTTTGGTAAGGCTTCGGATACCATATCAGCCATAACTTGTGGGTTGATAAGGTTTGTTAATTTAGTTTCAGGCATAAATAATTAATTTCCTTTCGTTAATTTTTTGTATAAATCAATATTTGTTTCGTATAACTTAGTTCTTTCAGCATAAGACATTTTTTCAAATTGGTCTCTAGTAATTTCACCATTATTATTACTATCACCTGTAGGAGTAATATCTTTATTTTTCAATGCCTTAATAACATCATTCTTTTCGCTTAATATCTTAGAACTATAAGTGTTAAGTTTGTTAATGGCTTCAATGTTGTTGCCATTAACCATAAGAGATGCAATTTCAGCTCTTACTTGCGGATCCGATACTGTACCAGCAAGAGTTTCGGAATATTTAGATAAATTGATTTGTTTGTTCAATTCTTTAATTTGATTATCCTTTAATTCCTGCTCGGCTTTAATCTTTTCCTCATCAGTCATTTTGGCTTGTAACTTTTTATTTACCTCTTCAAAGTTAGTATTTAATGACTTGTATTTTTCGGAGCTAACATAATCTCCTTTCGATAAATCAGTCAATTTAATTCCTTTAGCGGATAATTTAGCCTCAATATCGGAAGCAGTCATAGTATCGGAATAGTCTTCACCTAATAAATCTTTCAATGTCATATTTTTCTCCTTTATAAGCCTTGATTTTTAATGATAGTGGCTATCTATCGAGAAGCATTAAATGCGTATCTTTAAATGACTTTCGCCAGTCATAATATTAGAAAACATAAACGAAATGTATCTAACCGGTCTTGTTGTTATCCATACCTCCACCTCCATTATTTGTAATGTCCTGCTGAACTTGAGATCTTTGAATATAATCATCAATTTCCTTGCCTTCGGATTCAGGATCATTTGATAGTTGAGATTTAGCGAGCGCCATTTTAGGCGGCATATGGTTAGTGATAAAATTAACGTAACTTTGTGATTTAGTTAGCATATTATCAGTAATGTTAGGGTTATATTTAATAGCAATATCATTTTTATCAATAGAGAAATTTTTAGAGAATGCTACACTAGATTTAATAATGGAAATTTTTCTTTCTAGTAGTTTTCTATCTGCTACTAAGAAGCTATTTATTTCAGCAAGAAGTATATTATAAGCGTTTTCCCAGCCATTCCCCAATGACCTAGCACTGCCGGTATCTCCACCGCTTGAAACTGAAGAGGAAGCAAGAGGAACGCCGGCAATATCATACATTTCTTGTTTTAAATTGTCATAAACAGCCTGAATATCATTTAAATCCAACTTATTTACGATAGTTGAAACATCAGCAGGAAGATTCGGATCTCTAGTATTAAGAATAATAGCTCCATTAGCCATCATTGTTCTATGATTAGTACCTTGTTCTACAGCGTCTTTACCTAAATTGACATTTTTATATACCAATATTGTATTAACTATATCACCGATATTATCTAGATTATTAGAAGTTATGTAATCTAGGGCATTTTGCATAGAATTAACAAGCTCGACTATGCCTATAGCACTATCATTACAGGTCTTTTCGACCAATGGAAGATAATGATAATTTTCAGGCCTTTTTATGCTTTGCATTATATCTGGTATCATTTTCCCGCTTTCCATATTATATTTATAGTAATGTGTTTTTGTATATATTTCAACAATATATATGGTAATATTCTCTAATTTGTTATCAACAATCTTCTTATCTTCTTTTTGGGATACTATAATGTCAAAAAGCGGTTGGTGCCCTACCATAGATGAATATACTTTAGAGCATCTGTCAGATTCTATGCAAAATAAATCATAAGGGGATTTATTATCGCTCATTTCTCCGTTTGGATTAATGAAATAATAGCCAATTCCAGTTGAATATACCCATCTAGCCACTTGTGAATCAATCGATCTAGAATAAACGTCATTATCACAAATGCTTAAAATTCTAATAGAATTATCATCAAGTTCTTTTGTTTGCGAATATTTAATAGGATTTCCATAAGCATAGCCGACTTTGAAGTTAACCATAGCAAATGTATGAGGCTCAATAACAATATTGTTTATTTTACTATCATCATGCGGTCTAACTTTTAATTTAATAATATGATCCAATAAATAAGAATTATGTAAATACCTAATCTTCTTGACATTTTCTAAAAATGAAAGAACAATCATATTTAGATTTTGCGTGATTATATTAGGATTATTTTCAATGTCCTCCGGCAGACATGATATTTCAATTCTAGGGATTCCAGCAGTTGCCATTTGTTCTCCTTAATGTTTTGAGCAAAACATATTATACTTTAATATAGAATTATTTTTTCAATAATGCAACTTTTTTTACAAAGCTAATACTATTTTTCTACTAATTATCTAACAAAACTTGTTATTGTACCTAATTGTGCTGTCCTATCATCTATTTCTTTTGCGGAATATCCGGCTACAGCATCAATACCATCATCATGTAGATTCTTTGAAACATAAGAATAAGTGTAAATATCATTTAGAAATTTTCCAAAATCAGAAGTAGGAGAATACATACCATATTTAGGGAATACAATATTAAGTCTAATATTGGCATCTTGCCTAGCTATTCTTTCATCTTTCTTTTCATCAGAATAGACGGTAATTATATTGCAGCAATCATAATTCCTTTCATGCAGTTTCATTTGCAAAAGAGTATCAAGCCCCTCACAAATGTTTTTTTCAACGTATAATTTAATTATGTTATATGAGATTATGTAAGTACATATATTGTCATAAATATCTTCCATTGCTCTATTGTCATATATACCGGCAACAAGAAAATGCTTTTTATTAAATGGAGAAAATACAGGCATTGCGCAATAATCTTTGCCTGATCTTTTACTATCAAGATAAGCATAATGATAAAGTGGCCTACCTTGTTCTCCGGCTTTTGGAAGATTCTCATAGCTTTTAAGATTATCAAAATGAAAAGGCGTACCCTTTGGCGGTAATGGCGTCTGCTGATCCATAGCCATAAATGCCTCATAATCAGCTAATCTTTCAGCTCTTGCAGATTCGGTAGTTGCCTTTTCTGGATATGTGCTTTCATCTGTATTTGGATCTAGTTTTGGAACGCAAATAAAAGCGCTAATTTTTCCACGAACAAGTACATCATTTGCTGCATATGATGTCCATTTATGCCTTTTATCGGCTATGGCATTTTCTATTCCAAAACGCATTTTTAATTTAGAAAGTATATCATAAACACTATAGGTAGTTCCGCTCAAAATAATATGGAAATTACTATCATTGTATTTTCTCTTAAACCAAATATTGTTGAATTTATCTATATCTCGATTATGCTCGTTAATATTAGCCTTATCTTCCTCTTGCGTAATATCATCTAGAAACATATATTTTGCCCTAGCGCCATTGATTTTAGAATCCTTAGAGGTTATGAGAACGTTTCTAGGCAATTTAGATCCAGTGATTTTAAGCTCTCCTTTACTTGCATTAAGAGAGCCTTTATCGACCATAGCAAGTCTGGAACAGTTAAATTGCTTATAATATTGAAATACTTTGGCATATCTAGGGCTAGACATTAAGTCGCATAGCCCCTCATAGCAAGTAGAGATATTGCTTGGATTGCCAAAAACCTTAACAATATCGTTATTTATATCTATTCCAAGAATCCAAGCCATAAAAACTACATCAGAATAAGATTTACCATATCCAGTAGGCAATTGCTTCTCTATAAAATTTGTATTGCCATTGAGGACCATGTCTGATGCGTAATACCAAAAACCACCAAATATATTCATTGAATTAGTCCATACTTTGTCATTTGCATCTCTATCCATATCAGTATAAAGAGCGAAGTGCCTTAGAGATCTATATGAAGCCATAGCAAAGTAATCATCATATAAATTAACCCATTCAAGAACCACCTTATCATCACATTTTTTAAGCGTGAAATCTTTATGAATCTCATTTATCTTCTTTTCAAGGGCTGGAATTATATATGCGACAACGTTCTTTATATAATTTCTAATCTGAATTTCATTTTCGGCATTCTTATATTTTATCAATTCAACATAAATCATCTGAAAATAAATGTCATAAAGGCATTTGAAAGTATTATAGACAAGCTCATTGTCTTTCATGGAATACTGATAGCAATTCCCATTCTGATCTCTTTCTCTTGCACCTTTAATCATCTTCAGGATTAAGAGTTCAAGGTCTCTTATAGAGCTTTTTTCTGACATCCTCTTACATATGCCCTGTTCTTATAGGAATTTAAAATCGTAATATCTGGAACTTTGGAGAATTGAGATATGGTCTTGCCTACAACAAGTTTAGCCTGTTTATGCGTAGATACAACATCTTCTGTGGTGATCTTCACGACCGCCAGCCATAGTCTATCGGCGCTATCTATATTGTTCTCACAGAAAAAACTATCAAGCAGATTGCCACCCTTGTTCTCACGGCACCTTCTCCACTTCATAAGGAGCCATAATTTAGGCTTTCTCTCGCTCTCGCCCACATACATGAATAATCGACCGCTGATATTGAAAACCACCTTGTATACCTTTACCATCATTGACCACCCCATAAAGACTATACCACTAAATGGGTAGGAGTGCAATTAGAATAGGAGTAAGTATGCTGGCAGCAGAATAGCAAAAAAATAGGGGTGGGGTAGTCTTCTAAAAATAAGCCTTTAAATAGGCTTTTTTTGCCTTTTGTTTGATAGACAGGCGTTTACTAAATGTTCGTTTATTGGAAAAAAGATACTTCATTAAATCACTTGCGCCCGTTTTCATGCTTTTACATTAGATTTTCAATGTGTAGTCAATATTATCTTAAATGCTTTCATATATAATAAATAATAAATACTATCAATAATAAATAATATTAGTATAAAGCAATAATAGTCATTAATAGATTCATTAGCGCTTATGGTCTTTTATACAGATGTATATTTATTATACAGCTGTATAGTATTTATACACTTGTATAGTTTTTATACGGATGTATAGTTATTTGGTTAAAAAATTAGTTGACATAAATTAAACAATTTGCTAAGATTAAATCAGGGCCGATAACCCTTACTAAGTGGATGGCTTCCACTTTAAAAAATCAGCCAGGAAAAAACAAGATGAGAAAAGATGAGATGAAATCCAGGGCCGTAATTAATCTGAACCGGACTGTTTCTAGAAGCATTCCGCTAGACGATCTGAATCATGTTCCCACCCTAGTTAAGTGCGGGCGTTTAACTTACGTCGTCGATTTTGATGAATCGCTAGCTGATGATAAGGATTTTTTAGATATTTATTTATTTTTTAATGAAAATTATTCGAAGTATGATTCAAAAGCTAATTTAACCTGTTTTTTCATAAAAAAAGATGCCTGGTTAAGCCGTGAGTTTATCGAAAAAAGAGTAGAAATCGAAGAAGCTGTTAAATTAATTAGCAGGTTTAAATCTAATCTATATTTAAATTAATGAGAAATGAGAAAGGATTAATATTA
>Ga0172381_10007248_pt1 | contig 10994 bp, 10 predicted proteins | sample Leawel6488metaG_FD_119754 | JGI IMG/M metagenome (GOLD analysis project Ga0172381, IMG submission 119754) | Leachate microbial communities from a municipal landfill in Southern Ontario, Canada - Leachate well 64-88 metaG | ecosystem: Engineered > Solid waste > Landfill > Unclassified | place... | reverse complement strand
CGGTTCATTGCTGCGCGGCCTGGATAAATTAGTTTCCGAACAAACCGGCCTTGCTTGTTTTGTCGCAGATGACCCTTTAACATCGGTTGCCCTGGGAACAGGCAAAATACTGGAAGACCCCAGATTTTTAAAGAAGATTTCTCTTGTATCTACCTTCTAAAATCACATCTAAATATCTAGCGCTTTTTTTACTGTTCGCATTGCTTCTGGTACTTCCTTTTAGAAGTTTTATTGCGAATCTGCTGATATCATTCTCCAACCAACGCCTCATCGCGACACAAAATTCTTCAAAAACCATCGAAGAACTGGAAAAGAAAAACCTTATTCTCTCTTTGGCCCTTAAGAAAAATCAAAATCTTGCTGAAGAAAACGAAAAATTACGAAAAGCACTGGCTTTTAAAGACGATAAAAAGATAGATATGATCGGCGTTGAGATTGCTTCGTTTGATCCTTCAGCCTGGCGAAGGCTTGCAATTATCAACGCGGGAAAAGACAAAGGCCTAAGAGAGGGGATGTTTGCCATAGACAACGATGGCTTTCTGGTAGGCAGAATAGTCGATGTTAAAAATAATTTTGCCCGCCTTATGCTGGTTGACGACCCTGAATTTAGCCTTGCAGTTTACATTGGAAAGAACGCGTTGGGGCTGCTTTCCGGCGGGCTTGATTTTATAAAAATTCAATACATCGATGCAAGCGACAATGTTAGCCTTAACGATATAGTCTGGTTTAAGGTGCCTCTCGTTTCTTATCCTCTATACATAGGCCGCGTTAGAAAAATCAATGAAAATAGAAATGGTTTGTTCCTTGATGTCGAAGTAAAACTTTTTAACCGAAATCCGCTTTTAAAGAAAGTTTTTGTACTGAAATGACGGAAAAAAACCTAAAGGCACTGTCAACGTTGCTGATTTTTTTTCTTTTGGACACCACAAAGCCGTTTGTTTATTCGCTGGCGGCTGAGTTTACATTTCTCGGCGTTGTATTGGTTTGCTTAAATTATCCCCTTAAAACATCTCTTTTTTTCGCTGTTATTTTCGGCTATGCCAAAGATTCAGTGTGCATAAGCCAAACGAACTTTAACTTGATTGAATTTATAGTAATTGCTATCGCGATTCATTATTTTTTGCGCAATTTTCATAGAAAAGCAGTAAAAATTATGATTTTTCTTGGTGTTTTAATCGCCCACATTACAATAAATAATTTTTACATAAACAAAGCCAGTTATCTATTTTCGCTGTTATTTTTCATACACTCATCGATTATCTTTCTTCTTATGAACCGCCTATTTACAGAATTTATCTTAGGAACAAAAAACGAAAATGTCATCTAGCAAAGACAGTTTTATAACTTTTCTTACACGTATTTGCGCTGCCGCATTTATTATACTTTGCGTATCGTTGTTTTATTATCAAATAATAAAAGGAAATTACTATCTTGTCCGCGGTAAAAATAACTACGTTCGAGTAATACCTGAACGGTCAATTCGTGGAAAAATCTTAGACAGAAATGGAATTGTGCTCGCGTACGATAAGCCTTCATTTAATGTTGCAGCAATCCCATATCAAATAAAAAATAAAAAAGAGAAAATCTTTGCGGAGCTTGCGAGTTTCTCGGGCTTAAAAATAAAAACATTAAATAGAAATTATAACCGCAAGTTCCAGAATTTTTTTACACCTGTAGACATAATTACTGACATCACTAAAGAAGAGGCTTTCCGAATAAAAGAAAAATTCAAAGGAGACGTGCTTATTGACCCGCAGCCGCAAAGGCATTACAACTACCCGTATGAAATGTCCCATCTGCTTGGTTACGTCAAAGAGGCAGCTGCTTTTTCTGAACGCCTTAAAAAATATGGCTATTCTCCTAATGAACGCATAGGCATATCGGGCATTGAACAATATTATGACGATTATTTGCGCGGAGAAGACGGGGGAGACTTGATTGAAGTTGATTCACGCGGCAGAATAGCCGGTTTTTTGGGAAAACGTAACCCTATCCGGGGTAAAGATATATATTTAACAATTGATTCCAAAATGCAGCAAACTGCCTATCAGGCGATTCTAGATAAAAAGGGAGCGCTTATTTTTATGGATTCAAAAAATGGAGAGGTTCTTGCGCTGGTTTCCTACCCCTCATTTGACCCGAATAGCTTCGTTAAGGGAAAAGACGAAATTACTAAATTTCTTAACGATACGAATAAGCCCATGCAAAACAGAGCAATACAATCAACGTTCCCGCTGGGTTCTACTTTCAAGCCCGTGGTCGCGATTGCCGGACTGGAAGAAAATAAACTAAAAACCTCAACTACGTTTGTGTGCAAGGGCAAACTTAATATAGGAAAAGCTGAATTTGAATGCGAAAACGTCCACAATGATGAAAATCTCCAGGAGGCCCTGGCACATTCATGTAATGTGTATTTCTATAATGCCGGAATGGCGCTTGGCCGGCAGATTATGGCAAGCTACGCAGAAAAATTGGGCTTAAACTCAACTACGGGCATAGACCTCCCGTATGAGAAAAAAGGAACTATACCGGTATCGAGCCTTAAGCTTAGAAGCCGTTGGTATTTAGGCGATACCTTGAACTTTTCAATAGGCCAAGGTTATACCGAATGCTCACCTATAGAAATTATGCTGGCGACCAATGTGTTCGCGAGCGGAGGAGTCCTTGTCAAGCCACATTTAATTAAAAAAGTAGATAATCTTGAAATCGCAACGGCCTCCGGCAATAAGCTTAATATCTCCGATAGAAATCTTACGATAGTAAAAAACGGCCTCACGCAAGTGGTAGAAAGTGATGAAGGTACTGCGCGGCTGCTTAGGCCGCTTAACCTTTCAATTGCCGGTAAAACCGGTACCGCTCAAACATCTGGCCGTCCGCATGGCTGGTTTGTCGGTTTTTTCCCGGCAAATGCGCCGAAATACACCATATGTGTTTTTTTGGAAAACGGCGGTTCAAGTTATGAAGCCCTAAAGGTAGCCTATTATTTCCTTGAAAAGTTAAAAGAACAACAACAACTATAAAATGTTTAATAATATTGTGCGCATAAAATCAAACCTTAAACCGGCAAAAATAATTATTGCCTGCCTAATATTGCTTACAGTTTTAAGCTTAAGTTCCATTTACAGCAGCCTTCACCAGGCAGGGCAATTACAAGAGCAGGAAATTTTTTACAAGGAAATTATGTGGGTTGTAATTTCCTGGATTATCCTCATACTTTTTTACTTATTAAATTATCGCATGTATTTTGATTTCGCTTATGTATTATACGCTATAAATATATGCTTATTAATCGCGGTTGATCTTTTCGGAAGAAGCGCGTTGGGAGCGCAACGATGGTTAAGCATTGGGGGATTCAATTTCCAACCGTCGGAATTATCGAAAATTATAACTATTTTTTTCCTTGCGAGAATCTTTTCTTCACAAACAAATAGAGGCTTTTTAAAAGGGGCATTGCTGCCATTTTCAGTTTTAATGATAAACGTTTTATTAATAGTTAAACAGCCCGATTTGGGAACAGCTCTAGTTTTAGTTTTTCTGTTTTTTCTAATGGGGTTTGCCAGCGGAAATAAAAAAAGATATTTTATAGCCATAATAATTGCGGCTATCGCGCTTTCTCCTTTTGCGTGGAATCATCTTAAAGATTATCAGAAAAAAAGATTAATAGTATTCCTTAACCCCAACGCCGAGCCTCTTGGCGCAGGATACACTATAATACAGTCAAAAATCGCAATAGGATCGGGTAAATTTTTTGGCAAAGGTTTTCTTTCCGGAACACAAAACCAGTTTAATTTCTTGCCGGAACGCCATACCGACTTTATATTCACCGTAATCGCAGAGGAATGGGGTTTTGCCGGAGCGATAGTGCTTCTTCTAATATACCTATTAGTAATCAAGAACATACTGGCTGTTGCAAGGTATCAGAAAGATAATTTTGCCCGGTTGCTTTTAATTGGAATGGCCTCTCTGTTTTTTCTTCATGTTTTTATCAATATAGGTATGACGCTTGGAATACTTCCGGTCGTAGGAATACCTTTATTATTTGTAAGTTACGGGGGCACACACTTACTTGTAAGTTTTATGCTGCTTGGAATTTTCTTCAACATCTACAGGCAATGATTGATTTTAACCTGGTACAAAAACCTCAACGCTACATAGGCAATGAATGGAATGTAATCAAAAAATCCCACCACGGGAAAATTCCTATCTGCGTGTCATATCCTGATTTATACGAAATCGGAATGAGCAACCTGGGGCTACGCATAATTTATGGTTTGCTTAATGAGTTTGAAGATGTAGCCTGTGAAAGAGTTTTTCTCCCGGGAGAGGATTTAGCCGCAAATTTATCCGGTAATAACCTTAAATTATTTTCCCTCGAAACAAAAACCGCCCTGGATGAGTTTGAAGCTGTAGGATTTAACCTATCCTGCGAAACTAATTTCCTAAATTTTTTAAAGATACTGCGTCTTGGAGCGATTCCCATAAAGGCAAACGAACGAAAAGAAACAATAGTTTTTGCCGGCGGGATCGCCAATCCGGAGCCGCTTGCGGAATTTGTGGATTTCTTTTATTTAGGGGAATTCGAAGAGGGCTCAGCCAAGCTAATTGAGATATTCAGAAAACACAAAGACAAAAAGGCGCGCCTTTACGCCCTTTCAGAGATAGAGGGCTTTTATGTTCCCAGCTTCTACAGCGTAAGCATTTGCGCGAATAAATATCAATTCAACAAACTATACAATTATGCGCAATTTCCGTTAAAAAGAGTTTACGTGAAGGATTTAGACAAAAGCTACTATCCTTTAAACTGGCTTACCCCTCACACACAAATAATACACGACCGCGCACCTATAGAAATCGCAAGAGGATGCCCGAATGCTTGCGTTTTCTGCCAGGCAAGAGCGATATATTACCCTTACCGCGAAAAAAAGATTTCAACTATTTGCGATATCGCGAGAAATGTCTACAAAAACAGCGGATACGAAAATCTTTCTTTGCTTAGCTTAAGCGCTTCGGATCATTCGAATATTGAAGGGCTGCTGGATGCGTTGATTGCGGAATTTAAAGATAAATGCGTAGGGCTATCGCTGCCGTCGCTAAGAATTGACGGCTCTCTCGCAGAATTATACCGCAAACTCCTATATTTGCGAAAAACATCGCTTACTGTTGCGCTTGAAACTGCGAGTGACAGCCTAAGAAGCAAATTAGGCAAAAAACTTGATGTAAACAGATTGTTTGAAGCCGCGAAAATAATTAAATCACTGAACCTAAGAACAATTAAATTATACCTGATGATAGGCTTTCCGGAAGAAACAGACGAGGACCTGCTTTTAATCGGTGCTTTTCTTGAACGCCTGCGGCGCGAAACCGGCCTTTCACTTAATGTAAGTGTTAATATTTTCGTTCCAAAACCGTTTTCTATTTGGGAAAACGCATGGATGCCTGAAGAAGAAATCTTGGAAGAGAAGATAAAGCTGGTTTTAAGCTGTATACCGAAAAGATACAATATCAATCTTACTGTGTCGCAGGCAAAGCGAAGCATTCTGGAAGCGATACTCTCCCGTGCCGACAGAAATTTTTCCTCGGTGATTTTAGATGTCTTTAATACCTCGCCCGGTTATGAAACAGGCAATAATTGGCAAATTTGGCAGGACGCAATGCGTAAAAACGGTATCGATTACAAAACCTATCTGCAAAATGAAAACAAAAATTTTCCCTGGTCTTTTATCGATAACTCACAAACGCCAGGCTGTAAAAATTGCAGGGGGAATTAGATGCAAATCGAAAAATTTGCCTTAAAAACAATTATAGAAAAAAATCAGGACATGATTTACTTTTCCCAGTTAGACCTCGCATCAATACTTGTGCGCGCCTTAAAAAGAGCTAATCTGCCATTATATTATACCCAAGGATTCAGGCCACACGTAAAATTAAGCTTTGGAAAAGCGCTTAAGGTAGGAGTAGCCGGGCTTGAGGAAGTAACTTTCTATTTTACTCAAAAAATAACCCCAGAGGCCCTGCGCGACAAATTATCCCCGCAAATGCCGCAAGGTTTAAAAATTGTTGAAATTAAATAATCAGCAGGTAAGTTAAGGATTAGCGAACGAGGAAGCGTATCTTCGCGTGTTTTGTCCCGAAAAATTCCTTCGTAAAATTTGCCGCAAGGCGATGATTATAGGGTTTGCAGGAAAAGATATTTATGTAGGATTTACGCCAATGTTCGGAGAAATGCCCGGTAATTGAGCTGGTTTCTATAAACTGCAAAAGCGAATAACCTTTTGTTTGAGGCTTCTCTAATCCAAAATAAGGCAATTGCACCTTGCCGTATTTTTTCATCTTAATAAGCTTGCAAAGCCTGTTAACATACTCTGTAAGCTTCTTTTTAGAACTCATAACCGACAAATCACAATCGGAAAGATCCATAACCAATTCATACCCGAATACTTTTTTTTCCATTTCTTCTATTCTCCTTTTTAAACCATTTGGATGCTCGCGATTTTCTAATACACAGGAACAACCACATTCAGCAGAAAGAACCGATACTGAACCTGTGCTTTCTTCGCTTACTAAATATTTCTGTGTTACCATTTTTATTTTTGCCTCTTGGAACGCTTTAACTGCCTGCAAAAAAAATCAGTTAATTTTTTTATAACATATTTTAACAGTCTTTGCAAGATTTTTTTTTAATATTTTCAAACCTTTTTTAAACAACTTTCAGGACGAAAAAAATTTTTGATTCCGGTCTCGCAAATTTCCGTAGGTAGCCCCATCGTATTTAACAACTCAATGAACGGGTCAGGGTTAAGTTCTTCGACGTTAACCATGGTTTTAACGTCCCATGCGCCACTTGCTATTAATATAGCTGCAGCAACCGGGGGTACCCCCGCAGTATAAGAAATTGCCTGGGACTCAACCTCTTTATAACAATCGGCATGATCGCAAATATTGTATATAAAAATCTCTTTATTCTTTCCGTCTTTTTTTCCTTTAATAAGATTCCCAATGCAGGTTTTACCGGTATAGTTAGGCGCGAGAGAAGAGGGGTCCGGTAAAATCGCCTTCAAAACTTTTAGCGGAACCACTTCAACTCCCTCCGCGGTCTTTATAGGTTTTTCTGACGTCAAGCCTAGATTAGTAAGAACGTTAAAAACATTGATATAGTGGTCGCTAAAACCCATCCAAAATCTGATACTTTTTGCGTCCATATTTTTCGACAAGGAATGAATCTCGTCGTGGCCGGTTAGATAAACGGTTTGCTTGCCAACAACAGGAAAATCATACACTCTTTTTATTGAATGAACCTTTTCCATCACCCATTTCCTGTCAATCCAGGTCCAGACCTTTTTAAATTCCCTGAAATTTATCTCAGGGTCAAAGTTAGTTGAAAAATATTTGCCATGGCTTCCGGCATTTACATCCAATATGTCAATTGTATTTATCTTATCAAAATGGTGCTTAACCGCGTAAGCGCAATAGGCATTCACCACCCCCGGGTCAAACCCTACGCCTAAAATTGCCGTAATACCATTTTCTTTACAACGGTCTTTTCTTTTCCATTCATAATTTGCGTACCAGGGCGGGTCTTCGCAGACCTTATTCGGCTCTTCATGTATCGCAGTATCCATATAGGCGCAACCTGCCTGCATACACGCCTCAAGCACAGACATGTTCACATAGGCCTGAGCAAGGTTAATTACAATATCTGAATTTGTCTCTTTTATGAGCTTTATGGTAGCTGGAACGTTTAAAGCATCTATTTGCCGTGAGTATAACTTTTTAGTCTTATCTTTTATATGGTCTTTTCGCTTAACGCTTTCAATTATCTTATCGCACTTTTCCTGCTTTCTGGATGCGATGCAAATATCTCCCAAGACATCATTGTTCTGGGCGCATTTATGCGCAGCAACCTGCGCGACGCCCCCAGCACCAATAATCAATATATTCTTTTTCATTTTTCTTTATCCTCCTGTTTAAATATTTTTCTATGACAAACTTTTTAAAAAATCTTGATATTTAAAATTACGGATTACATCGATTGAGCCATCCAACCGTTTCACAACAATCGAAGGCATCGAAAGACCGTTAAACCAGTTCTTTTTAACCATTGTATAGCCGGCGGCGTCATTAATACGTAATATATCCCCGATCTTTAAACGGGCCTTAAACCGGTATGTGCCAAACACATCTCCGGCAAGGCACGATCGTCCCGCAATCTGATACCGGAAACGCCCGGTATCTTCGGATTTTATTTTTGCATCAAGCCTGTATGTAAGCAAATCCAGCATGTGCGCTTCGATAGAGGAATCAACTATCGCGATATCTATGCCGTTATGAACGATATCCAATATTTTTGTCACAAGTTCAGCGGACTCAGTTATAACTGCCTCTCCAGGCTCAAAGTATACTTGTATGTCAAATTTTTCGCTGAATTCTTTTATTTTTTTACAGAATTTATCTACCGGATACCCGTCTTTCGTAAAATAAATACCTCCGCCAAAGCTTACCCATTTAAGCTCTCTCAGCAAAACGCCGTAATGTTTACTTATAAAATCAAGGCTTAAAGAGAAGTTTTTAAAATCATTATTCTCGCAGTTAAAATGAAACATAACCCCGGAAATTTTCGGTAAAACTTTCAATAAAGCGTTCTTATCGATTACGCCGAGCCGGCTATAGCGCCTGGCTGGATTTGCTAAATCGAAACAGGAAAAACTTATGCCCGGATTAACCCGTAGTCCAATTTCTAGGTTACCTGCTAAACGATTAAACATTTGCAATTGAGACACGGAATTAAAAATAATTTTATCCGCATATCGCCTTGCCTTTCGTATTTCGTCATATGAATATGCCACACTATAAGCATGAACTTCTTTTTTGAATTTTTCATATCCTAAGCGCGCTTCATACAACGAACTGCTTGTTGTTCCATCGAGGTATTTACGCATAAGGGGGAAAACGGCCCAGGTAGAGAAGCATTTAAGCGCAAGCACAAATTTTGCGCCGGAGGCCTTTTTTATGCGCTCTATTATTTTTAAATTTTTTAATAATTTACTTTCGTAAATTAAGTAATATGGTGTTGTTAAATTTATTTTTTTGTTTGACATTTGTTTATAATATCAATGTAACAATATTTAATTGGTCTTGCAAGTATTTTTTTAATGAACAGATAATTTATGGCCGCACAAAGCGGCTATAAATTATAGCGAAGCGTCTGTGAATTAACCCCCACACCAACTTTTGAAAGAATGTTTTTATTTTTTGTAAAAGATATGTTTGCGAGACAATCTAACGAGCTACATTCAATAATAAAAACAAAAGTTGGTGCGGGGTTAATTCGGCCTAACATTTTCCCTGCGCGCTTTGCGCTTGAGAAAATGTTGGCCTCATTAAAACTTTTCTTGAGATATACTTATGTTTTTGTTACAATCTATTTGGTCTTTGGTCTTCAGTCTTTGATCTTTAGTCTTGTTTGTGCCCACGTAGCTCAGTTGGTAGAGCAGCGCTTTCGTAAAGCGCAGGTCGGAGGTTCGACCCCTCTCGTGGGCTTAAATTAGATGAAAAGCGAAAAGAGAAGGATGATGGGCGACAAAAAAAATCGAACTTCACCCTTCGAATTTCGATTTTCCAATACGTGCAATCTAGAAATGATACAAGGTTATTTAAAAATTTTACGCCGCAAAAATTTTGTTTTTCTTTGGATAAGCCAGATTATCGCGCAATTCGGGGATCGGCTCACCCAAATGGCCCTTATTGGTTTGGTTTATAAATTAAACCCCGGATCGTCGCTTGGGCTCGCTAAAATGTTTAGCCTGGCAATAATTCCCGTTTTTTTGATTTCTCCTATTTCCGGAGTTTACGTTGACAGATGGGACAAAAGGAAAACCATGTATACGAGCGATTTTTTACGCTGCTTGTGTATTTTATTTATTCCCATGGCAGTTTCCAAATTCAACTCAATGCCTCTGGTTTACTTTCTGATTTTCTTATCCTTTTGCGTAGGAAGATTTTTTATTCCCGCAAAAATGGCAGTAATACCTTCTCTGATTGAAAAGGAAAGTTTTTTTATGGCTAACTCTCTGGTTTCTATCACTGCAACCATCGCTGCCGTTTTAGGGTTCGGCTTCGGAGGAATGATTGTTCAAAAATGGGGAGTAGAAAAAGCATTCTTTTTAAATGCCCTAACTTTTCTGGTTTCCGGTATTCTGATAGCTATGATGCGCATGAAGGAAAAAACTAAGTTTGACCCCAAGGACATCTTAGACCTGGGTAAAGATGCTATTGTAAAAGTAAAAAATTCATTTATCTTCGAAGTCCGGGAAGGTTTAAAGTATATATTAAGCTCAAAAGAAACCCGCTACGCAGCGAAAGTGCAATTTATTCTTTTTGCCTTAATCGGTTCTTTGTATACTGTTTTTATCGTCTTCGTCCAACAAACGCTCGGCACGGTTACTTTCGCTCTCGGCTGGCTTGCCGTGGGAAGCGGAGCGGGATTATTTATCGGTTCTCTTTTCTACGGCAAGATAGGGGCAAAGATTTCTATACAAAAAGCCATAAACCATTCCTTATTTTTTTCATGCTTTTACTTAATTCTATTTGTTTCGCTTCTAAGAATATACCCTTATAAGCTTTTTGCTTTTATTTCCTGTTTTATCCTTGGCCTGATAGCCTCGCCCGTAGTTATCGCCGTAAATACTTTAATACATAACGAGAGTGAGAATAAATTCTGGGGCAGGATTTTCAGCTCATTGGAAATAATAATACACATCGCTTTTATTATTTTTATGTTTGTTGCTTCTTATCTTGCTGAAAAATTCAACCCCTTTACAATAATTATCGCAGTAGGTATAATAACTATGATTTTATCTTGCATTTTCCTAAAAGAAAAACCAGATGTTAAAAATACAGGAGCATAAAGAACCTCAGCATAATTTGTCTTGCGAGCGATTTCTAAATCCGGAGCGGCTATACCTGCCGCTATCCCAACATACAGGAAAGCCTTCCTT
>Ga0172381_10007247_pt1 | contig 10996 bp, 6 predicted proteins | sample Leawel6488metaG_FD_119754 | JGI IMG/M metagenome (GOLD analysis project Ga0172381, IMG submission 119754) | Leachate microbial communities from a municipal landfill in Southern Ontario, Canada - Leachate well 64-88 metaG | ecosystem: Engineered > Solid waste > Landfill > Unclassified | place... | reverse complement strand
CTTCAACTTCAACAATGTGGTCGTTTTCAATGGTTTCATCGTTTATTAGGTAGCTGCCTTTTTTGTCAACGGTACCAATCATTGCGTGAACCATGTACACATCGTTTTTATCAGCAAACTTGCTTTTTGCAGTTGTAATTATTGCTGGGAAGTTGTTTGCTCCTTCTGATAAAGTGCATTCTTTTACACCTGCTTCTTTTAGCAAGCTGATGATGTCTTCAATTTGTTCTGGGTTTTCGAAGCGTGCTCTGTCGTCTGCAAGGAAGTTGCCGTTTTGGTATTTGATTAGTTGTACGCCTTGATATGCGCATGGTGTTTGTATTTTTGCTGCAATGTCACAGTCTGCACCAGCAAAGTCAATGTGGCGATGTACCAGTGATTTGTTGTGCATCTTGTCTTCTTCTTCAACCAAGATGTGAACGCTGTTCTTGCGGTTATCGTCCCAGTTGCTTTCTTTTTCAACACCAAATACGAATACGTCAATGCCATTTAATGGTTGGCGTGTTTTGTATTTGTTTTTAACTGCTTTTGAGCAGAAAATCAGTTTTGCTTCTGGGGTTGGGTACGTGTTGTCTTTTACCATGTACTCACCGTTGTACATGTCGTAAACTTCTTTTTGTAATCCTTCAAGGGTTAGCTGCTTGGGGAATTCTGTTACAAGGGCACGTAATCGTTTCATGCCATCTTCTGGGATAGTTATTTGTGGTTGGGCGGACACTTTTAGTTCACCTCCGAAACAAGCGATAACTTGAATGCTTTATGGGTAGAGTTGCCTATTTGGGATAGTTTTTTGATAGCCATTTTTTACGCCTTTATTTTTTTATTTCTGCAACTTGCAATGTGTTAGCTAAATCTGATTTTTCGTTTTCAAGGTCTTGCCGTATAATATCTATTGATTTCAAAGCGTCTTCTGCTGATAATCCTTTTGGCAGTAGCAATATTGTTTTTCTGTTTGCAATGTATTCAAGTTCTTTTGTAGTGTCTAAGCCAAGCACTTTGCGTACTTTTGATGGCAAATATATTTGCCCGAATTTAGTGACTGCTGTCTTTAGCCGCATTTATGTTGTTCTCTCTTTGCAAGTTTTAACCAACTAAAATTTGATTTATACCAAACTTTAGTATGCAAGGTTAGTAACTTAGTTAGCGCTTGTATTATAAATACTTTTGCAAAAAACTTAGTACAAAAAAATAAACAAAAAAATTGGAAATTTGTAGTAGTTACATTATGCTGCCGCTGTTGCGTTCTTTCCACATTTGCTTGGCTGTTTTGCTTCTTGTGATGCCGATTACCACCACCAACGCTAAGATGGCAACAATCAATAGTATGCCTGTTAGTGCTGCTGGTGTTTCTGTGGGGTTTTCAGTAGGTTTGGGGGTTGCTGGTTGCTGTATTATAATTGTGTTGTTTTGCGGTTTACCGCCGCCCCCACCACCTCCGCCGCCACCGCCTGTGTTTGTGCCCAATGATAAAAATGTGAACAAATCATTTTGCGATGTTGATGTTGTGTTGTCAGTTAAATCATATACGTCGGCTGCTATTACATTGATTGAACCAGTGGTGAATTGGGATGCCATCGTTATTGTCCAACTTAGGCGTACAGCGGTTGCGTTTAATGGTGTTGATTGTCCACTTACAAATGTTAGGTAACCATTCAAGTTTGTAGCGTTAAAAACATCAAGGTTATTCCATGTTAACAGGATGCTTTGTGATAAGGCAATGCTCACATTTTTCAAGGTATTGTAGTCGGTTACTGTGTTTGCCATGGCTGATATTGTGAAGGCGTTGCCGCTTGTTGCTACTGGTGGCGCAGAAAATTGCCCTATTGCTAAGTTTCCTGTGCCGATTGTTTCATTGTAAACTTGTTGGAATACTATGTATATTGAGTGATTTGCTATTACGTTGTAAAATGTAAATGATACGTTGGATGAAATTGCGGTTTGCGCGTAATCAATATATAATTCGCTTAATTCGTAATCAACGTCTGCGGCTATTGTGAATGATTGGTCGTTTCCGTCTAATACTGTCACTGTGCCGTTTGGTGTTAATGAACCACCACTTGATGAACTTGCTGTAATGTAATAGCTTGATAATATGCCCCATGATGCTAAAGCTGTTTTTGGTGCGTTCATGGTGATTGGTGCGCTTTGGCTGTATGTTGTGCCTGATGCATCATTTGTCCAGTGGTCAAAAACGTTGCTGCCTGATGTGCCTATGTCTAAACCTGCGTATGCTGTGGCACCGCTGTTGTACCATCCTGCTCCGCTTGGGGTTCCGTATGTTGATGTTACGGTTAAGTAGTATTGGGTTGTCCAGCTTGCGGTTTCTGTTATTGGGTTGTTCATGGTTACGGATTGTGATGCTGTTGAACCTGTGTAGCTTCCTGTGCCTGAACCTGTCCAACTGTTGAAAATGTTGTTTATGCCTGTTCCGCCGCTTATTGGTGTTGTTACCGCAAAAGTTGCTGTTGCACCCGCGTTGTACCAGTTTTGCCCTGATGGGTTGCCGTATGTTGATGCTATGGTTAGGTAGTATTGTGTTTGCCAATTGGCAGTTGCAGTTTTTGGTGCGCTCATTGTTATGGCGTTGCTTTGTGAGTAGGTTGAACCTGATGCATTGGTGCCCCACGTTGTAAATGAGTAACGGATACCAGTTGTTCCCGCTATGGGGTTTGATGTTATGCCTGCATAAGCGGTTGCTCCACTATTATACCAGCCTGCACCCGTTGATGAACCACGCGCAGTTGTAATTGTAAGGTAATACTGGGTTGTCCAGCTTGCAGTGGCGGTTTTAGGTGCGTTCATTGTTATAACGGCGCTTTGTGAATAGGTTGTTCCAGAAGCGTCACCTGTCCATGATGCGAATATGTATTGTGTACCAGTTGTGCCTGCTACGGTGCCTGCAAGAACGCCTGCATATGCATAGTTTCCAGAATCATACCAGCCTTGCCCAGTTTGTGAGCTACGGGTTGTTGAAACTGTTAGGTAGTATTGTGTTTTCCATCCAGCGGTTGCCGTTACTGGGTTTGTCATTACTATGTTGTCGCTTGATGCATAGTTTGAGCCGCCTACGTTCCATGTGGTGAATAGGTATTGTATGCCTGTGGTTCCAGCTACGGTTCCAGCGGCAACGCCTGCATGTGCTGTTGCGCCATAGTTGTACCATCCTTCGCCTGTTGTGGTGCTGTGGGCGGTGCTTACTGTTAGGTAAAGTTGTTGTGTCCATGTGGCGGTTGCAGTTTTTGGGGCACTCATGGTTATAGCGTTTGATGCACTGTAGGTGGTGCCTGATGCATCGCCTGTCCAGCTTGCGAAAACATAGCGTATTCCTGTGCCGCCGCTTACGGTGGATGCTGCTACACCAGCGGTTGCAGATGAACCAGAATTATACCATCCGCTTCCTGTTTGGGTTGAATAGCCACCGTTGTTTACGGTTAGGTAATATTGGGTTGTCCATGATGCTGTTGCTGTTTTTGCGGCATTCATAGTTATACCTACGCTTTGGGCGTAGTTTGAGCCGCTTGCATCTGTGCCCCAACCGCTAAACACATATTGGGTTCCTGTGCTGCCTGCTACGGTGCCTGTGTTTAATGATGCATAAGCGGTTGTGCCGCTTGTGTACCAATCAGTGCCGCTTGGGGTTCCGTAGGTGCTGGTTACTGTTAAGTAATAGTATTGTTGCCAGTTGGCGGTGATTGTTTTGTCAGTGTCCATGTAAACACCATTGCTTTGGCTGTATACTGTGCCGTAACTAGAACCGCCTACTGTCCATTGGGTGAATAAAACTTTGCCGCCTGTGCCTGTGGATACATCACCAGCAGATAAGCCAACTATGCCATTGTGCCCAGATTCATAGTAGCCCCAGCCACCAGCGGTGCTATATGCTGTTGATACTGTTAAGTAATAATAATTGGTGTAAGTGAGGCTTGCATCAAATTCAGTGATATAGTTGACGCTTGCAAAAATTACGTGGAACGACCCTGCTTCGTAGTAACCATTTATCGAAACTGTTCCAGAATATTCCGATTGGTATTCGTTCACGGGTACGTTTACAGTTTCTATGGTGTTGCCGCTTGGGTCTTGTACTGTAATTGCAATGCCGCCAGAAGTTGCAGATTCAGTCATGCTCCAACTAAGTGATGTTACGTATGCGTAATGGCTTAATGGGACATCTAAATTTTCTTGAAAGACAGCACTTGCGGTTGGTATTATTATAGCTAACGCTGTTATTGTTAATATTAGGGTAGTTATTATTATCAGGTATTTTTTATGCAATGGTTGCCACTTTCTTCCGAATTTTTTTATTGCTCACCAAAAAAGTGGTGGATATTTACTTTTTCATTTTTTTGCGGATGGTTAAAACAGATGCCAATGCTATCACGGCAACAACTAATATTGATGCTACGGTGATTATGTTGTTTTGTGTTTCTTGTGCAGCGTTAAAGTTTCCATATACAGCGTTTTCATGTGCTTCAACGTTTTCTGCTTCTACGGTTGGTGTCGGAGTGGCTGTTGGGGTTGCTGTTGGTGTAGGTGATGCTGTTGGTGTTACGGTTGGTTGCACTGTAGCGGTTGCTTGTGCTTGTTTCTCATATATTGTGCTGCCTACTGGCATGCCATATCGTTCTCCATCAATTGAAACAATCCAGTTTATGTTTCCTGATGCGTGAACTGTTGCGTCATTTAAAACTGTGTATGTGGTGCCATCGATTTCTGTTGATGTGTTGCTAATTTTTGTTTGTGTATCTATGTTTACTCCATCAATTATTGTGGTGTCTGCTGTGTATGGTGTAATTTTTGTTGCCATTCCTGTTGTTACGTTGATTGCAAATAAGCGGTTGTTGCTTGATGCAATGTAACATACGTTGTTAGAAATTACTGGTACTGATAAAATTGTGTTGTTTGCGCCTACGCCTGTTGACCATAGTTTAAAGCCGTCTGTGGCGTTTAAGGTGTATAGGCGTGTTGGGGTTGCTACGTAAACTATTCCGTCAGCAACTATGGGTTTGCTGTAGTTGCCTTCAAAACCGTTTAATGTGATTGATTGAGCTTGGGCGATGCCTATAACGCTTGTTAAACAAAGCAAAAATGTTAAGCAAATTAGTTTTTTCTTCATATTTCAATCACCTCTTTGTTGCATGAAAAATAGTATGTAGTGGGTTAGCTATAAAGCTTTAACCCGTTACCTGCGTTTTTTGGTAATCACCAGTATTATAATGGCTGTGCCTGCGCCTAAGAATATGATTAGCATCCATACTGGGAAGTTAGCGTCTATTACAATCAAAGGTGTTGGGTCTGGTACGCCTATTATGGTAGCGTGGTCTAAGTCGATGGTGAATGTTTCTGCACGTGATACAACTAGTGTATTGTTGTAAAGCAACTTTGATAATGTATTATCATTGTAAATGCTTACGATATAGATGCCCGCTTTTAATGAAAATGATGCTATGCCGTTTATGTCTGTAGTTTCATATTTTGTGTCATCTGCTGATACTATTTTTACAATTTTGTTAAACTGTGGTTGCCCACCTTGAACTACTATCATGTTTATTTTGTATTTTGCTGTACTTGCACCGCCACTGCCACTGGTAGGAGATGCTGCTGGAATACTACTAACACCACCATCTGAATAGTCATTTGTAGGTAGTTCTTCTGAGTAAGTAATCATTAATGTATCAGCACCACCACTCAGAGTCGTAATAACACCTATCCAACTGTTAACACGCCATGTTAATGCTGTATTTGATGCCCAACTAAATAAGTAATCATTTGGGTCCGTTAGGTTGAGTGCATTTGCATCAATGTCAAGCATAAACTTTATTGATGATGGTATTGTATAAGATGAACCTACGTTATATTGGTCAGTCATCGGAATTACAATAGAATTATTTTTTGATAGAACTTTTAGGTCTATCAATGAATTAGAGGGTAAAATTGGACAATCATCTGTCATATACATTGAGTAGCTAACGCCTGCACGTGTACCAGACCAAGGTAGGTAACTACCCGTAAGTAATGTTTCCATTTGTGTATCATAATATTGGCTTTCATAGTTTTCAATCCAAGTCCATTGAGCAATGGAGTAATTTAAGTATGCCCATGCCCAATCTGTTGTTTCATCATTAGTAATTTTAACAGTTGGACCTAACCATACAGGTATAGTATCATCTATTAAATTTCTTTGAGCATCTAAGAAGCTAAATAATTCATCAACTTGTTCAGATGTCCAACCTATGTAACCATTTATCGTTGGGTATTGGAACATAAGCGTATTTGTATTAGCTATATTGTAACGAGTACCATTATACCACACATAATTTACTGCTTGCGACAAGTATTCCTGTTTCAGCACCCATAAGGGGTTGCCCGTGCCTGTATTCCAATCCAAAAAGTGTAACCCAATTATCATGCTTGTGTTGTATTGTTGTGATTTTATACATGCCGCTGTAAACGCTTGCTCTCGACCATAGGTATATTTAGCACCTGTTTTACCTATACCTTCATTGTCAGTGTATTCTAAATCGAAAGAATGATATTGCATTAGTAATGTTATGTTTTGTAATCCACATGCACCGTTATTACCATGTATAGCATTTGGTACCGCTGATATATCACATGCAAGAAGCAAGTAGTAATTGTTCTCTGTGTAACCTTGAACATTTTTATTTCCATCAATTACTGCTTGCCGTATTTGGGCATATCCTTGTGCATAAGCATCTTGCCAATACCACCACCAATTAGCTAATATAGCATCATCTGCTAAGATTGCAGAAGCTTTTTGTGTTTGGTTCATAGTGTTCCAGTTTGCGGGAAGAATAGCATTACTCCAATTGCCAAATTCATTTAATGATTGAACACTAAAGCTATATGTATTTGATGTGGTACTGCTCGTTGCAAGACTGCCAAAATAGTACGCTTGAATATTAAAACCGTTCCAGCCGTCAGTGCCGAACCAATAGTCCCATTCTAAACCATCTTGAATCATTTGTTGTAATCTTGTAGTATATACATCTCGTAACCTTGTGCCTACAGTGATGTTGTTTACAATATCAGGAGTAGTATATTTAGCCTGCATATTCGGAACAAGTTTATGATAATCTACAATCTTAGTTGTAGCTGAAGTATGGTTGCTTGCAAGTAAACCATTTCCGTCTGTGAAAGCGAGTTCAGGATGATCGTTTATCATATAATACCAGAACTCCTGATAGTCCCATGCTATACAAGTAGTATCCATACCTACAGCTACATTGTGATAGTGAAAACGGTCAATCACAGCTTTAATTTGGGTAAAGTTTTTGCCCATCCAGTTACCTTGTGTTTGGCTAAAGTTGTAACCGTACCACACTACACCGTTAATGTGCATATCCCCAATGGTGTAAGAGGTCATGTGTTTGTGTGTTTCTACATAACCATCAACTATTTGATTGATTTCACTTATTGTTGCATCATTGGAAATCATAGTTTCAATGTTGAATCCTCTTAATATTGCAGTATAATTACTGTTGGTTGTCCAGTTTGCAACCGAGTTTATAATTGATGCACCGTTTGTAGTGATTATAGCTTCTTCAGCAGCACGTGGAGATGAAATTACTACATTATCAAAGTAAACAGATGCCCCACTCATTGATGAAAACATTTGTCCTAAATACATTTTTACGATTGTCTCGTTTTTCCAGTTCATAGTGGATTCGTCTATAACCAAACTATTGTCAATGTATGCTTTTGCAACATTATTTCCAAAATCACAAGCTATTTCAAATAAGTACCATTTTCCCGCAACTATATCAAGATTATAAGCACTCTTGTATGTCCCGTTTTCATTAGAAATCCACAAGGTATATCCACCATTTGACGCTCTGTTTTCGATATAGCAATTTGCACCTAAAGTGGCAGAGGTTAAAGATGTGCCAAAGGCACATATCACAAGCGTTTGACCTGACGATGGAAGCTGCCCAAAATTGGCATAAAAACTTATGCTAATATTTGTATATGCAGCAGGGTCCAAAGTTGCATAAACAGCGCTTTGCTGATATGAACCTAAAGTTTTAGACCTAAAAGCATAGTTTCCTTGATAAGCTACTTCATAAGATGCTTCGCTTTCTGTTCCAAGAACACCACTCCACACACCCCCATCTGTAGCATCTGTGCCACTATTGGTGTTTGACCAGCCACTTGATAAATAAAAGTCACCAACTACTGTGAAGGTATTGACTCCACTATCACTGCTTATTCCCAAATTATTGGTTACATTCCACATATACGATATTTTACAAGTTGCTGTGGGAAGAGTTTTAGTTACCGATATAATTTGAGGATTAGATGTAAAATTAACAGGCAAATCCCAAACCCAAGAACCTGTGGCGTTCCATCCAAATTGATATTGACCGTTTGGTGATAAATCAAAGGTACTATTAACCGTTGCACTAAGAGTACATATTTCCCCGCCTAATGATGAGCTATATTGCAGAGAGGTTATATCTGTGTCGGCGGTGCCACTTATGAGTGTTATTATACAACCAGCCCATTCAGTCGGTGAAGCTGTTGTAGTATTAGTGGTTGCTGTGCCATTTATGGTGACTTCTTTTGTAAGAGTCGATAAACTGAGGTAGTTGCCAATTCCTAATGCACCATTATGAAGCAAAAAACCATTAGTTGCAGCCGTTTGATTATAGGCTTTAGCTCCAATCGCAGCAACCCAAAGTTCATCTAAAACAGTAGTTTCGTTTGTCATACCAGAAGTCAAATCCATGCCTGTACCTGTGGCATTAGCAGTCATATCTAAATAATTCACGACAGCTAACCCCGAATATTCACAAACCTCAATAACTCCTTCAGTGTCATTTAATTCACTATTTAGAAAAGTGACTATTGATACCGAAGCACCAGCACCAACCACACCAGTCCATATTTCAGTATTTACGTTTCCAACATTAACGGACTGTGATTGTCTTGCCCAAACTACACCCGTTTGAACAATACTGGCAATGCTATATTGACCACCAATAGCTGATGTTAGAATTAGCATGTTTCCCTCTACAGGATTTTCATTTAAGGTCGTAGTAATAATTGAACCAGTAGCTGCTTGACTTCTATTAGGAAATTGTACGGGTCTAATTTCGTCATGTGGACCTATATAAGAATCCGAGATAACAACATTGTCCCAATACACTTTTTCATATGTACCTTCACCCAGAGTACGTAAACCCACACTACAGACATAAGTTGTTGAATCACCTGTATTCGCATTGTTATTAGAAATTATTAATTCACCATTTATGTATAAACGGCTCCAGCCAACTGTTGAACTACGGTAAACATCAACTTCTATACAAAGCCAAGTATCTTCAACTATTTTTGTAGTTGTTGTCAAATTACCGTTCAGTACAACCTCATAGTAGGTACCTTTATCTTTAAAATATAGTCTTGATTCCCCACCGCCATTTAAATTTATAATTTCGTATGAGTAGCCTTCACTAGAGTTTGATGGAATGTAAACATAGCCACGTACTGCAAAGGTAGTTTGACCAGATACGGTTTTGCTTACAAAAATATTGTTCCAAGAGGGGGATACAGAATCATATATGCAATCTATTGCGTAAGAACCACTATATGTAAGTGAATTTTGCACAGTAATGTTTGTGGCACTGCTATCCCATTTTCCACCGTCAGTTGCATCCGTACCGTTACTGTCTTCCCAACCAGATATAATTGAATCCGTTGCAGCGTAAACAGTTGGTTGATATAAACTTGTAATCATTGATATTAATAAAATAGACAATACTAATGAGCTTAGAATTTTTGTTGTTTTTATTTTTTTAGTTTTTTTAATCGTTGTTTATACACCATCTAACTTCTTTTTTTAATTAAGATTATCGTAAGGCACACGCCTGTTACTGCTATGATTACTAAGCCAAAACCTGTGTAGGTTCCATCTGTTTCCGTAAAGTTTCCTTCCACAGTTGGGGCGGGTGTATGTTGCGGCAAATAAGCAGTTATATCAATTGGGATAACTTGTGGTTTATCCATTGTTACAAGTGATGAGTTATAGTAACCTTGATTATCATAATAAATTTGAATTACATGCAGCCCTGCTTGACACTTAAATTCTGCGGTGCCTGTGAAGCCTGTTGTTTTAGGTTCATCATCAATCACTACTGTTGCTTGTTTTAGGGTGGTATTGCCATTGATTACTTCTATGCCTACGTTGTAGAATGGTTCAGGTGTGGGGGTTGGTGTTTCAGTTGCGTTTGCAGTGGGGGTAGCTGTTGGTGATGGGGTTGGCGTTAAGCTTGGTGCTGGGGTAGGGGTTGATTGCGCGTAAACAGTACTGATACTGCCAATTATCATTATAGTGAAAAGTAGGATAACCACTGCATGATTTAACATATTCTCATCCACGAGTTAACGCTTAACTACTAAGTGGGTTTAGGTATATTAGGTTTTATTTAAAAAAAGAAAAAAAGTTGGTTTTTTAAGCTGTTTGATAGATGTAGGCAAATGCTTTTTCGTATACATCAGGGTCGTTGATACTGTGGGCGTGGAATGTAAAGGTTTTTGTAACTTGTGCGCCTGCTGCTAAGTCTGCAATAGGTTGGTCTTCGGTCATTTCATCTGCGCCAATTGTTACTACGTCGCCATCTGCATTTAATAGTGATAATGTAATGGTTGCACTATGTGCTTCTGCACCGTTGTTAACGAAGGTTGCTTGTATTGTAACTTTGTTGTGCCCTGATGCTTTTGTGGTGAAACTGCCAACTTGTGCAATATCTGGGGTGGCGTATCCGCCTTCGGTTCCTGATGCTTTTTCAGGATCTGTTTGGTTCCAAGAAAATGATGCTACTGTTATACCGCCTACGGCGATACAAATTAGGCATAATAAGCCCAATGCTGCTATTATTTTTGTTGCTCTTTGCATATTCAATTCATCCATTTTTATTTTAGTTAATCAAAGTAAGTATTGAATGAGTTATTTAAATATTTTGATTTTGAATAAATATTT
>Ga0172381_10007246_pt1 | contig 10996 bp, 15 predicted proteins | sample Leawel6488metaG_FD_119754 | JGI IMG/M metagenome (GOLD analysis project Ga0172381, IMG submission 119754) | Leachate microbial communities from a municipal landfill in Southern Ontario, Canada - Leachate well 64-88 metaG | ecosystem: Engineered > Solid waste > Landfill > Unclassified | place... | reverse complement strand
ACCACTTGCCACAAAAAAGGCATTGGCACTTGTCCTCGCTCGGCTCGCTAGCAATCCTATCACGCTTGGCACGTTGCCACTCGACGCCACGCTTGGCGTTCTTCTGGTTGTTGCGTCTGTTTCGGCATTTGGCACTGCAATAGGTGCGATAGCGGGAATTGGGTAAATCCCCGCCACACACTTTACAGTCGGTGCGTATTTCAATTTTCATATAAGGTCTGCCTCCTCAAAATTATAGGTTATTTTTTATTAGCGAATCTTGTTAGTCCGAATCCGCAAGCGGGGCATAAGCCGTTGCCTGTGATGTTCAGTTCGGCGTCTTTAGTAATATCGCCGTCAATTCTGACAATAACTTTAGTCTTAGCGGTTACAGTCCCCTCGTTGCCCTTTTTGCCGTTGTGCTCCCACTTAATAAAGGTGTCGGTGAGGTATTCCGCTCCGCCTGATGTTTTGTGATAGTAAAGTTTCATAGAATTATGGGTTAGTTATAAAGTTAATTACACTGTCAACTCCACAAATAAATCCCTCGAGCTTGGCCTTGTCGACTTGTCGTTTTTTTGAGGTGTATTCGTGAACTTTTTGGAATCGCCATTTTATCATGGCACACTCATTTACAATGAGCTGTTGTTCTTTAGTCATAAATTTTGCTTAGGATGTTATTTAGCTTAATTAGGTCGGTCATGTCGGCTTCGTCGGCATGGTTTTCATATTGGTCTTCGAGACATAACTTCAAGGCTCGTTTGTAGCCCTCGCATAGGTCGTGGGTACTGCAAAAGAACTCGGCACTCGCTTCTAAAATTGGTAGTACATTATCGTCGTTCTCGACGTTGTCGATGATGTCATAGACGTGTGATAGCACTTTGTTGTGCTCGTTTGAGATTGGCATAGAATTATAGTTAGTTTGTTAGTTTATTTTCTGGCTAGCAAGGCCACTGATAGTAGCATTGCTAGAATCCAGAAAATTGTTATTAAGTTATCGAACATACTCGTCCATGTCTTCGGCCTGCCACTCTTCGGGCAAGGCTTCTTTGATACTTTCAAGGTCATAGAATCCCCCGCAGGAATCTTCCATTTCGCCCGCTTCGTTGTAAAGCGCAAATTGATAGACTTCGCCATTTGCCCACTGGGTATAGGTTTTTAGCTCGGCTTCAATGAATTTTTCAATCGCTTTTTTGTCTTTTTTAACTCCTATTTCATTTCGGGTTTTATCGGTTACGATGTAGAATCCGTTGTTTGAATAATCGAATCCGCTCGCAACTCCTAGTCGATAAACAACTCCGCTGTGTTCGTACTTGCATACAGGGTAAATTGCCTCGACGGTCTCGCCTGTCTCGTCTTTGATACGTTTTTTAATCATGGTCATGTGCTCTTCTCTGCTTGTCGCCTCTTCGCCCGTCTCGGCCACGATGTTCTCGAGCGTTTTGTTCTGGTCGGGGCTGTTATAATTTCGGTCAACGGTGATAAAATAGCCCAAATTGCTCCACTCTCGTGGGCTCTCCGTGTTCTCGTCGTACTCGATAACAAGCCGTGGCTCGGTTGTTCTCGTCGTTTGTTGATACGTTTTCATATTGTTACATTTTAGAGCGGTTAGTTCCGCTTATTTTTTATTTATTAAATTACGAGCAATCGCCTTGTAAACACACACTAGCGTTGAGGGTGAAATTCCCTCGCCCGCTTCCTTCGCTTCCTTTGTTTTTTCATGGAACTCATGGCTTATTTTTGGCTTGTCAATAAGTCTTTCGCGCATGAATACTGTTCCGCTTAGAGCGTCCCACTCTTTCAGTGGTATGTCGTTAAGATGTTCATCGGTCGATGCCATGAGGCGTTCAATTCCGATGTTTTGCTTGACTTGTTCAATCATTTCATCGGTTATAAATTGCGAATAATAGTCGTGGTGACTAATTTCGCCCGCCAAATACTGCTGACGTGTTTTCATATTGTTACATTTTACACCCGTTTAATTTACGAGTTTTATGCAAGGCGCGAATAGTCGCGCCCTGTAAAAGCTTATAAATACTCTCGGAATTTTTCGCTATAAGCGTCCTCGATTGCGTTCGCCTTGTCAATCCACTCCTCGTATTCGTTGACTGGATTGTCCTCGCTGTCCTCCTCGTCCTCGTCGATATAATTGAATTTACGAGGTTGGTCAATCTCGAAACTCGGGTATTCGCCGAAATCGTGAGAGTTCGAGGCTCGGCGAACACTCGCCCCGATTGCTTCGAATTGGTCTGTTAGAAATGCTTCCGCCTCGTCAATTTTTGAGGTTGGCGCGTCGATTGTCGCATAGCTCCCGTAGCGCATAAATTTATATTTTTAGAGGTAAAATCCTCTTTATACCGTCCGCGAATCGGCTCGTGGACGGGTAAAAGTTGGTTTTATTCGTTTATAAATACTTTTTGGCAATCCTCGTTCATATAGTTATGCTTTTTTGGTGTTCGCCTCGGTCATAAACTTGTCGCGCATAGCCTGATACTTTTTAGGCTGTTCTTGCGATAGCCGTTGCAAGTACTCTCGAAAACCTGAATATTGACGGCTTGCGCGCTCCTCCTCGATTGTCTTGTACATATTTTTTACATTTTACGGGGCTAAATTGCCCGCATTATTGCAAGCCCGATATGCTCGGGCTCGCTGAATGCTGACTATTTATTGACTGATTTTAAGAATTTTATAGTGGCGTCGAGCTGTGCTATTCGTGTTTGAGTTGCTGGAATCTTTGCGGTTGCTCGTGGCGATAGTTTGGCCAATATCTCGGCCTGCTCGGCTCGTTCGGTCTGGGCTTCTTTTAATAGGGTTGCGGGCGTAGTGTCTCGGTTTTGTTCGCTTCCCATCGCCATGACATAATCGGCATAACTTCTGGCATAGCTGATATGTTTTGCGGTGGTGTTTGAATAACCTCGGTCATTTAAAATCCACTTGTCGCTGATATTTACTAGCAGTGGATAGTGTCGACCATAGCTGTACACTGTGGCCGTTTTATAGCTGTTTGCGGGTTCGAAATATACGCTTGAACATGCTCCCGCTCTCTCTCTGACCTCGAGCACATTGCCCGATAAAATCTTTTGTTCTCATATTTGTTACATTTTAGTGAGGGCTTATGTTGTCCTCATCTATAACCATTGTAGCAAAACTGTCACTGTCTGTCAAGTGTTTGGCAAGGGTGGGGCTGTGGATAACTTGACAAAAAGCGGGCGGGGTGGCTAGGGGCTAATGGCGGTCGAGGTATGCTATACGGGCGGGGCGGGGGTGGGGGTGACACTAAGTGAAAGCCTGTTCAATCGTGTACCCTATACACTAACGGCCACAGCAAGCGGGCCCCGCCCGCAATAAATAGCATGCTACCGCATGCTGACCTTATCGTGCTTCAATAACCGTGCATGCGATAGCATGCACACATTAAAAGATATTCCTTTTTTTTGTTTTGTTTTTTTTAATTGGCTACATTTTTATTTTTAGCTACATAAGAGGCGAGGGGGTGACCCCTTCCAACACCCCACCCCTTCATCATTGAAAAAACATCCCTACCGAATTCCAGCCGATGTGTTTTCCGCTCCCACCCCCGGCCATTCCTTGCCAGAGGGGGTCTTGTTTTCTTCACCCACCCCATGAACTACCAGAAAAGGGTGGTAAAACCATCCCTAAAATAGTTATGTCTGATGTAATTCTAGCCAATATATGGGCATAACCATACATAAGTATAAACAAGAAATGAGTAATGTTCAAAATTATTTAGCTTATTTTAGATAATATATTAACATTTTGGACATAAGACATAAGAATAGTAAAAAAATAAGTTTGTGTATAATAACATATTATACCATTTTCACAATATACATATATATATGCCAGACTACTTTTTTGCCATTCTTGTGTCTTATGTATAGATTTCACTATGTTTTTTGCTAAGTTAAGCCAAAACACCCATATACATAAGAACTTATACACAGCTTTTAGCAATAGTTGTGTCTTATGTTATGTTATGTTATACTGGTAGTATAATAAACTTAACAAAAAAGTATGGAAAAAAGAAAAACAATGTCAATCGAGAATATTCCTGAGCGTCCCGATTTCAAGTGTATGGTCACTGACTGCAAAAAGGATACTTGGGGTGGTGGACGTGGAATGTGCATCAACCACTATTCAGCATTATCTTTTCAGGTGAAGGTAGGAAAAACGACCTGGGAACAGCTAGAAAAAGAAGGGCGGTCCAAGCCTAAATTAACTAGTAAGGTGAGAGGTGAGAGACGTTCCAATAAAAATCCATTCAGGGTCACTTGGTCCCATGAATTGAGAAAATACATCTGGGTAAAAAGATAATAGCCCCCACCTTTTGACAATCCGTCCCGAACATTATATATTGGTAGTATATGTTTGTCGGAAAAAAAGGTTCAACAATAAAACAGATGGCGTACGCTCGCCGGGTGTTCGGTGGGCAAGGGAAGTGCAAGAAGGATATTGCACTCGATGTTGGATACTCGCCAACATCCGCTAATTCGATTAAATCGCATATCGAAGATAAACCCGGATTCAATAATGCCATGGCCCTCTTGGCTTATGATTCTAATAATCTCGCACTTGCGGCAATGCACGAATTCAAAGCTCGGGGGTTTAAGGATTTCTCAAATAAGGACCTCGTCGGTGCACTGAATGCAATCGGAGGAGCGTGGTCCCGGTTCAATTCTGCACTCAATCCCAAGAAGGACGAGAGCCCAAATACCAATAAACTACGAACGGTTATCTTGCAGCAGATTGAAAATCAGACCGTTCACACTAAACCGGTTATCGATATGACGGCGAAGGAAAAGGCTACCGCCCCCACTACTCCCCTGAATATTGATGTCGATTTCTAACAAAAATAAATATATGAAATTGCACGATTTTTATCGCCGGTTCGAAGATTTACCGAGAGATGCACGGTTTGCCATGATTGGAGTTGTCCCTGAACCCAGCTCCTTTTTTGTTATATTCCAACAGCTCAGTCAGGTCCGGCAGCAAAAACGGTTCTTCGAAGACCGAGAAGAACACCTCCTGAAAGTAGCGGAAGAGGCTTTCAAAAAGTACGACGAGAAATATAAAAAGGAGTACATCAATGAACATCTATAAAGACCACAACGAGAAGATTGTAAATCTCCTGACCGAGAACCCCGAGCTCATAAAAAGCCAGGAGTGGCGACTGTCCAACTTATACTGGATTATAACTAAGGATGGTGCCAAGGAAGTCTTTACCATGAACCGGGCTCAGAGGCACTTTTTTGATAACTATTTGAATATCGAAAAACCATACCACCGGCATGTGATTCTCAAAAGCCGGCAGCTCGGGTTCACGACTTTCATCGATTTGTACATCCTGGACTCGATACTGTTCTCACCGAATAAGGAAGGGATTGTAATTGCTCATAAAGTTCAGGACGCGACTGAAATCTTCGATAAGAAAATCGACTTCGCAATTCGTAACATGGCGGAGGATGTTAAAGGTGCTTTTTTTAAGATTAACCAGAAGAGCTCCCGCAAGGTGCAAATCGTACTCGACTACGGACCGGAAGCCGGTTCCACTTCATCTATTGCTGTTGCAATATCCGGACGGTCCGGAACCTACCACCTCGTTCACATCTCTGAGTTCGCTAAAATGTGTGCCATGTTCCCCAAGCGTGCTGAAGAAGTCGAACGAGGAACCTTCCCAACTGTACCGTTCGACGGGTTCATATTCATTGAAAGTACCGCCGAAGGGATGGCTGGCCGGTTCTACGAAATCTTCCAGCAGAATTGGCTCTCAAGAGAGAACATCACACCGCAATTGTCGCAGGTGCAATTCCTACCTCATTTCTACAACTGGCAGTACGACGATATGGAAATGAAAAAGATTTACGAGAACATCCCTGTGGATAAAATGGACCAGTGCGAGATTGACTGGGCCTCGTACCAGCAGGAACACAACCTGACTGATAAGGAAATCACATACTACTATATGAAGTGGTTGCAGTTCGGGGGAAAGAACTCGCCCGATGCAGTGAAGTCGCTCATGCAGGAATACCCAACCACCCAAGAAGAAGCGTTCCTGTCGACTGGGCAGACGTACTTCTCGACCGCCAAGGTTGCAAAATTACTGCAAACGGCTACGCCGGGAGTGCGTGGTGAGTTGGGAACAGACGAAAAGGGTGGGGTCGTATTTAATCCAGTATCCTCCGGCTCGCTCGAGATTTTCAACCAACCGGTTGTCGGGACACACTACATTATAGGAGGGGATACCGCCGAAGGACTCGCTCACGGCGATGCACAGGTGCTCTACGTCATAAATCAAAAGACGGAAGAGTGCGACGCTATCTACCGGTCGAATGTGGCTCCCGACGAACTTGCTACCGAAGCCTACAAGCTCGGGAAATATTACAACTGGGCATTGCTCGGAATCGAAGTCAATAAAGACGGGCTCTGGGTGAACGATGCACTCGAAAAGATGGGGTATATCAATTTGTATTACAGAAAAGTGTTCGATGATATAACCCAAAAAATTACGAAGTTCTTCGGGTGGAAGACTACGTCCTCAACCAGACCATTCGCACTCGCCGCACTGAAAGCTGTGTTCTTCAGAAAGGACTCGGGGTTCCCGGCCGCAATACTAAATGAAATGCTCACATTCATCCGAAACGTAAAAGGAAAGCCTGAGGCCATGGACAAAAAACACGATGATTGCATACTCGCAGCTTCCATTGGGTATGCAATTCTCGGAGAAGAGGGGCGATATACCGAAGATTCGCAACAATCGGAAGGTTTTTCGCACATGAAAGCGATTTTTGGTGAGGAGAGTGGACAAATATCGCATTAAGTTTGCTTTTTATTTCTACAAAGTGCATAATTAAGGTATAACATCTTAATTTTATTGAAAAAAGTATGGCAAATGATATGACTCCTGTCGAAACCGACAATATGACCACGCAAAAAAGTGGTAAAAGCGATGCTTATAAATTTTTGACCGATAAAAAGAAGGAAATGAAGAAAAGTCAGTATCGGGAACGGTTCGATACGCTCGCCGCTGAGATTGGAATCAATTTATTGAATACCAGCGTGTCTTACGGACAAAAATTGTACGAAAAGTCGGGTTGGGGGTCAATGGTTTTTTATAATAAGATGGCCAACGGGGCGTATGACATCAATGTCTACCCGCAAAAGCTTACTGACCGTGACCAGAATCGGTCCGGAGTACCGGTTTCTCAAGAGCCAATTGCCTTTTCGAAAATTCTTATCGCCGCTTCGGTTCTTGGCGGGAAGTTGCCAGATGCAACTGTGATTGCTGATGATAAAGTCTACGCCCGAGCGGTATATGAACTCTGGAAACGTAGCTGGAGTATGACCGGCGGGAATGGTAATAATACGCTTGGTCTTACTTACCAAAATCTGTTCACCTACGGCTGGGCCGCTTGGCGAGTTTATCCAAGACGAGTTCAAGTCGAAAGAAATAAAACTACAAAGATTCTGTTCGACGATATTTATCGTGAACCAATGGATTGCCGCAGGACTTGGCTCGGGATTGGATTCAATCACGGAGATTGCTGGTCTTGGGGTGAAGTTTATTACGAAAAGGACATGCCGAAGGACGATTTCTACCGGATGTATCCTGAAGCGAAGAAAAATAAAAAGAAATTGGAATATTGCACCGTGTCTGAAGAGGCTAAGGATGAAAACAACGAGAAGGCCCATACTAGCGTAACGCTCGGGTACTACGAAAACTATTTGACCAATCGCTACATCGTTATTTGCGGGAAGATGGTCATCTATGACGGTGAACTCCCAAATGACGGGTCTCATGGCTCGGTTGTTACTGCACGCTGCTTTGTTAAGGATTTGAACGACCCATACGGAGTCGGACTTTACGAAATGATGCGAGGCAATACCGCAATTTTTACATACATAAATTCCTTGAATGCTCAGCAAGTTGAAGCTGAAATCTTCCCGCTTCTGTTCGGAGCCCAGGTTCAAAACGGGTCCGCATCATATAAGAGAGGACCTAACATCGTCAATCCTAAACACCCGGGGACTGACATCGACGTGGTTAAAACCTCTGGCAACGTCCAGCAAGGTATTATTTTTGCTGACAAACAGAAACAGGCGATTGAAGAGAACACCGGCGTTAATAACATTGTGGCCGGGACTCAGTCCGAGAACACACTTGGGTCTACGGTTATCTTAAAGGAAGCCGCATACAATCGGTTGACACCGCCTAAGAATTCCATGATTTCCGCTCTCGAGCTCGATGCTCACATTGCAAATACTTGGATGAAGCAATTGTATTCCGTTGATAAAATTTTCATGATTGATTCCGAGGACCAGCTGAATGAATTCACTAAGCAGAACCCAGACTATTTTGTTGAATCGCAAGAAGTTCTCGATGATAACGGGGTACCAGTTGGATTTGCAGTTGCCGCCTCTAAGAATCTCCGATTGAATTTCGACTTCACTCCGGAAGGCGAAGTGATGGATAATGTCGATACTCGACAAATATCTTCTAAGAGACTGTTCGATGAAATGAAGGACTCGGGACATATTTGCGATTACGTGGAATTTGTCATTGACCCGGATTCCATGTTGCTGCCATCTCTTGAAATTCAAAAGCAGACTTTCATGGCTCTGTTCCCGGTTATTACAAACCAAATTACTTTAATTTTCTCAATGAGAAATCAGGACCCGGAAGCTGCCGCCGCACAGCTCATGGCACTCGAGAAGCTTCTCGATATTCAAGGCGGAGATATTTACGATTACATCTCCAAGGTTGATTACGACGCCATCCTTGCCAAAAAGCCTTCGGTTATGCAACAGCAAATGCAGCAGGAGCAAATGCAGCAAGACGCTCAGAACACCGCCATGCAAGCACTCGCTGGAGGTGGTGGTGGAGCAGCCGGAAGCGAGGCTATGCCTATGGGTCAACAGATGGCCGGAGATGGCATGGACCCAATGCAACCACAAAATCCTAATGAGGTTCCACGACCACAATCTCCAATGGGCTCCTCTGTTGATGCAAGCTTAGGGAGAGCAGGTGCACAAGGCTAATTATTAACTTATAATAAAATGGATGAGCAAACTTTAACACAAAAGAAGATTGCCTTGGCTCAAAGTGAGCATGCTCCGACCATTATTGAATTGATGAAGGACTGCATGTCGAAGATTCCGCTGGTTGATGATAAAAGTGAGTGGAAGACTATCGTAAACACGATTACCCTGGACACTCAAAGCACCATGCTTCGGATGATGGTTGACTACTTGGAGGAAATAAGAAAAGGCGTCTTACATGAAGAAAAATAATATGAAACCTCAAACATTGAAAAAGGAAAATTATACCGTTGAAATTGGGTATTCGGATGAGGCTAAAGAGAAAAAATTGATGAAATTCATTACCAAGTCAGGCGATACTTTTGAGATTAGTGCGGAAGAGATGTCTTCCATGCTTATTGGCGGGGTAAATGCTGAAACGCTTGAAGCCACTTTCGTTGAATCGGACAGAATAAATGTTGTCGAGGTCGGTAGGCAACTGCAATGCGTTCTTGATAAGGACATGAAAAAGGGTGAAAAGATAAATATAAACTACACCCATCCGTATCCGATTGAGTTCGCTTTGATTGAGGAGGCATACAAGATTGCCAAAATAGACGAGAGCGTCCCTAGGTTCGAGCTGACAAAGGAATATATCGACAAGGTCAAAGCTCAGTTGAAGCCGGAGATGACTGAATATATCAACAAGTTTTATAAATCGTTCAAAAATATAAATATTAAGTAATTTTAACCATCGTCACCACCCACGATACGGGTAGGATAACAATATGGAAGACACAAACAAAGTAGAAAAAGTCGAGGAATCAAAAGTAGAAAAGGTTACGAAGACTAGAAAGCCTAGAGCGGCTAAAGTCGAGAAGGTTGTAGCTAAGTCGATTTTAAGAAACACGTCCGGACAGGAAGTACCCGTGGAGGATTACTTCTTTGGCGGTAAAATCTCTCCCGGCTTCGAAGGCACCTGCGGAAAGCCGGTTGACAGAGAAGATTTGCTTGAGGTTTTCAATAAAGTCTTCAAGCCGGAGTACAATTTCTTGTTTTATAAGGCGGTCGACAAGGAAGTGTACCTGATTATCCCACCGATTAAGTATTCGACGACAATAGGCGACTTCAACAATTCCTTTGAAGGAGATTTCCAGAAGCATGCTATTTCTTTCATCAATGAAGGGTCGGTAAATTTGGACACATTGAAACTGAAACTATCAAGAATCCCAAAGTTTTGTAAATTTGACGATAGATAGTTTGCATGTTTGCATTGTTCATTATATAATTAAAGTATAAACCATCGTCACCACCCACGACACGGGTCGGATAAAAATATGGATGAGATAAAAAAAGAGGAAGTTATTGATGAAACCGAGCTCGATAAAGAGCTTGCCGAATCAATAAGTTCTGTACAAGCTGGAAAAGTGCTTGCTCCAGTCGAGGAAGCCAAGGTGGAAGAGAAGAAGGAGGAAGAGGGTGAAAAAGCCCCTGAAACTCCCGAGACTCCAAAGCCAGAGGACGCCAGCACCCCTCCCGTTGAATCTGAGAAAGAAGACAAATACGAGTTTCGAGTTCCTAATAAGGGAAAGTTTGAGTCAGACGAATCTTACGAGAAACGTATTGAACTCCTCGACCTTGTGAAGAAACGAAAACTCGCTAAATCTTCCGAACAGAAACAACAATTGACAGAAGAAATTAAGGTGGCCAAAAGCCAATTAAAAAACCTTAATGGAACTGACAAAATTACTAATCCACTCAATATAAAGAGTGAAGTAGAAGCCCCTGATGAGGTGGAGGACGAGACCTTAAAAGCTGACAAAGAACGCCTGAAACAACTTGGTGGAGCGACTAAGGAGGATATTGAAGAAATACTCCAAAAAGAACGCCAGGCCATAGAAGTTAAAGGAACCTTAGAAAAATTTGTTGAAAGACATATTGAGCTTAAAGATGAAGACACGAGAGAAGTTTTCTTCGACTT
>Ga0172381_10007245_pt1 | contig 10998 bp, 11 predicted proteins | sample Leawel6488metaG_FD_119754 | JGI IMG/M metagenome (GOLD analysis project Ga0172381, IMG submission 119754) | Leachate microbial communities from a municipal landfill in Southern Ontario, Canada - Leachate well 64-88 metaG | ecosystem: Engineered > Solid waste > Landfill > Unclassified | place... | reverse complement strand
TCGACGGCGGGTTCGTTTGTTGCCAGCCTCGAAATCGGTTTTAATGACGGTGCTCACCGGTTTGAGCGAGTAGCCACTGACCAATAATTCGGGGAGAGTGGTGGGCCAGGACGCCATCAGTACGCCCCCACAGCCCGGTTAAGGCCAAAGGTCTGTTGAAGGGTTTGTGCCCCGATGCCTCCTCCCCGCGCTACGTTAGTCCACATCTTATTTTCCATCTGCTCGAACATCACGTCCACGATGTTTACCCCGTTCTCTTGCCGCTGTTCCTGTTTGGCCGTGGTCCCTGAAGGCGCATAAATATTCACTACTAACCCCCCGCTTGATGAACCTGAAACCCCGAGTTCCCCATTGCTGTTTCGCTTCAGGGGCATGATCGCTTCATCTCCATCCTCACCCATGATCCCCGCTCCACTCGCGAAAGCAAATACAGTGGGCCGAGACACTATGCTATTAGAGTAGGCACTGAGAGTTGGAGAGTTGAAGACGTTTCCTTTAGCACTCCCTAGCAATTGCCCTGTATTTGTCCCATAAGACGCTACATCACTACTACCAAATAAAGATCCAATCGAGGATGCAAGCACTCCTGTGATATTCTGCTGGATAGCAATCCTGGCCAAGTCGGAAATAATAGAATTCGCGAAGTCACTAAAATCAAGTTTTCCCGTGGTCACAAAATCAGCCAGCGCATCGGTTGCTGATTGGAATCCACCACTGATCGCGTCGGCGACGGAACTTCCCATTGATTGCGAGTCATATGCAAACTCAAGTGAACCGGCCTTGAAGTTGTCAAAGAAGTCATCACTATCTTTGAGGCCAGATATCATCGCTTGGCGCTGACTTTCGATGGCATCTTTTGTCCCGTAAATGGCAGCTGTGAGTTTTTCTTCGGTAAGTGTTCCATCCGCGTTGAGTGCATTTAGCTTTGCCTGGATATCGGTCTGATCAACCAGCGCTTTTTTTAGGTCGTCGCGGGCATCGGTGAGTGCGTGGATCTTGTTCATGTCCTGCTCGCTGGTCCCGGCAGGATTGGAGGAAAGTTTCTTTTGCGCTTCGTCAACGCGGGCAGAGGCAAGTTGATACTGAGCTGCCAGGGCGGCACCCTTGGCGTCAACCTCTCCCACCGTCTTTTGGTAGGCGTCGATTTCTTCCTTGGCTTCCCGGAACGCTACCCCCTGCTCATACATCAGCTTGTCAAGTTCGCTCATCCCGGCAGTGGCATACTCGTCGTTCAACCGCTCCATGCCGCTGATAGACTGTTCAGCTTCCCGGTTCCATTCCGCTGCTCCCTTTGCTGCGTCCTTGGCCTCGTTGGTGTAATTTTTGATCAGAGCGTTGAGTTGGGTGAGCTCGGCGCGCTCTGCCTTGAGGGCGGCAGCAGCTCCGCGCTTTGCTTCTTTCTCTTTCAGGTCGTTCAGTTTTTCCTGGTAGACCGTTTGGATTCTCAATCGTTCGGACGGGTCGTTCGTTCCAGCTAGGGCGGCATCCCGATCAACCTGAAGGGCTTGCTCTGCTGTCTGGATGTATTTATTTTTTAACTCGATGTCTTTTTGGGTAATCTTCATCGAGCTTTCAGACTGACGGGAAACCCCTTGCATCATGAAAGCGTGCTTGCCCAATGCCTCTGACATGACATCTACTTTGCCGATGGCGTCACCTGAAAGGAATGGGTAAGACTTTACCTTCTCAAGCGAAGAGAGTTCTTTTTGGAGTTCTTGCAAAGTGGCGCTATATTCCTTGAGAGAATCAGATTTTACACCAGGAAGCATGCTCGTGTTTCCTTGGACCTGTGAAACCTTCCCTTGAATACTTGCTATCTCTTTTTTGAGGTACGCGGCCCGCTTGACCTGCAATTCAATCGCGGTGATATCGTCTGCAGCCGAGGTTATTCCTGGCATTCCGATAGTGACGTTTTTACCCGCCTCGGCGTTCAGGAACTTCAGTGCATTGGTGATCCCGTGGATCGTGGCAATGATCGCCGATGCGTCGGTGATATTGAGTTTGAAATCGGTCCATTCCTGGCTCAACTGATTGACCGCGGCTTGGCCGCTCTCAAGGGATGCGGCCTGAGCGGCCGTCCCGTAAAGTTTATGGAGTTCTCGGGCCATCTTGGGAAGAAGGTCTTCGGCCAGTACCTCCCCGTTCTTCATCATTTCCATTAACCGTGAGGTTGTTACCCCGAGGGCTTCCGCTGCAATTCTGACGGCTCCGGGAAGATGGTCGCCCAACTGCCCGCGCAACTCCTCCATCTGGACGGTTCCCTTTGACGCCATCTGCGAAAAGGCATTCATGGCCAACGTCACCCGGTCAGACGACAATCCAAGGACAGAAGCGGCCTCGGTCATGGCTACAAACAAGTCTTTTGTTTTTTCCCCTTCCAACCTGGTGTTCTGCGTCGAGGCCGAAAGCATCTTGTAACTTTCAGCCAGGGAGTACATATTTTGCCCGGTCCCTTCGGCGGTGTTCCGCAAGAAATCCATCTCTTGCCGCATTCCCGCCTGGCTACCGGTGATAGCAGTAAAGGAGCGCTGCAGCGAATCGATCTGGATCGTGACATCAAAGGCTGACTTCCCGAAGGCGGCGACCTGCGACACCCCCGATATCGCCAGATAGGTCAGGGTTCCGCGCGCGATGTTCCCCCAGGTGAAAAAGGAGTTTCCGGCCTTGTCTGCCGCTCCCGAAACGGCACTAAGCTTGCTTGTGGAGGCGTTCGCCTTGTCCAGTGCTGCCGAATATGCCTTGGCAGACCCAGCGGCCTCGTAAAAGGTTTTTTGGGCATTCATCCCGAACTTCTGGATGACGATATTACCCTTGTCGTTGACGATGAGGTCTACTTTCAGTTCAGCCATTACTTTTTGTTCCTCAACCGTTCGCTTTCGGCATCCCAACATTTGCAGACCGTGGCCGCAATCGCCCTGACCGCGTCCAACAGCTCCCGTCTATCGCTTTTTTTGACCTGCAAGATCCGCATTTCAGACTCGATTTCAGAGGTTTTCAAACTGGTCGCCCTGCCGCTGGTCGGGTGGTAATTCCATTGTCCTGACACCCTTGAATAGAGAATGGTCGCATCCATATTCAAGGGGTGAAACTCGGGCTTGCACTTGCTGCACGGTGGCTCTTTCTTTTCCGGGTTTGGGTCCCACCTGGTTGGAGTTGAGGAACGCCGGTAGGTTTCCCGGCAATCCTCGCAAGTGTCTCGGCCCACCACGGAAAGCCATTCAGCCACCGCTAGGAGTTTTTTCTGGCTTCCTCCTGCTGCTTGGCGGCATCCTCTCGGAGCTTGGCCTGGCACTTGAACAGAAATTCCATAAACCCGGAATTGCAGGACCAGAACTCGATGTTGTCCCTGGTGCACTCCATCGGCTTGCGGTCGGCGCCAAAGAAGTTTTCCCATGCTGAGGTGGCCCTTAGAGCCGACTCTTTGCGGTCTATCGCCAGATTAGTGCGAAGCTCCAGTTCAAATTCTGCCTTCTCCTGATTGAAAAATCTCCGCTGCGTTTGCGATGCTGACCTGACCTCGGCCATGTCCTGGTCGGTCAACAGGGAGAACTCAACCCGCGCTTTGTCGGGATCTCCCTCCCAGTCGAACCATGCCTTTATTTTCTTATCAGCGGTCGGCATTAGAAGCGGCCCCCATGCAGTTCCATGTTCTCTATGCCTGTTTCAGCGGCCAAGGTGCCGACCTTTACGGTCAATGCCATCTCGCCGGCCGCGACGGTGCCGATCAATGCCGCTACCCCGTCATTGCTGGTGGAGCCGATAATCAGCAAGGTCATCCCCTCTTTAAATCCGGCAGTGACGAGCCGGTTAGTGCTGTCAGTAATCTTGGTACCGCCAGAGGTCACAAAGGCTAAGGTGGGCGTAGCATCTTCGGTCAAGTGCGCCGAATAAATAGCCAGCCGGCCATTCGGTACCAGCTTGAAGGTAAATGGATAGGCGTCATTTTTACCGGCCTCTCCGCTGGCAACAGATGCAACCTGAATACCGGAAGAAGGATCGTTGGCAAGGTCGGTGGTGAAGAAATTCTCCATATCCAGGAAGCACATCAGTTCAGCGCCCGTGTACACTTTCCTGGTCATCCAGCCGTCACGCAAAGCATCCTGGCCGTCTGTGTCACCCAAGACATACTGGCCTCCACCGGTTATTTCGTTGTACTTGCCTGCCCCCGTGAACTCTCGGGAAAATTCATTGCGGAATTCCTCGAAGGAAAGCACGGTCCGCTCCGCTCCGGGGAGGGAAAGTTTATTCAAACCTTTAACGACAGCCTCATTAGTCCCTTTGTAGCCAAGGACCACGGCGGCATCCGCCGCGAGTACATAATTTACAGCCATGGCAAACTCCTTTTATTCAAAATTGTTATCCCTGAACACATACGGACGCTCTATCCGGATGGTGATATCAACAGCAAACTCCGGGAAATACTCAACCGGCAGGTTGACGCTTTCAATGGTGGTGATTCTTCCGCCGTCCAGATCAACTCCTTTCACGGCGGCCAGCAGCAAGAGCCGCATTGCCTCTCGCTTTTTGATTCCAGGCAAGCGGATCAGCGGAAAGGAGGAGGCGTCATATTTGTGGTCATCCAACAGGGCGGCGAAGAAAGAAACCTCGACCGCTTCGATTTCAGAACCCGGGCCGCTTTCCTTGGTATCGAGGTCAACGGCGATAAAGGGGTAATCCCCGGAAACGCTGGCCGCTTCATCCAATGGGTCTGGTAGTTGATTACGTTCAATCCCATCAAATACCGATACCTGCTGGTTGAAATACCCTTGGCTCCACGCCTGCAAAGCCGTTGAGCCTACCAGGGCGGCGAGTATCGCATCTTTCAAGGTGGTGTTGTTCATATCCGCTCACCCCGTAGCTTCCGCTCAAAGTTGGAAACCACATTGGCCTCGGCCTCGCTACGATGCGCACGCCAGAAAGGGACGATGATCATACGTTTTGGCGTGACGAGCTTGACCGTGGTTTTCCTGAGAAAAAAATACTTCTTGATTGCCTTGCTTTTGAGCCTGCCGCCGATGGTGGCGAACAACTTCCGATAAGTGCTCCCCACCGGTGTCGGCGAGTCGGAAGGGGTTGAAAAACCATCCTGGAGTTTGGTCGCTAGCTCGGAATATTTGCGTGAACTTTTGATGCCCAAAAAACCAAACATGATTTTGGTATCACTCCCCTTCCTCATAACGGCATACTTCGGCACCCTAGCTAGCCCCTTGAGCGGAGTGAATCGTTTTTGCCCCATTCCCCGAAGGATGGTAAGTGGTTCGAACTTCTCTCCCCCGGGCGCTCCTTCACGGATCTCCCGCTGCAGCTCCCGTGTCAATCGGTACGCCTCGACTTTGGCCGCGTTGATCGCCGCTTTCCTGATTGTCTCTCTCGATTTATTGAGAGACGACTGGAAGCCGGCAAAGTCATTGATCTTTAAAGAGACGGTAGACATTACATCACCCGCCCTCTGGCCCGTTCAATGGCCAGTTTGAATGTGTGCATGCCTCCGCCCGGAAGTTTGTTCATCACCTTCCAAGTTTCACTGTTGATCACGGCGGTGTCGCTGTAGGCCGGATCTGGAACGTCGGTTTTCAGTACCTTCAGCGTTCCCTTGCTGGCCGATGTCGACCCCGACCGGTTACTGACATCCTCAACCCCTGCAAATCGGAAAATGGCCCGCAGGCCGAGGCCGTTATAAACAACATCCTCGGCTCTGCGGTCAAACTCCTCAAGGATCGGAGCAGATGTCAGGTCGGCATAGGTCATGGTTAATCGTTGGTGCCTTTGACCAGGAAGGCCGGACGGCGACAGAGCGGCAACGGGTTGGATTCGGTCAAGACATCGACCCACCGGCCGGCTTTCTCCATTACCTGCTTGGCGTACAGCGGCATGCCCATGGTGTTGACCGTTTCGATGTAGTCTGCCGGAGCGTAGTAATTAACAAAGCTACCCATGGTGCCTTTGGGGAAGAAATGCGCCTCGCCCTCGGCGATAAACGGCCTGGCATTCCCGTCGGCGTCGGTTGCGGTTCCGGAATACTCCTCAAAGGTGATGCCCCCGAAGAAAAAGCCCTTGCGCGGGTCGGTGCCGATGCCGGCGTTGCTCAGGAATGCAGCGTGGCCGACATAGAACTTCTCGACGTAGGGGTGAGAGATCAGGGCGTCGAAAAATACCCGGTCGCACAGGCAATGTACCCCGGTCATGACTTCACCAAAGAGATGGTCCTCGATGTATCGGCAGATTTGCCGGCACTTGTCTATGACCACGGTTGTCTGGACATCAAAACCCATATCCACCACTTCCTGGGATATGCCGAACTCGGTGAAGAGGTCGTAAAGCGTGCTGGCGTCGGAGTCGAGGATGACGCCTTTGACCGCGCCCATCCGCAAATGCTCAAGGGTGATCGCGTGCTTGTTCCGCATCCCCCCCAGAACTTTACCCATCACGGAATTAAGGGTTGCCGGAAGGCCAGCGGTATCGAACTGGCGTACACCCTGAAAATCGGAAGGAGAGATCCGGTCATCCAGCGGGATGTGCGGAATAGCGAAGGATCGCGTCTTGCCCTTGCCCCGCTTGTTGACGGCAGCAGGAGCCCCCCACGGCTGGGTTTTAAGCAGGTTCAGGACACCGTTGTCCTCGTCAAAAACCACGGTGCGCTGGGTGATACCCTCGTCACGGAAAAGTCCTAGTTCGCGGATTCGTCCGTAGTTGTTGGGGATAACATTGATCCCCTTGGTCATGGTCACCAGGTTAAACCCGGCGGTGTCAAACGGATTGATAATTTCAGGCATGGCTAAAGTCCTCCTTAACCGATGGCCCCGGCAACAATGCCGAGAGATTCAAGGGTAGCCAGGGCAATAACCTTGTCGCCGGCCTCTGCGTCTTTCCAGGTAAGCATCCTGGTGTCGATACGGGCGTTGTTGTCAATAATCACACCCTCTTTGGCGGCGGTGGAAGCATCCACATTCTCCACCAGGATACCGGCCGCGACATACGATCCATCGGTGGCGTCTTTATCAAGAGCGATATAGTAGCCAGTGCCGGCAGCGACAACGATGTCAAAACCTTCTCCAGCGATGAAGTCAGTGGCCCCATCGGCAATGGTGAAGCCGATCCCCCCGGCAGAGAAGGCGGCCGCGACCGCTCCCTTGCCGATAATCAGACCGTTAGGGTCTTCCACAATAAAGGTACCGACATTGGACCCAGGTTCGATCATGAGTACCTTGTAGGTTCCCGGGATAGCCCCTTTTCCCACGGTTACGGTTCCGCAAGTACCAGTGTTGACCGCGTTGGTGGCAAAAGCGGTCGGGGTAGCCGCTCCCAGGGTGATTTTCCCCATCACGGTACCGGAAACAAGATCACCCGCGCCAACGGTCACCTTCTTCCGCGACATCAAGCCTTCCAATTCCCACTTCAGCCAATCGCCCAGTCGGGCCTGTTCAGTTATCACAGCCATTATTCAGTCCTCCGACTGTTAAGCTTGCGCGCCAGGATAGACGCTTTTCAGATGAGTCAAAAATGTGTTTGGCTCCTGTGTGCCGCTACCGACCACAGAGCCAATCACCGTTTTTTTGTCTTCAGCTGCTTTTCCCTCAAGAACAATCACCTGTGCCTGCTCCAAGGTGATGCCGTCCTTGATCAACTTGGCGGCGGTCTTGGCAGCATCGGGAATCCCGGCCAGGTCGCAGAGTTCGCAGACCATGCCGGCTTCGGCGCGGATACCGGCAACCGATTCCTTGAGAGAGGCAGCTACAGCGTCGTCAACCTTCTGCTGCAGTTCGCTCTCGTTAATTTGCACACTGGCGGCCGGGACAAACCCTAGCGCGGCCAATGCTTCCGGCGCATCATCATTATTGGCGATGAGCGCAGCCATTCGTTCCTGTGTGGTCATCTTTGACCCCCTCTGGTTTTGATTAATTTTTGCGCTCAACTCGGCCAGCGCCTCTTCCCATGTTGCAACCGTATCGGCAAAGCCGACTTTGACAATTTCTTCCCCGAGATAGGTTCCGGCCTCGGTCTTCATGGCGTCCCCTGCTTTCAATCCCCGGTACGCATCAACCTTTTCAGCGAACATGCCGCGCAGGGTGTCGACCTTGGCTTGCATATCGGCCCGGAACGCATCGCTCATCGGCGCGTGCGGGTTGCCGTCCACCTTCTTTTTGCCGGAATAGATGAACTCGTATTGCATCCCGTCTTTCTTGTCCTTTTCCGCTTGGTTCGGAACTTTCATCAGGCAACCGACTGAACCGGCCCCGGAGGTGGGGGTGACGAACACCCGGTCACAGGCGGCAAGGAGGGCATATCCGGCGGAGTAAGCCGACTCGTTGGCGAATCCGTATACCGGTTTAACCGCGCTCACGTCGCGGATCGTCTCGCAGAGCGAAAAGAGCCCGCTGACTTCGCCGCCGTGCGAGTCGATATCAAGCATGATCCCGCCGATTTCAGGGTCGTTCATCACAGAATTGAGGTCTTTTTTGATCGAAGCGTAGGACCGCAGGCCAGACCCACCGGAAAACCCTGAAGAACGGGCAACCAATGAACCGATAACCGGGACCACGGCAATGCCCTTGATGCCCTGGTTGGGCTCGCGGGACTCGGGAGAAAAGGCTGAAGCCATAGCCGCATCCAGGCGTATATCCTCAAGCGTCTCACGGTTGAGAACGGTGACAATCGCCTCAAGTTTTTCAGGGGTGATCATCAACGGCGTGTTGAAAATCCGGGATGTAATCTGCAAAGGGATCATTTTTTGTATTCTCCTCCAGCCGCGAGTTCAGCCTTCTGCATGGCTCCGGACTTTTGAGTTTTGCGCGGGTCAGAATCGTAAACCAGGCCCAAACTGTCCACGATGGCGTTCCGCTCGCTGTTGGCCCGGTCAATCTTGTCAACGGAGCGACCGCGAAGCATGACCCGCTCTTCCCTGGTCGTCAGTCCGTTGCGGATATCCATCTGCTCGGCAATGCGGTCGTCAACCGGGCTCACGTAGTCCCATGCCTGCGGAATGAAATTGATACGCTGAAACCGGTAAGGGTTGGCTAGATATTCCTGCATGGAAATGGTTTTGAACGCCCCTGACAACATGCCCACCTTGAGCCAGCGCAACACCGTGGGCCGGGTGAACTGGGAAACCAGCGTTCGGACACGGATCATCTCGCACAGGCGGCGGAACTCTATCAACCCGGCGCGGAGCGAACTGAAATTGACATCAGATAGATCGCCGGTCAGTTGCTCGTAGGTGATCCCCAGGCCCCGCGCAATCATGCGGAACTGGGTCTTCATGAATACTTCGTAGTTGGCGCCGACATCGGCCGGTTCTGAGAAAGCGACCTTCCACCCCCCGGTGAGAGTCTGGAATGTTCCCGGCTCCAGGGCAGAAGTCCTCGGTTTATCGGTCGGCTTGACTCCGGGGAAATCGTTGTAGAAGAATCCGCCCCACATGGCAGCGGTCTTCTTGCGGACCACCTCAGCGTCGTCGTATTGGTCGATCTCGTAGAGCTTAGACAGTAGAGATGAGAGGAAAGATCCCCCGCGCTGCTGGCCGGGGCGGAGAGGCCGAAAGGTGTGGGCAATATCGGAGGCTAGGACGCGGCGGCGTTCGGAGTTGCGATTGGAAAGGAAGTTTTCGCCGGGGTGGTCATCCCAGAGGTGATACGCGGCCCGCCGTCCTGGAGTGGCCCACTCAATGCCGAGTTTGATCTCGTTGCCATTGGCGGCGACACCGCTGTAATTCTCGTCGAGGTGGTCGGCTTCGAGATTTTGAACCTGAAAGGGAATGAAGTTCCCTGAATATTTACCAAGGGTGATGAACCGGGAAAGGCACTCGCCATCAACCACCATGGAAGAGGCCACCTGCTCTTGCAGCCCGTAGAAATCGACTGATCCGTAATAGTCCATTTCATGAGCAGAGCGTTCCCAGGCGTCCTGTAGCTCTTGTTTCTGCTCCTGATTATCAAGATCCCATGAGGGAGAGATGTCAGTTCCGACGAGGTTGGAGACGTATGAATCGACCGCCCCCGAAACGAGGAGATTATTGCGCCTGGTGGTTCGCGCCCGATATCTGAGCGTTGCCCCGCCAGCAGCCAGTGCGGCATTCGGCCCCACTCCAGAGAGCCCCCAGAATGACATGCGTCCACCGATATCAGACCCCTCATAAATTGGATCGACGGTAGCGGCCGCGGCATAGGGCTGGCCTCGGTGATCAAGGATCATGAGCCGAACCCCTTAGAGGTGGGAATACGGAAAAAAGAGTCAGCTACTTCTTCGGAATTAAGTTCTGATTCGCACCCTGAGATGAGGGCGGCGAGAAGGGAGGGATTGCCGATGCCGAAGCTGGTTTCTTCGCCATCAATGACGACCTTGACCACGTTGGTTCCGGTGGCAATCTTGCGCTGCGCGTCGTAAAGCTGTGCTAGAATTTCTTCGGTGCAGGCCAATGCTATCCCCAGGTGAAGGTTTTACCTTGCCGGAATATAGCATATTGTCAAAATATTGACAGTTAAATTTTAATTATGTGTCATTTTATCGACGTGTCAAGATTTTGACAGTTTAAAAATAATACTGTGTCATTTTTTTGACGCGGAAAGGGCACAAAAAAAAGCCCGAACCTTGCGGAACGGGCTTGAAATGGCGGAAAGCAGACGAATCGAACGCCCTAGTTTTACCTAGCCTTGGGGTTCAAGCCCAATTGCCGACCATTCAGCAGTGCTTTCCGTGTTTTGGCAGTAGATGCAGGATTCGAACCTGCGACGGTTTTACCCGTGTCTCTGTTTAGCAAACATGCCCCTCGCCATGCTTGGGTAATCTATCGGTTTATTTTGTTAATTTTAAAGCAAGTTTATCGTAAGGTGATTCAATTTCCAATATCTCAAAGCGTCCAGGAGGCAAGGGAAAGTCTTTGTCCTCTAATTTAGTGGATGCGAAAACCAATGGTCTGGTCAACGGAGAGTCTTCTGTTTCGCCCTCCCATCCACCACTTGGGCCAATGGACGCCCGTATTGTCCCATCCTCCATTCCTTGGAG
>Ga0172381_10007244_pt1 | contig 11001 bp, 8 predicted proteins | sample Leawel6488metaG_FD_119754 | JGI IMG/M metagenome (GOLD analysis project Ga0172381, IMG submission 119754) | Leachate microbial communities from a municipal landfill in Southern Ontario, Canada - Leachate well 64-88 metaG | ecosystem: Engineered > Solid waste > Landfill > Unclassified | place... | reverse complement strand
TCAGATGTCATCGAAGCCGTGTCGAAAGTTGATGGTGTTTCATACGTCGATTTATTCAGCCCAGCAAATAATATCTTGCAAACCAATAAACTTGCTGACCCAACTGACACAACTGGTGTTGGCATAAATGAGATTATCGTGGAAGGCGATCGCAACGTGAAGTTCTTCTATGAGAAATCACGCGTCTAATCTATCATGAGCATACCAATCGGTCCGGTCCAAGGCAAAGCGTGGGGTACAACGCAGAGTATATTCAATTTTAACGGCATAGATGTCAATAGATTGATTTCATTTGCACATGGTTATTGTTCAGAACATCGTCATGCATGCAAATTCTCTCGATTCTTCGTTCTTCGAGGGAAGATGAAAATTACTATTTTTAGTGGTGAGATTACAGATGAGACCATATTGACTGACGGAATGTGTACTGATGTGCCACCTGGAGTGTGGCATAGATTCGAAGCTCTAGAAGATTCAGACACCATTGAAATTTATTGGGTAGCACTAGACAATAATGATATTGAAAGACGGACTACCGGTGGAATCTCTACCGAATAAATCACACGAACTAACACTAAACGGTAAGATCATCCCGATGTGGTTGATCGTATTCGATCAAGATCCGACGAAAGCATATATATGCACATCGAAGAATAAAGTTCTAGCTTCTGTAGAGGGAGCGATTCGTGGTACGTACGGCGATGAATCTGATTTATTAGCACCACCAGTCATCCGCGAGATAGATAGAACTTGGGGACAATCATTTATTAGCTTGCGATGTCCACCGTCTCTCGATCTCTTCATTCATCGACTTGAGATCGACAAGCATAATCCCATATGTAGGATATTGTTGGAGTGCTACGATGCACTACCATACGGTGTGTTGCGTGCTAAAATAGCACAACTATTCGTCGACGCACCGGTTTAAGCGGAGATCTCCTCTATTATCTTACGCTTTAGATCACGCAGTACGCTTGCCAAGATCGATGCTTGATCGTATATATGACCGTGGTTGTAAATGAACGGAGTTGTCGGGTGCTCGGCATCGACGAGGATAGCTATCGCAATAGGTACTTTGGTTTCTTCGCAAACTGTGCGGAATTGAGTCATAAAAAAGTCAAATCGCTGTTCAAACTCTACCCGTGCGTCAGTTTGTGGTGCTTCCTCGGTGACTTTTTCTTGGGGTTTCTTAACAGCATCTTTCTCTGATTTTGCCATGAGTGTCTTCTCGTATTAGAGTGGTATCAAAAGGTTGACCAAATGATTCAAATACTAGAACCTCCCACAACTGCGATGCGAACGTGGAAATGGTGCCAAGAAGCGTTCGCAGCACAAGGTGTGAAATTAACATTCCCAAAGAATACCGACCCGAAAAAGACCTACCAGTGGAGATATGTCACAAGATTAGCAAACAAAATAGACGAATGGGAATTGGATAAGCCAACGGCGAGAGCATTTATTCACTTCGCCGTTGGTTATATGAAAGAGAAGAAATTACTACATAAAGGTCTATCTGTGTTCTTTCAAGGCAATATGATGGATGTATGCTTTGATCGTATGCAGAAGTATGCGTCTGGTTCCTCGAATCGTCTTACACAGCTGATTGCCTCACACAAATTTATCAGTGATAGGTGTAATGGTAAATCTGCTGTGGCTCTGCTACTCAATCGCGAGTCATTCGGCAAGTTACGAAACATTGTAAGGTGGTATAAAAGTGGCGACATCGCTGAAGCGTATTTATCTATGTCGATTGTATGCACCGAAGCTTTATCAAAGCTCGCAATAGTCGCGCCACACGAACGTATCTTACTACCGACAGAATCAGAATTGTACTGTTTGACCATCAATCTTGCGAAAGATGGTGATTTCCGACAAAAAGCAAAAGAAATTTTGGATAATGATTGGAGAATGACGCTGTGCCAACAACGCTAGTGAAACCAACAGCAAAAGCATACAAGAATCCCGTCTCTAAGAATGGCCGCAAGACTGTTAAAGACGATTTGCCGTTCAAGCTTGATCCAGACTTTTTAGCCAAATTCGCTGGTAAGAAGCCAAATTTCGGGTATAATGGCCTCGGCGAATTTGTTTTCTATCGCACTTATTCGCGCTTGAAGGATGACGGCACAAAAGAGACGTTCGCCGACACGCTTCAACGGGTTGTCGAAGGCTGCTATGAAATCCAGCGGGTGTGGTGCAGTACTGGTAAGAAGAGCGATGATGATAAAAAGAAGAAAGACGACGATGACGACGACGACGATAAGAAGAACATAGCTTTTGGCGGTATGGCGTTGCCGTGGACGAGGGCAAAAGCGCAGAAATCGGCTCAAGAGATGTTCCAACGTATGTGGGATTTTAAATTCCTCCCACCAGGACGCGGTTTATGGGTGATGGGTACTCCACATATGTGGAGGACTGGATCTGCTGCTCTAAACAACTGTGGTTTTTGCAGTACGCAAGATATCGAAGAAGATCCAGCATGGCCGTTTTGCTTTGTTATGGACATGTCAATGCTTGGTGTGGGTGTTGGCTTTGATACACGTGGTGCGAATAAAATCACAGTTGCTAAGCCACACGACGCAGAGACTCAGTGGGATATCGAGGATTCGCGTGAGGGTTGGGTCGATTCATTACGAGTGTTGATTGAATCATTCACGAACCGTCCAGAACTTGGGGTAATCAAGTATAATTATTCTTTTGTTCGACCTGCCGGATCTGAAATCAAAGGGTTTGGCGGTAAGGCTAGTGGGCCGGGTACACTGCAAGACCTGCATAAAATGGTCATCAAGCATTTCCACAATATCCTCAGGCGTAAAAGCCAGCTGCTCACTAGCGTTGATATTGTTGATATTATGAACTTTATTGGTAGATGTGTTGTTGCTGGTAATGTGAGAAGATCGAGCGAAATAGCGCTTGGTGATCCTGCCGACTGGGATTACATGCAGATGAAGGATAAGACGTTGTTCAGCGAGCAACTCAAATCTCATCGTTGGGCTTCCAATAATTCGATTTTCGCTACTGTTGGCATGGATTATCACAGCGTTGCGAAACAAATCGCCGATAATGGTGAGCCAGGTTGCCTATGGCTTGATAATGTCCAGAATTATGGCCGCATGTTAGATGGCCGTCAAGAGGGCATTGATAAGCGAGCTCTTGGCACTAACCCATGCCTCGCTGGTAATATGCGATTGTTGACTGCCGATGGATACAAGACAATAAGTGAGTTATGGGAGCTTGGCGGTTATCAGGAATATGGCGAATCTACTAGCATCGAAAAATATGGTCAGCTGATGATTGTGAACGATAATGGCGTTGTTCCAGCCACCAATGTTTATAGAACATCGGAGGCAGCACCGATATTTCGTGTTGAGTTTGATAACGGACAACATATTGATGCCACTGAATATCACAAATTCATTATTCAGGACGATGATGGCGAAAATGTCGTTGTCCAATTAAAGGATTTAAATATAGGAAATCGCGTTCCATTGGTATTACGAGAAGTTTTTGGCGATGTTGATAACCAAGACTATGCTTTGCTGGCTGGATGGACTATTGGTGATGGCTCGCTATCGCCACAGAAAGACGGGCAAACTACGGCTGTCGTTAGTTGTTATGAAGACGATGTAGATGTGGTAATGCCGCGATTACAAGTCGCGATGAGGTCGGTATATGATCGCTACAATTCGTCAAGTAATCAAAACCCAAATTTTGAGCCTTGGGAACGTAAGCAAGAGTATTTTGCGCACAAAGTAGTGAGTATAAGATCAAGTGTTCTTGGTCGACTGCTCAAAGAAGATGGGATTATTTCAGGCAACAAGCATCATATCCCAAGATCCATCTGGAGTGCTAATAAACAAACTGTCGCTGCTTTCTTGCGTGGTTTGTTCAGTGCAGACGGTAGTGTGCAAATAAGCAATTATAAAAAGAGTATATCGGTAAGGATTTGCCAAGTTCATAGACAACTTCTTACTGAATGCCAGTTGTTGCTTAGTCAATTCGGCATAACATGTTCAGTTCTGCATCGTAGAAAAGCGTGTCAGAAGTTAATGAATGACGGTAAAGGAGGTATGAAGTTATATAATAAGAAAGATGAATATGAACTCATTATTTCTGGCCGCACTAATGTCGAAGCGTTTATATCACAAATCGGCTTCATTCAAGAAGTCAAGACCAAAAAAGCGAATGACTGGTTAACGACACATAGCGGCTCAAACAATTCGGCAGTTAAGAGGTTTCGAGAAATCATTGATATTACATATCTCGGTGTTGAGCCAACTTACTGCCTAACAGAACCGAAAAATAACAAGATATGCGTGCAGGGGGTGTTAATATCACAATGTGGGGAGCAGTCACTTGAAGACGCTGAACTTTGCTGCCTGTGTGAGACGTTTCCGGCACATCATGAGAGCGCTGAAGATTATCACCGGACATTGAAGTTTGCATATCTTTATGCTAAGACAGTGACGCTATTGCCGACGCATTGCAAGAAAACTAATTCAGTGTTGTTGCGAAACAGACGCATTGGCTTATCGCAGAGCGGCATCATCCAAGCGTTTGCTAAATTTGGTCGTCGCAAGGTTTTAACAGATTTCTGCAATAAGGGTTATGAGGTTGTGCGGAAATGGGATGAGATTTACTCGGAATGGTTGTGTGTGAGCAAGTCGCTCAAATGCACGAGTGTGAAGCCGAGCGGCTCAGTATCATTATTAGCTGGTGCTACTGCTGGCATTCATTTCACAATCGCACCAACGCGATCATATTGGAGAAACGTGCGAGTTTCCAGTGAAAGCGCACTTCTCAAGGCAGTGACTGAAGCTGGATATCATGTGGAGAAGTGCATTACCGACAATAAGACAAGTATCGTCCGTTTCGGCGTATCAGAGCTGGAAATACCATCGGTTTCTGAAGTGTCGATATGGCAGCAGATGAAAAATGCAGTTGATTACCAGAGATACTGGGCAGATAACCAGATCTCATGCACAATTCAATTCAAGCCAGAAGAGGCTAAGGATATAGCGTTCGTCTTAGAAGAATTCGACGACGAATTAAAGGGTGTCAGTTTTTTGCCGATAGAGAATAATGGATATCCACAGCAGCCATATCAGCCAGCGACGGCAGAAGAAGTTGCGGCTTATAACTCAAAGCTGAAGCCACTCAACTTTGATAAGCACTTAATAGAAGATGCTATTGGTACAAAATTCTGCGATGGCGACGTCTGCCAGATTTAATGATCGCTGCTATTAGGTCGTTGTCGTCACTAGTCTAAGATACGTATTTCATATATCGTTCTAGAAAACAGTTAACCGGAGCAACTACAATGAGAAAACCTGGTCAAAAGATGTCTGACAGTGATCGTTTCAAACTCTCAATGAAAGCAATATTAAACAATATCCTGAGGTTTATCAGAGACGACCATGGCGGTAAGGATGCTTTCAAGGCACAGAAAAAGAAGATATTGGAACTAGCCAAAGCGAAGGGTTTGGACATAGAAGACGATATCATTGATTTCTGTGTTGGGAGTGCACTAGAAGCGAGGAAAGAAACGCGTAATGGCATAGCCAAGCGCATTAAACCTTCGATAAATGAGCTAATGCGCAGAATATGCGGTCATTAAAAAAGTTTCTTTTGCCCTAGTAGATCTCTCGACTTTATTCTTGGTCGGTGAAATCGAGATTTGATGAACTTCTCTCCTTCAACACTACAATCGTTGAAGATCACCTTTGAGACGTAGCCAGCCATAACGGCTGCTTTGAATCGCTTTCTTGAATGTGCATAAAGATATTTGTTGCACATGAAGTAGATGTCGAATATTCTAGCGCTACCTTTCTGATTAACTCTAGCGGCTCTAGCTACACGTTGTTTGAACTCTGATGCTAGCTTGCCGCCAGTTGCCAGTATCAGATTCTCACACCCGCCTTTGAGGTCTAAACCGCGTCTGACGTTTTTGCCGCCAATTAAGACTTTCAGCTTGCGTGATTCGAAGTCTTTGAGAATCTCAGGTCTTCTTTTTCTCGACGTCTCTCCGTGGATGAACTCAGAATCAGGTATTAGTTTTTGTAGTGCGTATCCTAAGTCGTCGCGTTCAACTAAGATTAACGTGCCTTCATCAGTGAATCGCTTGCACAATGCGGCAATGAATTTATGAAACTTCTCGTTATAGACCATCATTTCATTGACGGCTATGTCGAACGCAGAGGCATCGTCTTTGTTGCCATCTTCGCCGAATGCAAGAGCGAAGTATGTGATAGGTACAGTCAGGCCAGTCTTTTCAACTGCTTCTCTATTTTGGATATAGATGACCGATCCCATGTGCTCTTGTAGTACGAGATTCTCGACAGGCTTGTCGGCGTCATATGGAGTGCCTGTCATACCGTATCTTCTGCGGCCATTAAACCAGAATCTGAATAGGCTCTTGTATGTGGACGATGTGGCGAGATCACAATTATGTACAAGTAGACCATTTGCTTCAAAACTTTCTGAATTTTTAACAGTGAAGTCAATCAGTCTGCATTTTTTACTATTCTTGACACTAGCAACTTTCTCAACAGCGAAACTATCTAAGCTAACATCTATAATTGGTATTTTGAGTTTCTCTATTATACTACTAGTATAATTCCTCCACAGTTGATTATCGCCTTTTTTGATAGCATACCAAGTAACTATTAGTGTTCGGCCAGCATGTTTGCTTACTTTTTCATATGATATACCAAGTCGATTTTTTGCGTCTGTGTACGAATTGATTTGTACAGATTCGCAAAATCGATTTATTTTATTTTGCCAGTCAATCAAACGTTTTAAGCTGATATTATTGCGGCGATCTATTTGCTTTATTCCAAGTATCGAATATAATTTGTGCTTCTTTATTCCAGACTCAAGCCATTTGTCAATATACTGCCCGTAGTTGATATATCGTTCGCTGTCTTTTATATTGTTATAACAAGTTTCTATTCTTTTTTGTTTTCGTGCGAAGCCAAATCCAATTCTGTCCCTGAATTTTATGAAATTTTCGCCAACTATTAGTAGTCTATATAATGTTTTGTGTTTTTTGTTTGTGCGTTTATTACCAATATAAATAGACGAACCTATTCCGACATAACTTAACAAAGACTGTATCAACTGTGCTATTGGTAGATCTATACTACCAAAAATTGCCTTATCTCTGTACCCAGAACCTTCTGAATCTAGCAACCCTCTTATCAAGTTTATAGCTGCATTAGTATCTGGTATAACAAAGTCTGGATGCATATAGCCCATTTTGCGACCTGGGTTAAATCCTAGCGACTTCAGCCAATCACATAATTCTTCTGATTTAATCCGAAGCGTAAGATCGCCACGCTTGTTTTCGCGTTCTAGCATAGACCCATGCCAAACGTTTGTAATAGCGGCAGCAATATTTGACCAGTCTTTTTTATCCTTTCGTACTGCAAATCTAATGCTTGTGTTGCTCAGGAAATGTCCATCTCCGATAAACAAACCGAGATGATACCACTTATTCCTTGAATTGATATTGTGTTTTTTATAGTTTATTGAGCCTCTGCTTGTGAGAAGTAAATCTCCATATTGTAAATCTCCGGCATGTGCGTCTCTCCTAAAACCATCAAATGTTGCTATTGGATGGTTGTCAGAGCAGATTAATTTACGACCAGTGTTGGTAGTAATTTCTATCGCTTGGCCATTTTTCGCATGTGTCGCAATTATTGGAAATGTTTTTGAGCCGACTTTAGCCTTTACGATAACGCCAGAAGAAACTAAATTGTATAATGTTTTGGCTGGCATTACTCCTAGATCTGTACCTATCCAGGTATCTTCATGTACGCACTCGTCGACCAATAGCATCTCGCATGTTCCGATCAGTTTATGCAATGCCTCTGCCTTCTTGCACCTACTGCGAAATCCTTTGAGTTTGATCTCGAAATTCTTATATGCCTTCTCGAATTTCTTTTGGGCTGTCCCAGATTTACTATCCTTGAAGTTTTCAAGTAATGGTTTTTCTGGACGATGCTTTGGCTTGACCAACGACTGTATCGATCCGATGATAATTAGCTGCCCAGATGGCATCTTACCAGCATAGAATAATCCTGGCTCGGAGCAGACCTCACGCATCAATAGCCGCTGCTTAAGCTGTTCAATAACCTGAATTTGCTCTGCTATAATTACCGTTGGGCACGGCATCGCCTTGCAAATTCCTGCTATCATTTCAGAGTTATGCGTAACTGTGAAATCGCCGAGCAAAAACCGACCGTTGCCGTCTAATTGAAATCCGTAATATTTCCCGGAGCCAATCGGCTCGACGTCGATGGCATATCTAAGCGGATCTTTATTGATTCTTCGTGGCTTGCATTGTTTTTTCACAACTAAACATGGTATAGTATTGACATGGCCAGATATTGTGATTCGTGAATAGTAGTCACCAAACCCGTTACCATCGGTTTTATAGGTGTCCCTACAGGTTACTCTAAACCCAAGTGATCTAGCAAGGAACACAGTATCGTCTACGAGTACAGTTTTTTTAAGAGTCACATAGAGAGTATCATTGCGCTCATTTGTATAACCATCAGCATCAATAAGACCAGCTAGAAGTTTAAGTCTGTCAATCTTAGAGGCGATCTTGAACTTATGCGGGATGTGTTTGCCGTCGAATAATCCAAGTCTTCTAAACGTGCGTTTCAACTTATTGTCTTGAACAGCTTTTGTAGGGGCGTGGATGCCACTGTATAGTCTGATACAATATGTGTCGCAATCCTTCTCCGGCGTGTCATACTTAGCTAGCACGTACCCGTTCGTATCACAATAGTCCTGCAGATATGCTATTATCGCTGCATCTGGTTTCTCGGATAAGAAGAATTGTAAATCAGTTGATTTGCCATCACCAAGCCATACGCCATATAGGTATGGGTCGATCTTAGGACTGTTTTGGTTGGCAAATTCAACCGAAGTCTTATAACCTTTACACAGATTCTTGAAGCTCTTGCTTGAAGTGACGTAATCGGAAGCCTGGATTTCGATATTTTTCCTTGACCATTTTTTCCTACCTCGTGTCATTTTCACGAGGCTTAACTGGTGGTGCTCATTTACGACGAAGGAATCGCCGTATTTCTGGTTTACACGGAAAAGCCGACCAGAACCATTAGATATTGCTAAAACCTTCCTGGGCGTCGAGTCATCTCCCATAAGTAAATCGCCGATGTGCACATTCTCTGCTAGCTTAATTGTTCCATCATAGCAGATGACCTTAGTTCCTGCTCCCAAGCATTTTCCGCCGCCCATCGACACATTAATAATCCCTACTTCCGTTTTGTATATCGTCTTTATAGCATCTATCTGGAATGGTTTTAGTTTGATACCAGGTAAGAAATCTTCGTTGATGAGGGATTGCTCGATTGGCTTATATTTTGATCTCTGTCTTTTATCGATGACAACTAGCTGTAGGTCCTTCTCTTTACATAACGCACGTAATTCTCCAAGAAATGGTCGTGCTATAGTTTGATTGGCTCTGTTGTATTTATGGTAGACCCCATCCCAACTTGAGCCGCCAGATACATCAATATATCTCGCACTTGGTCGTGATGCACTGAATCTAGCATCAATAATTTCTTCTTCCCATGCGGTCAGATTTGTCAGCTGGATGGTCTTATTAGTGATTATCTTAGCAATCATGGTCCGTCTTTTGTGGCCACATATTTGGATACACTCCTTAAAATACTTGACGCTTCAAGAAGTAAATAGTTTTTGGAGGACCCTATTATGTTGATAGAAGAAAATCTAGACGTCGCAGATTTGGATGAATTAACTGAATTTCAGTCAGATGATGTAGAGGATGTCCTACCAGATGACCCTGCATTATTGTCGAAGAAGCATTACTTCATCAACGAGTGCGTAGAAGATAAACTCCGCAGATATATCTGGACTAATTGCACAGATGTCGCCATACGCGATTCCATAATGACCCATGCTCCAGAGCTAATCAAGCAGATCATCAGAAAACAAAATCTGCATATGATTTACCCAGGGCAGGAAGAATCTGCTTTCGGCGATTTAGTCCAAACCGCATGGGTCCAAGTTGAACGAACATTATATAAGTTCAGGGCTAAACCGCACTGTAGAAATTGCTATAATCCAGATAGACCTATTAGCTCGGCACTCTACATCCCAGCGGAATCAGAATATAGTATTATTACATTCGACCAACTATTTGACCCCAAATATTGTCCTCCTGGTAGTAAGAAACTTGTCATCGGTCGCAGCGGTAGGAATCCTCCTAAATGCCCATATTGTGGTATCGCTCTAAGCTCCCACCCAGACGTAGAACCTAAGCAGGGCACTTTTGGTGGGTCGGTGACAGTCTTGTTCCGTGGTAACTCCAAAGTCTTTAATATGTGGAGCCAAGTTAGTAGGACTGTAATTCTAGCCTTTGTGAAAAAAGAAGGACGCGACAGGAAGAACGCCACGGCATATAAGGATCATCTTTGTAGTTCGAATAGAATTGATGAGGACCGTCTGAAGAGATTCTTCACAGAAGCATCTGAACTTTGCAAACATAATAGGGATCATATGCGATGTATAGATGCATTATGCCATGTGATCAAGACTGATGACAAGCCATACGATGGTTTAATCGGTAAGCTGGTGGAGCATTCCGGGTTATCTCGTGTCCAAGTCAATGGTTTCATCAAAATGTTACGTCTTCGTTCTCATGAGTTTACGGACTCTCCTTTGAGTCATGAGAGCGAACACGATAAACAATTGAAGAAACAATTCCTTTGCCAGGATGAGGAATAATATGCCGAATTTCGCATCGCCATTTTCTGAACCTCTGAATGGCAGGAAACTGACCACCGAAGAACTTATCAGAGCTATCCGATTCGTTATAGCTGCTGAATACGAGGCAGCGCAGATGTACATGCAGATCGTCGAAGCTACAGATAATGAACTCGTTAAGAAGGTTTTGACGAGTGTAACTGACGAGGAGCGTGTTCATGCCGGAGAATTTCTAAAGGTTCT
>Ga0172381_10007243_pt1 | contig 11003 bp, 17 predicted proteins | sample Leawel6488metaG_FD_119754 | JGI IMG/M metagenome (GOLD analysis project Ga0172381, IMG submission 119754) | Leachate microbial communities from a municipal landfill in Southern Ontario, Canada - Leachate well 64-88 metaG | ecosystem: Engineered > Solid waste > Landfill > Unclassified | place... | reverse complement strand
TTACAATTAGTGAGAATTCTTCTTTTTCCGACGATATTGAACGCAACGGCTTGATTGAAATAGATACAGCGTCAATCACATTAACAATGGTTTCGGCTTCTTTTATAGGGTGTGAGCTGAAAATTATCACGACATTTTCAAGTGGCAGCGCAACCGTTTTAATCGGTGCAACAAGTCACACGCTTAATGCAATGTCTTTGTACCGCCTTGTATACGACGGCACGACATGGCAGTTTGAAAGACAGCTTGCCGGCAACGAAGCGGGCTTGACTTATGATACATCCCGCTGGCTTATATTCGACTTTTCAGCGGAAAACAGAAAATCACTTAAACTTAAAAAGGGTACTAGAATCCCGCTTGATATAACAGGCAGTAGCGGAACAGAGCGCCGCTGGCTGACAGTTAACGCCGATTCATCGTATGACTTAGCAAGCGCGATTACAGCAGCCGGAAACGCCGCGGCAACCCGTACGGGTGAAATTAACGGGCGCGATTTTTACGTATATCTTGCCCCCGATACAAGCGGCGTTAAATTGGTTGTATCAACGCTTGCTACAGCGCCGAGCGATATTGACGCGGGCTATACTGTTAACAATACGCGTAAAATCGGACAATTCCACACATTATGCGCAGACGCGGGCGCGAGTTTAACGGCAACCGTTGCGGCAGATCCGGGCAGTTTATCTGTAAATAATTATGTCATGGTTAAAAATTATCCTGCTGACAGCGACTTTTACGACTTTTACAATAAAAAGGTTACGGCAGTTTCAACAAATGCCAGATATGACACTGTAACAGTAGAGCATGTGTTAAAAGGCTTTACCGCCGGACAAATCCTGCCGGAATCTGTTTGGTGTTTAACTTTTAAGCCTCATTCAAGCGGGGACGGTATGATTTACGATTATAATACCGACACAGCGGTTGACATTTATTTGCAAAGCGGAAAAGGCAGAAACACAAAATCAGTTTATGGCGGTACAACCACACGAACACGCGACCAGCAGAACTATCAAGCCGATATGAACGCCGTCGGTAAACTGCTTATTAGTGATGATGAGTTTACAAGCGCCGCCCTCGGTAGTAACGAAAAAACAGCCATCTACGGATCGGAAGCTTCAATCACAACCACAGGCGGACACACCGACACAGCCTCGCGCCGCATGATAAGCTTTTTAGGTGTTGAGGATATGTGCGGCGGCGTTTGGCAGTGGTTGCGCAATGTTTCAGCGAATAACGGAAGCAACTGGTCTACTTATGATGGGGTTGGTAACTTTGGACAAATGGGTGGCACGTCCAATGCGTTGATTGCAGGCGGTGAGTGGGACAGCGGCGCGTTGTGCGGGTCGCGTAGTCGTAATGGGACTTTCGCGCGTTCGCATTCGTCTACGAGTTTCGGCGGGCGCGGGGTGAGCCGCGTTGTGCGTGGGGTGTAATATGGGAAAATAACTGCGATGTTAAACCAACCCATTTCATTGTATCAACTCCCGGAACTATTATAAAACCGCTTTGCCGTTTTTGTCAAAAATAACTATTTCAGACATGACATTAACGCAGTTTATTAAAAACAACATCGGAAAAAAAATAGACTTTGACGGCGCTCACGGTTTTCAGTGCGTGGATTTGTACCGGCAATATGTAAAGGACGTTTTGAAATTGCCGCAAAGCCCCGGAGTAGAGGGCGCAAAAGACATTATAAACGCGCCGGGCGCGCTGCTTGTCACAAAGGAAAACGCCCTTGCAGACTACACGCCGGGCGATGTGCTTATATGGGGCGCAAGCAAAAGCAACAAATACGGCCATGTGGCTATACTTGTAGCAATCTACAATACAAAATACTTCATTGTATTGGAGCAGGACGGCTTCAAACAGGACGGCGTGAAGCTTGCGTTTAGAAGCCGCGAAAACCTTTTAGGCTGTTTATACAAACTGAATTAAACAAGCGCATACGGCACGGTTTCGTCATAATTTGTATGATATTTCCACGGATTAAGCAGTTTAATCAGGTTTGTATCAGTTCCGATTCTAATACGGTTCAAATGAGTCCAGCCGAGAAATGGCGGTAAATGAGTGACAATGTCGTTATTGTTGCAGTATTCAGCAATTGATACACACGAATTAGCGCAAATCTTACGTGTCGGTTCGCAATAAACCGCCTGCGGTGTTCCGAAGTTGATAAGCTCACATTTGACGCCGGTATGATAAAATATATCTTGTACGGCAATTTCAGATACACCTGCGCCAAGTGACCAGCCTGCAACAAGAATGACTTCAGCTGGTTCACGTTTAAGCCAATCAAGAAGCGATTCAATAATGTCATCTTTCATCAGCTCATAGTATTCATAAAAACCATGATGAAAATGCAAGATCGTGCCGTCCTCGCATTTATATTTTTTCTGCTTGTAGGAAAGGTTTTTAATCCAATCTGTTTTTTCATTTGACTGCTGGAATAACACGGCAGGTTTACCGTCAATTCTTTCAACTTTGTATTCAGCTATGATCTTGTCTTTTTCAACCTTGTTCCAGTCTATCTTTGCTTTGATATATGAAAATAATTCTGCATGTGTCATGTCTTTTATAGTTATCAGTAACTATAATGGCATGCGATACGGTGTTCCATACAAAGGCAGCAAAAATGCTATTGCTGAATGGGTTTATTCATTTTTTCCGAAAAACAACAAGAAAAACTTTTACGATTTATTTGCGGGCGGTTGTGCCGTTACACATGCGGCAATGCTTGACGGTTCATATAAAAACTACATTATCAATGATATTGACGGCGTCGGCATTTCGGTTTTTGTCGATGCGATAAGCGGTAAATATGCAGATGAAAACAGATGGATAGACAGGGAAACATTTTACGCTCTTAAAGACAAAGAACCGTTTATAAAGCTTGTATGGAGTTTCGGCAATAACGGCGACAATTATCTTTATAGTAAAGAGGTTGAGCCGTGGAAAAGAGCCTTGCATTATGCCTATGTTTACGGCGATACATCGGAGTTTAAAAGATTCGGCATATTTACAGACGGCACCAAAGCCGACATTGCGGCAAACGAAAACGAATACAAACAAAAATACATAATATGGTACTGCAGAAATGTTCTGAAAACTGACTTGCCGGTATTGGAACTTCAAAAGAACTTGACCGAGCGCATAGAGCGCAACAGCGACGAATTAAGAAACTATTTGCTTGACGGCTTACGCAAGGCGGGCAAGCGGCCTTGCGACGTTGACCGCTTCTTAGGTACAAAAGGCATGGCCGGGCATTATTTCGGCAAGTCTCAATGGGAATTTCCGACAAGGGAAAATTATATAAAGCTTCAAAGTTTTCTTGACTTGCCCCGGAATTATGAAGAAATCTACGGTTTACAGGAACTTTTAGAAAGTCTGGAAAGTCTGCAAAGTCTGCAAAGTCTGGAAAGTCTGCAAAGGCTGCAAAGGCTGCAAAGTCTGGAAAGGCTGCAAAGTCTGCAAAGTCTGGAAAGGCTGGAAAGTCTGCAAAGGCTGGAAAGTTATAATAAGAGCTACGATGAAATTGAGATAAATCCCGATTCTGTTATTTATTGCGACATACCATACCGCGGCACCGACGCATATTTTGACCAGTCTTTTGATTATGAAAAGTTTTATCAATGGTGCGAAAAGCAGACAGAGCCGGTTTTTATTTCAGAATACGCAATGCCGGAAGACCGCTTTATCAGAATAGCAGAAATTGACAAAACGGTTTTGCTTTGCGGCGGCAGTGCTAACAAAACAAAAGAATGTTTGTTCATTCCAAAACATCAGAAGCATGACATTTATCACGACACGCTTTTTGAAGGGCTTGAATAGCTGATATTGCATAAACCCTATAGTTCATGCTTTGACGTTCGGAAACATTGCGGAATATCTTTAATTTTTTGGAACAAATGGAACAAATGTTCCAAGTGTACCAAAGCGCGGAACAAATGAAACAAAAAGTTTTTAGTTCCATTGCAAAAAACGGCATTTTTTAGCGTATTTTGACACGTACGCTATCAGCAAAAAGCCCCGAAAATTAAAGCCCGTAAGTCTATATAATATAAAGACTTTGGAACAAATGTTCCAAGTGTTCCAATTTGTCCCCTTGTATATGTATATGTATATGTATATGTATATGTTTAAAAAGAATAGGCGCAAATATTGCGCCCGTATTGCGCGGCCAGCCATTCACGAAAACGTGATTTTTATCACGGGGCAAAAGATAAAAATATTTTATAAATGCGCTTGACATTTCAGCGGATTGGGTGTATATTAAAAACATACCCTAGGCAAGTAGCCACGGGTACATTAACGAGCTGCTAAGTCTTGGTGTGTTATTTAGCCGCTTGTTTCAAACGAGTGGCTTTACGGTAACTCGTAAAAATTAAGCCCGCAGAGGATAACACACCAATCCGAAGCGGGCTTAATTTTTTTATAGAGGTGTGAAAATGTGTGAACAAAAAAACGAGAACAATTCTTATCCTTTGGCGCTGATTAAGTCCTATGCAGCGCATGAAATCTCCCGAATTCAATTTACTTATCAATTAAGCAGCTGGCAGAAATTACAGGGTATTAACTACGACTGCAAGGGAACGGCTGACAGAAGCGGCGTGTTTGTGACATACCGCGGAATCAAGGCAGAAATTAAAAACGGCGTTTTATGCTGGGAAAACAACACAGCGTCAACAGTTTTTGAGTTTCGTCGAAAAGTCGATTTTATAAAAATTGAGGGTGCGCTATGGAATTAAAAGACATACCCGAAAGCGCCGTAATTCAAGAAGTAAAAAAAGTTATACAAGCTACAGGAATACATTTACAGAGAATAAATACAGGCTGCTTTTCTATCGGCGAAGGTAACAACCGAAGGTTTATAAAAACAGCCGACGCAGGAACTTGTGATTTTGAGGGCTACGACAAACACGGCAGGTTCTGCGCCATTGAATGCAAACGCCCTATAGGCGGCAAATTATCACCAGCACAAAAACAAAGAATTGAAAATATAAACGCTTGCGGCGGGATAGCAATAGTCGCGCATAGCGGTATAGAGGCATTAGAGCAATTAAAAGCTAATAACTGTTATTAAGGGTGTGCGATAAATGGCAAATATTTTAACAGATGAGTTTATCCAGCTAATAAAGCAGATGAACGAGCAAGCGTATGAGAATGAGGCGAAGTTAGCAGTCGAAGAAAACGGGGCTAAAATCGCCGACTTACAGGGCTATTTAGCAGGGGTTCGCAGATACAAAGCAATCCTGCAAGAAAACGATTATTTCTTAGATGTTAAATATCTGGGAACAACCGAGCGCGGCGTTTTCTATTTTGACGAAGAGAATAACTGCAACTTGGATAACAACGAGATCAGAATTGCATTAAGTGGCATTGAACAAGTTACTGACTCAGCAAAATGGCAAGACGTAAAAACATCATGCGAAAAAGCAATTAATGCAATGAAAGATATGCTTTTTTATCAGAGCGAAAAAGGCCGCGATTTACATTTCTGCAAAGGTTGGTATTCAGCTATGAAACAAATTGACAAATACATAGAGGCATTGGTTAGCCAATTAGAGTTTTTAGAAAAAGAAAAGAGCGAAAGTTTACCTTTCGAGGAATAGGGGCGGAGCTATACGGGGCTTGGTAATTGCAACCAAAAGCAATTATTAGCGGGTTCGAATCCCGCACGTAACCAAAAGGCGACCGACTGCAGCGCGAGCCTTAAAAAATATTTTTACGAGGTGCGAAAAAATGAAAAATGCAATTTACAAAATCTGCGAAAAATTACGCGGATATTCAGACGCAGAGCCGCACTTTGAAGTTACGGAAATCAAGCAGAACGAAAACGGGATTTTTACTGTAAGTGTAAAAGTCGTAGACCCAGCAGAGAACAAGGGGGCGAAAGATGAAAGTAACGAATAAATTAAACCTGCCTGCTGCTTTCGTTAACGCAGTAAGCACAACCCGACACAATGCAGCCGGCTGCTTTAGCGCTACCACCCTAAACAAAGGCGCTAAAGAAATCATTTTGAGCGACCGCCATTTTGAAGAAATCGAGGTAGACGCAGCAGACAGCGTGTGGGCGGTATGGGGGACAGCAGTACACGCATTATTAGAGAGCCAGCCGGACAATAATTTTCATGAGGAATACTTCAAAGTTCCCGTTAGCAATTCTTTTGTTACGGGGCAGGTAGACAGCTACGACATGGAAAACGACGTAATAAACGATTGGAAAACGGCCAGCGTTTGGAAAGTGCAATTTAATGACTTTACAGATTGGCGCCGGCAGGGGTTGACATACGCCTGGCTTTTACAGCAGAGCGGCCTCGAAGTAAAGAGGTGCCGTTTCGTAGCATTGCTTAAGGATCACAGCAAGACAAAAGCCAAAAACGACAGCAGCTACCCACAAAGCCCCGTATTTATTTACGAGTTTGACGTAACGCCGGAGGATATGGCAGAAACCCGCGACAGAATCTTAAACAAAGTATTAGAAATCGAAAGCGCCTACAAATTGGACGACGACGCAATAGAACCATGCAGCGCAGAGGAACGCTGGGCGGACGGCGACAAATGGGCGGTAATGAAGAACGGCCGCAAGACAGCCGTCCGCGTATTCGATACAGAAATCGACGCGGAAAATTGCGCGGGCGAGCTTGGCAATTCGCACTACGTAGAACACCGCCCAGCAATCAGCAGGAAGTGCGGCGATTATTGCAACTGTAAAGATTTTTGCAGCTATTACAAAGCCATGAACAAGGGGGAATAAATGGCAGATTTAAATAATTATTCAGTAATCGGACGAATGACACGCGACTTGGACGAACGCGCGTTTGCATACACACAAAATGGGAAGGCCCGATTAAATATTTCAATTGCTGTAAATGACGGCTACGGCGACAACCAATACGCCAGCTACTTTGACGTCGTAGTATGGGGCAAGACCGCCGAAAACATCAAGCCATATATCGGCAAGGGAAAGCAACTCTGCATTAACGGCCGGCTGCGGCAAGACCGATGGGAAAAGGACGGGCAGAAATACAGCCGCGTTGTAGTCGTAGCCGATACCGTGCAGCTACTTGGAAGCAGCCAGGACAACCCGAACAGCGCCAAGAATTGGGGACAGCAGCAGAGCGCACCACAGGCACAACAGCCAGCGGGCGACTATCAAAGCGCGGGAAGCGGCGACGGCTATCCCGAAGATATACCGTTTTAAGTAAGGGGGGCAAAGAATGTTACAGAGTGATAACTTAGCAGAATTATTGGCGGCATTGGCGGAGGTTCAGAGCGAACTCCCTACCATGCCGAAATCCTCCCAGGCATACGGCTACAAATACACCGACTTGGACACAATCACACAGACAATTAAGCCAATTTTGTGCAAGCACGGAATCGGCTATATGCAGAGCGTGGGCGGGACTACGGAAAACGTGCTCACACTTACAACGCGCGTATTCAACAAGAAGGGCGAATACATCGAGGACACGGCGGCACTCCCGACTATTGCAAGCACGAAGAACAACGCGGCGCAGACATTGGGAATGAGCATTACATATATGCGCCGGTATGCGCTATGCGCAATGCTCGGAATCACCAGCGACGAGGACGTGGACGCGAATCTAAACGGCACAACGCAGACGAAGGAATGGAATAAACCGACACCGCAGAAACTGGTGGCAAGTCCGAAGCAGCCCGCAAAGTTTGACTTTGAGCCAAAAGGCGGCGAAACAACACCGGCGGAAAAAAAGGAAATCGGCAATATATTGGCTAGTAAGTACGAAGACGGAGCGCCGATTTTCAGCAAGGAAGAGGCAAAAAAATATAGCGCAATGCGCAAGGGCTACACAGCGCGCGAAGTAATCGAGCACATCAAAGCAGAATTGCAGAAGCGATTAACGCCGCCACCAGCGGCAGAACCCGCAGCAGTTGAACAGCCCAGCTTTGACGATATGCAGCCCGTAGAACAGAGCGAGCAAGGCTTTGACATCTTCTAAAATGGAGCGGCGGAAATGGTGCAGTATGTATTAAAGCGGACATTTTACGCCGGACATATAGCCTTTGACCTGCCGCAAGACGCAGGCGCACGCGAGGCAATCCGGCGGGAATTGGAGCGCTGCAGGGATAAAAACAACGACTACGTTTTATTAACCATGCAGCCGCCAAAGCGCCCGCGGACTACCGGCGAGGACAGTCAGAATCATTTATTAAACGGAATTATTGTACAGATATGCGAGGAAACCGGAAACGACTACGACAGCGTAAAAGACGCCGTAAAAATGATTGCGGTTGAGCAACTCGCCTACCCTTACAAAACAATAGGCGGGAAAATCATACCGCAGCGCGAGCGCGATTGCAGCGTCGAGGAATGCTCGAAAATAATTGAGGCTGCGCAAATGCTGGCGGCGGACTTGGGAATAATTGTGAGGTATGGAGAATGACAAAGGCACAGCGAGAACAACGCCGCTACGCGCTGGCAATATCCGGCGGCGTATGCGAGGTTTGCGGGGCGCCATTACGGGACGGACAGCCGCAGGGGGCGCACCGCATAGGGAACACGCAGGCGAACCGCGCGAAATACGGTTCGTTTGTAATCGACCACCGTTTTAATATCGGAATGACCTGCTGCTTAAAATGCAACGGCGAATTGGATATAAGCGGGGACACGGGCGCGGTTATACGCCTAATTAAAAAAATCTACGACGCAGAAGCGCAAAAATATGAGGTGGAAAAATGAGAGAATCGTTTGTTTTTCATGCGGAATATATAGCCGACTTGCCCGACGACTACAAAGCCGACTTTGCAATGTACGCGATCAATTACGCATTGAACGACGAAAAACCCGACATCGAACAAGGGACGCTCGAATATAGTTTATGGGCGAAAATCGAGCGCAGAATAAACCAAGAACGTGAGAAATACGAACGCGTAAAAGAACGACGAGCGGCTGCAGGACGGGCGCACAAGGGCAACCAATACACCAACGCTCCGAAAGAAGAATCAAAGCCAGCAGAAGAAAAGCGCGAGGAAACACCAGCGGAAAAACCAAAGACAAAGAACTTTGAAAAGCCGACGGTTGAAGAAATCGCGAAATATTGCGCAGAGCGTAAGAACACCGTAGACGCGCAGGCGTTCTTTGATTTTTACGAATCCAAAGGTTGGAAAGTCGGAGCGGTAAAAATGAAGGACTGGCGGGCAAGCGTCCGCACATGGGAGCAACGCCACAAGAGCGAGGGCGGCTGGCGAAAAGCGGGCGGAATGTGGGGGAAGGAAAACGAAATCCCCGACGAAATCACAGATTTATTTTAATTAAAAAATATAAAGAGGTGAGGAGAAATGAACGAAGTGAGAAAATTATTGGATATGTTGAATATTGATTTTTCGCAATATTCAGCCGAACGCGACGCAGAAATCGCGGAAATGGAGCGCAAGCAGGCAGAGCGCGAGAAAATCGAACGCTATAAAAGACAAGCCCCTGCGCGCTATTGGAATGAGAGCATAGACACATACATGGCGGAAACAGAAGCGCAGATAAAAGCAAAGACGGCGACACAGGATTTTATAAACGCCGTAGATTGCGGCGTATTTTGCAGCCTAATTTTTATCGGTTCGGTAGGAACAGGAAAAACACACCTCGCCCTTTCAATTATCCGCGAGTGCGGCGGAATGTATCGGCTATCGCCTAACATTGTAGAGGAATTGCGCCGCGCAAAATCATTTACGGCCAAAGAATCAGAAGCCGAAATCTTGGAAAACTACGGCAACGCGCGGCTATTGGTCATTGATGAAATCGGGCGCGGAGTAGCGGCCGCAGAAGAACAATATATGTTGTATCAGATAATCAACGAGCGCTACAACCGACGCAAGCCGACGATTTTAATTAGTAATCAGACAAAAAAAGATTTTTTGAATTATTTAGGAATCGCCGCAGCCGACCGACTAACCGAGAGCGCGCAAGCGGTAGAGTTCGCAGGAAAGAGTTACCGTGCTAGTTTACGTAGCAATGGCTGAACCCGTACAACCCAGCGACAAATTAATTTTTTTAGAATTGCAGTCGCGTTTCGTTGCCGGTGATGTGGGTGCGATGAATAGCGCGTGGATTCTTTGCGATAAGGTGGCAGACCGGCTCATAAGCAAAGAATACACAAAATATGGATTTGCCGAGCTTTTGCAGAATCGCGACGACATAAAGCATGAAATGCTTTGCCAGTTGTTTCGGCGATACAAGCGCAATCCGGATTATAGGGTGCACGGTTCAATTTGTGCAGTACTCTATGACTGCATGAGGAATGTGATTTACCACCCGCGCAAACTTGATAAGCTATTAGAGCTATGCGAGGACGTGGAGCAATACAGACCAGAAAGAAGAAGGAGATGAAATGACAAAAGGAAAAGCTAAAAAAGAACGGGTTGCAGCTCTTGTTGTGCTTTGTATCTGTTTGATAATAAGCACGACGGGTGCTTGTTGTTTTGGCGTGGCAAGCAGTACACATGCCGGCACTATTGCGGAGATATTTGTTGCGCTTGCGTGTTTAGCTGGTGTTGTAGCTTTCGGCTGCATGTTTTTAATTATCTGTTGGGTTGTCTTATTTGCAGATACTCACAAGCTAAACAGGGGCGGCAAATGAAAGCTAACTATTGCCATTGGGCAGGCTGCACACGCTTAACAACAGGCTGGTATTGTGAACAACACACAGCCGAAAGCAAGCGGCGGCGGCAAGAATCAGACAAAGAGCGCTATAACAGAATGCGGCGCTATTTCAACTATCAATCGCCGGAGTGGAAAAGATTCTCGGAAGAGCTGACAAAAGAAGCCGGGTATTGCGCAATGTGTGGCGGCGTGGTGCACCTTGAGTGTCACCATGTTAAGCCAGTGCGCGAGTACCCGGAGCTTGCCTTTAACAAAGCAAATATCATGGTGTTGTGCCGCGAGTGTCACAGACTGAAGACACAACAGGAACAGGCGGCGCGAGCGCGTAACCGGTAGGGGGTGCAAAATTGAAAGCGAAAAAAAACGAAAT
>Ga0172381_10007242_pt1 | contig 11003 bp, 20 predicted proteins | sample Leawel6488metaG_FD_119754 | JGI IMG/M metagenome (GOLD analysis project Ga0172381, IMG submission 119754) | Leachate microbial communities from a municipal landfill in Southern Ontario, Canada - Leachate well 64-88 metaG | ecosystem: Engineered > Solid waste > Landfill > Unclassified | place... | reverse complement strand
AGCAATCCAAGCATTCGTTCTATCCCAGTGACGATCGTGAAACACAGAGATCTTAAACGGTTTCGTGTCTTGATAGAATGCCTGCCATCCTTTAGGATTGTCTATTCCAGTATTACCCTTTGTGGGATGAGGACTGGGATGAGCAAATACGATCAAGTTGAATTCATTCAGAGTGCGAATTGAACTGGCAAGCAATCCAGGATGATAGGAGAGGAGTTTTGCTGGAAGCAGATGCCAACGACGACTTCTAGGAACCTTGTAATCTGGGTTGCATCCTAACTGTCGTTGATGACTACCATAATAGAGTTGACATTCATGGCCTAGCCTTCTTAGCCCAATGATGAAGTTTTCAGTCCAAGAGTTTATTCCACCAACATCATTGACTATCCAATGAACGATTGCTATTTTCACCTCAAGCTCCCTTATACTTCCTCTTGCTTTTTCCAGGCAGATTAAACAAAGCCCTATCGTACTTGAAAAATTCGCACAAGGAGTGTTCTATTTCTCGCATTTCAAACCTTGGCATGTTTGGAAGCTTTTTGCGAACCATCAGTAGCAGCTTATGAACTTGCTCAACCCTATCTGGTCGAATAGTTGGAATCATTTTGCCTGCTTTGTTGACTGGCATCTCCTCTCCTAAGACTCTAGCCAATCCACGGTTAGCTCCAGGTCCAAGGTTAGTCCACGTACTTACGTCGCTTGCGTTACTGAGCAGATAAGTGTATCGCAAGTCACAGACAATCTCATAAGCCATAAACCCACCAAGATTGTCAAACTTGCATAGCTCTTTCCACAAATATTGCAACCTACAATCATCCTTACACACCTGAACCAATCGCTTACGTTCTGCCCATACCTTAGATATGGAATGGCACACGTTAGGTATCTTACATCCAGGTGGTCCATTGCCGGCCTTAATCATGTAGGCCCCAGTAAACACCTTACCGTGCTTCTTTTGCTGTTGCCGCAACAGTTGCACAGCCAGCTTTTCATTCCACCTGGTCAGCAAGTCACAAGTGCCTTCCTGGTCACTCCTGTAATTCCACAACACTTCGCCGGTTGGAATATAGTTGAACCAACGAAAGATCACCGTAGCCGAGCTCAAGGCTCGCAAGGTAACCAAGGACTAGTTCCAGTCCTTATCAGCAGTAAAGCCCCAGGACTAACCCTCCTGGGGTTTTTGTTGCGCTCCATCTATTGACTTGACTCCCAAGCCTTCTTCCAGTAGATAGTTGCCTCCAGCCGATTTCCAAACTCTCCTCCGCTCTTGTTTCTCTTCTGGCGTAGGCTTACAAATTGACTATGCAGAGATGCAAACTTTCTGACATTATTCTCATGTAGTTCATGTGTACGATAATCAGAGCAACCTCCTACCATCTGGGTAGTTATTTGCCCCTGTGCCCAAGAGGCAATCACATGATTCTTATAACCTTTTCGGAGCAATTGCATAGTGACATCGAAGTCTTCCATGATTTGTACACGCCCATGCACTACTGACAGAAATTCTTTCTTTCGATAGGCCAATGCTCGTAGTGGCCTAGAGCATTCTACACCTTCATAGGGTAGGCGGTTGTTTCCCTCCCGAGCGCTGATGGCAACATGAGCATAGCGTTCAAGTTCATCTTCTACAAGTTGCAACAGACTCTTGACACAGCATCCTGGAATATCTTCTGGGTACTTGAGGTGCCAGTCCCTTGAGGAGACACGACGATAGAACGTCAGATCATCATCAAGCATCAGGAACTTGGAGGAAGCCAATGAACCACAAAGTCTTCTTGTCAGAGAAATACCATCGTAAGGACACCCGATAAGATTACATCCATATCGTTTTGCTAGCAACTTGTACTTTGATTTTTGACAAGCTGGCACGACTAGATGCACATGTTTTGCTTCAGGACCAAGCCCTTCAAGGGTGTGTGATTCCTCAAATCGGCTTCTAGACACGACAAAGATATCCATCATACTGCCCCACGATACTTTTGTTTTGGATGCCCGGCACCTATCAGTGTCCTTGTGTATTTCTCAAATTCACACATGCAGTTCTGGAAGTCCATCGCTTCCATTCTACCGTGAATTGATTGAGGTAATTTCTTTCTGCAATGATTGATAATCTCATTCAGTTCTCCTAGGAACTGCTTTTCTGATATCTTGGTTCCAATCCAACGATCATGGAACCGATGTAGTCCTCGCAACGAGCCTGGACCCATGGGAACCCAAGTCGTTCTATCATTCCAAACACCACTCGTGGCCCATCGCAAATCTGCGATAACTTGACCAGCTATAAAAGACCTAAATCCCGGCTTTCCAACCAATTGAGACCAGGCTTCTCTCATGCTACTGGTCTTCATCTTCAGCCCAGATTCACACAATGGGTGGATGAACTTCCACACAACTTGGCTAACCTTGGAACCCCCATAGTATCCAGTAATCATGTAAGCAGCACCAAAGTTCGTCAGGCCACCAGAAGCTCTCTCTTTTAGAATCTTTTCTATCCTAGCAGGATTCCACGATTTTGGAAATCCAATTGCCTCCATTGCCTCTGGGTTGTTAAACTGTCTTGCTAGACAGCAGGCAACTAGCATATTCTTATGTCCATAGTTTGGTTTGTACCAGTGATTCAGAAACCATTGGCTAACCTTATCATCCATCCTGCGAACATTGCAAAAACGGTATCGTTGTAGTATCTCATCGTTCGTCCAAGGTGGCGGCTGTCCTGCCTTTCGCTTGAGTCTGATTGACTCCCTCTCCTGTATCCAGTACAACAACCGCTCCATCGGCGTCAGTTTAGCAACTTCCTCAATCTTCATGAATGTACTTCCACTTCTAAGTCTACATTATTAGCACCAGCGTCCGTAGACAGAATTGATCTAGGGCCATACTTGACAATCTGTTCTGCAATAAAGTTAGCCCACTCCTGTAGGGCCCAATTGGGGTCCGATCCAACAGTATACTTCTTAGGAAGTCTCTTGCGTCGCTTTATCATAGCTTCCTCTTCTATTGCATCAGCTTCTTCACGAAGTCTACGGGCCTTGTTAAGCAGTTTGTTCATCAATGATCTCCTGACTGGATTAGTTGCTGCCACTTCAGCAGCGAATTCTTAGACCAGATTGTCTTAGTCCAAGTTCTAGCTGCTGGGTGAGGCATCTCTAGTATTCTGCACGATGGTTTGTAACCACACTGAGCAAACGTAGTTTGTGCAACCTTACCGCATACTAGCAACAAATCATAGGTACACCGTTGTAGGTTACGCGCTAGCCACTCAGGGTCTGGTCTGCCGTGTTGCCTGGCGTTAGCTACTTGCTGAGGACAAGCGTTAGTGACCCCAGAGGCTTTCATGTCCAAGCAGCCAAGACAGTCTGCGACCGGTGTGGTTTTGTGGGTTGATGCGAAACATGCCTGAGGCTCTGCCAGGTATGCCCCACATCGTTTCCAACACAGCTAAGCATTGTACGTGAATCATTAACTAGATAACTCCCTAGCTTCTTTCAGTTGGCTACGGTACTCTTCCATATTCTGTTTGTGTTTTTCAGCATCAGTCTTGTCGTTGTCTTGCAAGGCTAAGCACATCAACTCAGACTCTTGGTTAAACTTCCTCTGTAGTCTAGCAACCACAGGATCTTGGCTGTAATTACATCGCAATGCCATTGTTGCCTTCCTATCGTTTATGCCAGCGTAGCGTTAGAAACCCTAAGCACAAAGTGAAACAAGACGCAGAAGCCCAATACTTCTGAGTAGCCCACTTGATTCCAACCCACTTCCAACTCCATACTACATTATCTGGCCGTCTTATCGTCACTTGTCTATCTCCCTAATGCACCACACTTTGAACAACCGCGTCTCCAATTACCGTGCCCACCACGGCTAACCGGACGCCAATTGTGGTTGCATAGCAGACGCAACCTCCTTGGCTTGCGTAATACAGATACTGACTTAACCTGGTTGCTGTGTTGCATCCAAACCCAGACCCAAATACAAGACTTACCGTTATCTTGTGTCTGGACAGTCTTTTCACGAATTCTGTATCTCATTCGCCATCCTCGTTAACTGCGCTGGCCTCCACGTTGACTAACATTGCAGAGACGGCATCAGCATCTTCCATACCGACGGGAATTGTACGGAATTTGTGTAAGCTAATTAGAGACTCAACGAGTTCCGCTATTTCGTCTTGGTCAGCAACAATTCCCTCTTCAGTATCTCGATCAATTACTTGTAGTGTTACTAGGATTTGCATTATCTTCTCCAGAGGTTTCTGCTATTTCCTTGGCAATTTGTTCGAGCATCTTTGGCAGTTTACGCATTAACACAGACGTAGCATGGTGAATGACTTTCAAGCGACGTTGGAACCCTTTCAGTATCTGGTCTTGCGTCTCTTGGAAGCCAGAAAACTCAATACTCTCGCTAATACCCTTGACATACTCATAGTAAGCTGCCGCGACTTCCTTCTTGTAAGCCTCACGGAGGGCAAGAATATCCCTGTCTTCCATTGCTTCACGAATCATGTCTACGCTAGCCTGCGTTGCTGTCATTACATTACTCCTAATCTTGTTGACGGTTAATTGGCAGACCCTTCCCAACTGATTGGATGGTACTCTGCCGACACTTTGAGTGGAATGCCAATATCATCACCTGACTTTTCCATCAAGAGTTTAATCTTGTCTGCTATTGGTTGGTTACCTAGCTTTGGTTTGGCTGGCATATCCACGACAATCTCATCATGGATCTGCATAACCATTCGATAGCCTCGTAATGACTCTAAGTAGGGATGTACCCGAATCATTGCCTTCATAGTACACCACATTGCGGAACTTTGGACGTGGTAGTTCAGCGGTACAGTTGGGCTGACCTTGCCCCACCTAGACCGTGTGCAATAAATAGGGTAGCCGTGTTTTGGGTCAACTGTCTTATCGGGCAGCGTTTCTACATAGCCCTGCTTGTCGGCTAGGTCAATCATCTTCTTGTTGAGTTTGCTATGCTCGCTCAACCTATTCTTCACCAGGTCGTACGAACCTGGTCTGTGGGCAGCCCTATCTCCTGTCGGCTGCATACACCCATAACTGAAAGCAAACCCAAAATTCTTACACCACTGATACCATGTTGAAGCATACTTTTTCTTGAAAGCCCCCTTTTCTTCAGCCAGTGGCCAGAACAAGTCTGGGTAGATAATGCTAGCGTTCATCAAGTGGTAGCTGCCAAAGTATGGAGGGTCGTCTGGCTTCTCAAACAGATCAATCATTACCTTTTCACCAGACTCATAAGCCGGTATGCGCAACTCCAAATTCTCGTAGTCGAAACACCACCACTCCCTACCAGGAGCCGGCCCAAACATATACCTAGCGCTGTGTCCCTCTTCACCTACCTCAGCAATCTCTTGTTTGCTAATCTGTTGGCTGTTAGGATTGCTACTGCTGAACCTCAGAGTATCAGTGCCCGTAGGATTCAGCGAAGGGTAAAGCACTCTCCAAGCCGGCAGTGGATACCCCAATTCATCGGCGCAAGGCAGCCAGTACTTTTCATATGACTTAATATACCCCAGCGCTGTCTGCCGCTTGCGATAAGCTTTCAGGTTGCTGACAAACTTATATGGAACTCCATCCTGAGGCAGCGTTGCCAACCACTCGTCCAATACAAACTTGTCTACACTAGCATTACCCTTCTTCGTCCTCTTGTCAGAAGCTAATTTGAATTGATCAAACAATACCTTCTTCAAATCGTTGCTAGCGCCATTCTTCGGCAACGTCTTGATGCCCCCTTTTGACAACTTCACGCAGGCTCGATGACACCTAGCTGACGATTCAGTGTAATGCCTTTTCAGTTCCTCAGTTCTTGTTTGGCTTACCGTAACTCCATGCAACTCCATTTGGCACAACACTGGCAACAGTTTCAACCGCTCCTGATAGATCCTCCACAAGCCCTTATTCTTAATCAGTTCTCGCTGTTTCTTGAACAATGGCAGTGTTACAGCACTATCACTGTTGGCGTAATCACTACATACAGTCCACCAAGGATGGTCTTTTGGGTAATTCTCTTTCTTAGCAATGGCCCTGGGCAGCCAAGCATCATATTTCCAAGTCTTTTCCTTGGCGCTAGGCATCTCTGGTAAGCCAGCCTTAGCAATACGCCAAGTTGGATACTTGTGCTTAGCGATCTTGCGGGCTTCTAAGCAGGCAACCTCCAAAGCATCTTCAAATGGTTGTGCATTGACCCCAAGGTACACAATCGACATCGAGGTTAGATCGTGGGGTTGGTTGCTCGCTAACAAGTGACCAGCCAACAAGGTATCGTAGACCTTGCTCCAATTCCAACGTAGCTTCATCCCATAGTCAGCATAGAGGAGTCGTAGCCCAGCATAGTCAAACTTCCCATTCTGGCATATGATAAACTGGGATTGGTTGATCTGGGCCTGAATCTCCAATAGATCAGCCTTGGGGGCTAATACGCAGCGGGTCAGGGGATCAACTTCCCACTCCCACCAAGTGTTGATTCCATTTTCGTCGCAAAGGGTTACCAAGAATGGTCTAGCCCTGTGTCTCAAATCCAGACCGGTAGTTTCAGTGTCAAGGGAGATCATAAGGGAAGATGGCTCCATGTAATTCCGAGAATGGCTGCCTGTAGAGAATCGATTCTGACAGGAGACTGAATGATGTCGCTTATCTGGGTAATTGAAAACCCGGAGCTGTATAAAGATCGAGCCTGCTCCACCTGGGATTGGGTTAGCTTGGACCTAGGATTCAATTCCCCACTAATAGTATCGGACGGTCTTCCGCCTGACCATCGCCCTTTTGCCACTTTGTCCGCCATATTATCCTTCGGGGTTCCCGGGAATAGATGAGCCGGGTTCACGCATTGAGGGTTGTCACAGCGGTGAAGAATCTGAATTCCCTTTTGGATGGGTCCGATTGACAATTGGTAGGCTACTCGATGGGCCCGTTGCCCTCGGAATTGTCCATACCCGTTGGCATACAGACCGCCCAGCCAATTCCAGCATCTTCCCAGACCATCGTAAGCCAGGGGCCCTTCCTAGTGACTCTCTCCCAGAACAGCCGGGAAATGTCGCCACCTCGGCAATTAGCATGCTTACAGAACCCAGATCTTTCGTATACTCCCCTAGGCATGGGCCGTTCTCCATTGCTCAAAGGTCTTGTACAGCGGTGGGTATTCAGCCCCGTCAATTATAAGTCTGTGGGTTAACGTCCCACTCCCACCATGTATTCTGCCCTTCCTCATCGCAGATCGTAACAAGGTACGGCTTGGCACCATGTTTCAAATCGAGACCGGTATCTTCACTATCTAGGCTTATCATGCCACCGTTGCTAATCCTTGGCATTTGCCTCACCTAACTTGCTGATGGCATATCTGATGCCCAGACCCGTAATAGCCATACTGCGATACTCACCCTCTGGGAGTTTGGCTACAACCTCAATTGCATTAGGTAGGTTAATCAGAGTCACAAAGTTCATTTTGTCTAGATCAGACAAGGAGGCTACCCAATGATCAAACTCCTCTAAACTGGGTGGCGTTGTCTTGCCTCTTGACTTCTTTTTCGTCTTAGTAGAATTGGATGGTATTTTAGGCATTGCCTAATCCTCCTGTATCTGCAAGCCAAGGTCTTGCATTACTCGCAATACTTCGCTTAGGTTTGCCCTAGAAATTGGGCTGGCTAGATTAGCAATTCTTTCCGTCTTTGCCAAACCGACCCTCCGATAAACAGACTTGTCAACTTCAGAAACGGCCGTCATTCCACGCAATTCCCACCCAACCCCAGCGGCCCTTTTAGAAGCCTTGTCTAGTGCAGCTTCAACCTCAAGGGCAGAAGCGACGAAAGCTTTGCCTAATCGTATCGTATCCATATGCTTGTGGTTGACAGTTTCGATTAACAACTCCAGTTCGCTCTTAGGGGGTTCAACAACTAGCTTCTTGAGAGTCTTGTTCGCCTCATCCAAGGCAGTAGCTAAAATAGGGCTAAACTCCACTTTAGTGCCCTTTTCTAGTGGCTTGCTAGAAGGCCCTAGTTTAGCGTTAGGCGTTGCCTTAGCCTGGGGTGTAGGTAGGGGCTTACTAGGGCTTTGCGATGCCCCTAGGGCCTTCCTGGGGGCTTTAACGGGCTGTTTAGCCCCACCCTTAGCCTTACCGAGCTTTTGCTTGGTTGTAGTGGGCTTGCGTAGCGGTTTCTTCACCTTCTGAATGCGAGGCATGATCGCTCCTAATACTTGGGGTTACTCATCTTGTTGCTTATCCATTGCAGCCAACCAATCTTCGTAGGTTGGGTACAGAGGTTTGTAGTGCTTGCGATTAAGAACTAGACGCCACTTTGACCACGGGGCAATTACCCCATTATATACTGGTGGCCTACGTAAGCCGGCTGCGGCTAGTACCCTATCGCCATGTTGAATTATGGCAGCGTACTTGGCGTGGTGAATCTTGCCAGTTTCGAGCAACCACTGCAATCGACCTACGTGGATGTAGTTATGGCAGAAATGACATAGGGGAGCGGTACGGACATAGTACAGACGCCCTTTGACATAGTCGGTGCGATAGATTTCGTGGCCTTCCAGCCACTGATGGTAGGCAGCACTAAGCTTTGGAACACCACAAGCCTCGCAATGCCAATCTGTACTGCGATAAGCTTCCTGCCTTGTCTTATTCCACCATACAGAACCCATGATGACACGGGGTGCTAAACCGTGCATCATTTTTGGGATTTGAGGTAGCAATAGAAGTTCTGGCTTAACCTTCCATCGCTTGGGTTTAACCTTGGACATCTTCTCCCGCAATCTATCAGCTAAGCTCAAGGTTGACTCTCAGTCTGTTGTACAATTAGTGTTAGGGCTTTCTGCAAGCAAGAAGGACAAATCCAAACTGTATTGGCGTTTTCATAAGGGTTAGGTTCTGGGCCCAACATTACAACAACCTCCGATTTGATACCACACTCATCACAATTCATTGGGCCAACCCAGTACTGTGCGTTGTTTCCAATGATTGCAGCAACGTCTTCTGGAGTTGCTGTTTCTTTGTCTAGATGCTCTAGCCTTTCAATAGTTTCTCGCCAGGCTGGATTTCCGCTTTTGCCCCGATACCGGGCTGAAAACTTGGCAGCCACGTCTCGAATCTGTGAACGGATAGTGATGAGTTTCATGTTTGTAGCTTATCTCCCCCAGGGCGTTGAAGGTTGAATCCAGCAAACATCCCTGTATCAAACACTAGCTTCTGCAAATCAGCGATGTGGGATTGGCTCATCTGCTGAACGGATTGTAGATGGGCTTGAGTAGCAGCCAAGGCTCCAGCACTGCCTGCACCTTCTGTTGGCCTTAAACCACATTGCCATAATTCGTCCATTAGCGATTGCGCATCTTCCATACCCAGTCGAATGGCCGGATCTTGTGGAAGTGATGGATAGGTACTTGCAATCTTGGTAACCACCCAATCATAAATATCCCCAGTTTGCTCATCTTGGCAAAACAAAGTTAGGTCTACACACCGTCTAGAATGATTCAACCAAGCTCGGACTCTCATTCTTTCGGTCATGGCTAAACTATCCTCACAGTCTTAACTCCTTCTCCAGCCCGCAACACACGCGCTGTTATCCCCCACTTGGGTTCCCACTCACCCATGTAACCCGGCATTTCATGATTAACTATGTGAACTGGTGTGTTTCTAGCTTCTTCACAGTGCTTTGTGCAAGCTCTAAACAGAACACGATCTAATGAAGACACAGCAGTACTGCACCAAAGGTGTCCGCCAACGATGTAGTCGCGTTCAGGGAGGCTATCCAAGTCCACTCCACACACAGGGCACCTAGCAATAAGAAACCCAACATAGAGTAAACGGTTAGGATTCTCGTCGCTTGGGTTTTGATTGACTGCTTCTGTTTGTCCTGAGCTGAGGCATACTTCCTTTGGCATTGGATTTTCCTTTACAGATAGGGCATACAGACCACTTGCGATTCTTGCCTGAACCACCACAGGCAATGCAAGTAGGCTTTGAGGAAGATTTGGGCTTCGGCTTGTCTGGTGGAATTCTAGGCATCGGGGTTACTTACCACTTTCAACATATCCGGTAATACTGGTGGCATTATCCGTTCTACATTCAATCTGGAATCTCTGACTTCGGCTGGGTTGGTCGGCAACCAATATAACAGCGTACCAGATTGTACGCTTACGCTTGGTTTTGCCTTTGAGCATCTCAGCACCGAAGTACTTGTGTTGCTTGCTGGCAATCTTCCAATGACCAGAAGAGTCCTTCCAAGCCTTGTACATTTGGTTGGCAATGTCAGCTAGAGATTCGGTGCCTTCGATGGGCCAAGACTCAGCAGCAATCTCAGATGCAGATAACCCCAACTCCTTTTGGATTTGCTGATAACGCTTGTTGAACCCGTCGTGGCCCAACCTATTACGGGTTGCCATGTACTTAGCATGTTCAGCAGCCAGACGTTGTAACAACTCGTGTTGCTCCGAATTGCAAGCTTTGCACCCAGGGAATTTCTCTCCAGCATCAATCAAGGCTTGGGCGGTTTCTGTGTTACTCATTATTAGCGTCCTGAGATTCATTCCACGGGTTTACCGAAGGTTTAGCAACAGCACCATTGTTACAGATGTCTGCCCAACTCCAATCTTCAGCTCCGTCTACGTGCAGTTGAAATTGAATTTCTCCTTTTGGTAATTCTGGATGGTTTGTCTCTCGCAGAACCTTCTGAATCTTGTCGGCAATTTCTCGCTTCTGTCGAACTGAAAACATAAACACTTCTCCCTACGGTTAAATACAAAAGACGGCTGCCCTTACACCACACCGCATGAAGCGGGCCAGTCGGGATTGCTGGACCTCCAGGTTATGAGCCTGGTGTGCTATCGTAGGCGTCAACCTACTCCCCTGGCTTTTCCAACCCTTTGCAATTGACGTTGCTTGTGGTTGGTGCCGTCATATCTTACTGGAGGCTTGCAGCCACACAAGCCCACAGTATGCCCAATACGATTGACAGAACGATTAGATACTGAGTTTTCATGCTTGCT
>Ga0172381_10007241_pt1 | contig 11004 bp, 8 predicted proteins | sample Leawel6488metaG_FD_119754 | JGI IMG/M metagenome (GOLD analysis project Ga0172381, IMG submission 119754) | Leachate microbial communities from a municipal landfill in Southern Ontario, Canada - Leachate well 64-88 metaG | ecosystem: Engineered > Solid waste > Landfill > Unclassified | place... | reverse complement strand
ATCTTCCAAGCGGAGATATCCTCTGTTAAAGGGGGTTTTACTGTTGGCGTCATCGGCATCATAAGTTGTCGCCACCATCGCATTCAAGGTAGAAGGGCCAAATTCCCAGCCAAGTTCCACTCCGTCTTGGTTAACGCTACCGCGGCCCATAAATGCATGGGTTCCGATTTTTTTATCCAGGTAGGTACCAAAGTTACCACCAATACTCCAGTCGGTTTCCCAGTGACCGAATTTCAAGTTGAACTTATTTTGTTCTAATGCCCATTTATAGTTACCGTAATAAATTTGAGGCGTGACGATTTCAGTTTCGCCATTGAATGCGGTAGACCACATGCGAAAATTGACAAGGGCCTCAAAGTCATCTGTAGTATACTTGACGCCGAGATTGCCGCGAATCCAAAATCCATCGAAATCGTTCTCCGAGTTATTGTCATAGAGTGCTTTACTTCCTTGGGTCTGGATGCTTCCGTTGATTTTAATTTCTCCATCGGCAGCACTCGCTACTGATAAAAGACCGAATCCGAGTAAGATTGCGGTCGTGCGTTTCAGAGATTTTTTCATGAGATATTTCCTTAGTTTAGGGGTGGGCAAACAAATGTATTGGCCAAGAGAGCGATGATGCCCGATAAAAGAATGCGGCTTTGGATTTTATTGGACATAGAGATTTTTCCTGTGAGAGTAGTTGTGAATAGACTTGAAAACTTAAGCAAGACGCGTGAGAATAACATGATCGGGTTCAAAGTAGACCAGGTATTCTTTACCGGGTTCACCCGATAATTGATTCCATTGTGCGACTGGTATGAGTGCATAAACGCATCGATTTTCAGTAATGGAAAGTTTCACTTGGGCCGAATCATCGTCAACGACACTTTGAATCAGAGTCCCTTTGAGACAGTTAATGGGCCCCTTATGCAAAGATTGTCTTATTTCCTCTGGAAGACGAATGGTCATACAAGTCGCTTTAATCAACAAGATGACTTCGTCTCCGATTTGTAAATCCATATCGGTCACAGTGGACTGTGTGATACGTGCTGTTACGATAGCGAGTCTATCCACCATCACATCTACCCACGCCTGGGCTTTGTCTCCCCAGATTCTCTTGATGTTGCCATGAAACTGATTCCGTGTACTTGTCCAAAGGGATAAACGTCGCAAGAAATCTTCCACATCGCGAAGTTCTTTTGCTTCGTTCTCTTGAAGCGAAAACATAAAAAGACGCTGGCGTTCACAAAGGCGTTCATATTGTTGCAACAGACGTTCGCCTAAAGGAGTGAGAGATGAATTTCCTCCATAGGAGCCGCCCTGAATACTTTGTACTAAAGGCCCTTCGGCGGCATTATTCATGGCATCAATCCAGGACCATGCGGTCTTGTAACTAATCTTCAATTCCTCTGCTGCTGCAGACAACGTTTTTTTCTCACGAATGGCAATGAGAAGTTGTAAACGCTTTTCATCCAAGAATCCGTTTCCGGCTTGGAGACTCAAAGCACATTTAAAAGCAGGAACCGAAAAAGTCGATTCGTCAGGTGGCGACATAATAATCCTCCGTAGCGGTCATTGCAAATTATGTGCCAATTATTCTCCCCTTCAAAAGATTAAAAAAAGAGGTTTTTTTTGTAAGTATTCTACCGAATGGTACTTTATTGCTTTTTGAATCAACATAATTGTAACGCCAAAATTATTGAATTTGTTTAAAAATCAATGAAATGAAACTATTCTTACAATGAAGAACAGTTTTTCAATGAGGAACTCTTATGACGCTTGCTTTATCGGACTGGGAAGAATTTTATCGTGATGGCAAGAGTTTTCACAAGAGAACTCGTATGAGTATTAACCAGTCTCAGATCTTTACTCCAACGCTGATTCAAAATTTAGCGGCGATGAGTATTGAAAAATATTTCATGGCCATCTTTATGAGTCGCGGTTTTTTACCTCGTAACCATACGATGTTTGATCTTGTGGAAGAAATCAAACAGATTGTTCCGATTGCTCCTGGTTTGGAGGAGACTCTTTTATATATGGATTCTCTTCAACAAATTTGCTCCATTGATAATATCAAAATAACGTCGCCTAAAAAAGAGGACGTTCCCCAGTTTTTAGCGGCTGTGGATCAGGTCGAATTTTTAGCCGATACTCTTTGTAAATCATCCTAACGCTCCAATGCTTCATTGATTCTATGGATAAAAATCAAAAACTCCGCATATTGGATACAACGCTTCGCGAAGGCGATCAGGCGGCGGGTTTTGCGTTTTCGCTTAAAGAAAAATTGCGAATCGCATCTCTTTTGGAAACGATTGGGGTCGATTGTATTGAGATCGGATTTCCTTCCGCCTCACTCCAAAATTTTGAGAATTGCCGCATTCTCTGTTCCGAAATAAAGAGCACTCAGGTGGCCGTCATGAGTCGCGGTAGCCTCGCAGATATAAGGCGTTCCGTACAGGTATTTTCAGATCCCTCGCGGAGCCTTTTGCATATTTCGCTCCCCGTGAGTGATTTACACATGTCCGTAAAATTAGGGCGGTCGCGAAACGAACTGCTGTCCATCGCCAAAGAAATGACCCAGTTTGCCTCCGGTTTTGCGAGCATGGTGGAAATGGGAGCAGAAGATGCCACTCGTGCGGATCCGGATTATCTCGCCGAGTATTGCGACGTCGTGACTCAAAATGGAGCGCACATCGTCAACATTGCGGATACGGTGGGCCATGCCGCGCCCTCTGAAATTTCATCTCTCGTTCAGTCTTTGATGCATTCCGTCACGGCCTTTCGCAATGGAAGTGCTCTCTTGAGCGTACACTGTCACAACGATCTCGGACTGGCGAACGCCAATACCTTAGCGGCGATTGAATCGGGTTGTGGTCAAATTGAAGTCACTTGCCTTGGCATCGGCGATCGTGCGGGCAATGCCCCTTTGGAAGAAATCGCTTTTATTCTCCATTCTCGCCCGGATCTTTATCCCGTATCGACGGGCTTAGCGCTTGCTCCCCTGGGAAAAATGGCGCGGGAGCTGGCCTCTATCACAGGCACGGCACTTTCTCCTTTCAAACCGGTCACAGGAATTAATGTGCGCGCCCACGCCGCGGGAATACACCAGCAGGGCGTACTCCGCGATAAGGCAACTTACGAGTTCTCTCCTTTAAGTCTGGGAAACCTTTTTCCACAACGCATAGTGATTTCAAAGCTTTCGGGAAAAGCGGGACTCCAAACGGTGATTCGGCAGTATGCGGGTATTTCGGTGGAAGGAGACGTTTTGGATCAGCTCATGGATTTGGTGAAAGTACGCACAGAGGACGCTCCCATTTTGGGTATCACTGAGTTGCTGTTTTTGCTGGTCTCTCAAAAAATGGTAACCGTGCCACTGGTGCAGTGCGATTCGTTTTCGATTTCCCGGGAAGAGTCGCTGACGCATCCGCGTTCCACGTTGCGTGCGCTGTTCTTATGGAATGCTGGGAGTGCCTCAGAAGCGAAATTACAAGAGGCGCAATACATATACGAAGGAGTTTCTTGGGAATCGCCGTTGCTCGCCCTAGTGAATGAGCATTTCTCAGTAAGAATCCATTTGACATCGGTCGCTGTTTCGGAATTTTGTGGAAATAATTGCGTCCCCTCAAAAATCAGAGTGTATGTGGAAGCTTCCGTGGACTCGAATCCTCTGCTGAGAATTTATGCAATGGAACGGGTGGGGTATTCCCGGGACCGACTGTTCCTGGAACTACTCTTGGATATTGTGAATGCAGAAAAGGCGCTTGCTATCCAGCGGGTTTCCAGAGAAGAATAGGAAAATCGTCATTGAATGCCTCTCAAAAAAGTATTAAGAGTAAAAAATGTGCCCTAACCTGAAAATAAATACGTAGCACTACTGTCCAAAACAACTGGATTTTGTGAATAAAACGTCAAAATCAGCTTAAATTCGACGCATTTTGGTTCAAATTGAAAATAACCCCCTCTCTATATTATGCTGTCCTAAACGATGTTTGATCCAGAAATTTGTGTTTTGCTCAAAAACAAACTTTTGCATATTCAAAATTTTGAAATTATATTTTGGTCAGTAGTGAATTCGTAACTAAATTATTATCATTGATAAGTAGATTTGAAATGATGGGAGCTTAAATGGTTTTTAAATTTTTTTTCTCTGTTTTAATTGTGTTTGTATGCCATCTATTTGCTATAAATGTTGAATTTTATGATGAACAATGTAATAATGAGTCTAATACAACAATTCGTATTAGAGTGACGAATGATTCTAAAGAGACAATAAAAAATGTGAAACTTCGCTATTATTTTCATAATGTTGAGAATAAAAACTGTTCTTCCGTGTAGATTTTGTACCGAATATTTCTCTAGAAGTTGCACAATTAAAAAGAGGATCAGAAAAATGAATAAACTACTTATTTTATCTTTCTCTTTTGCTGTTTTGTTTTTTGTCGCCTGTATCGGTGATGACGATGAAGCTTCCTCTGAACAGGCAAAAGAAAGTTCAAGTTCAGAAAATTTTGATTATTCTAGCAGTTCCTTTGTCGCGTTTTCCAAAGGGGACTTTTTAAACTCTAGCCTGGAATATGGAACTTTGGAAGATTCGAGAGATGGAAAGATCTATAAAACAGTATCTATCGGAAATCGTATTTGGATGGCGGAAAATTTGAATTATGCTGATAGTTTAAAAGACTCTATTTTGATAGGTAAAACGAAGTGCGTTGATAGCGCAGATCAGGATTGTAACACCTTGGGTCGGTATTATCATAAATTGGTTATCACGCAGTTGGATTCAAACAAATTGGATTCTTTTTCTGGATTTTTTTACCCAATGGATTACCAAGGCGTTTGTCCTGATGGTTGGCGGATTCCATCAGATAGTGATTGGCAGAATCTAGTTGATTTTATAAAGGAAAGCGATAAAAAAAATGATGTGCTTGCGAATTTGATGTCTTCTAAGCTTTATGTCCCTAAAAATTTATATAATGATAAGTTTCTTAAACTTTGTGACACTTATTCTGACAATGATTCTATGAAAACGGTTCTGGGACTTTATTGCCCTGATTCTTCTGTTGGAACGAATCGATTTGGATTTTCTGCACTTACGATGTCGGCTTTTTACTGGTCTACGGCAGCGGCAGATTCGAATTCCTGCTGCTTTTCGAATTCCACGTGGACGTTGAATTATGCGGCTAAACAATTTAACAAAGAGATTATTCCTGATTTTGAAACGGATTCTTATGGTATTATCCGGTGCGTTCAGGGTGGATCCGTTGGAAAATTTCAGGATAAAGAAGATTTGCTGAATTCTAAAGTGGAATATGATTTTTTTGTTGATAAGAGAGACGGCGCGTCCTATAAGACTGTTGAAATGAACGGAAAAATTTGGATGGCTGAGAACTTAAACTATGCAGATAGTTTGTCTGTGTGCTATCAAAATGATGAACGACTTTGCGCAATTGTTGGACGATTATATGCTGTTCCGTCTTTACAGGTCGCCAATAAGGATATTTGTCCTGAGGGCTGGCATTTACCTTCTTTGGAAGATTGGAACGTTTTGTTTATTGGGAATAGGGCGAAATCTCTGTTTTCTGTTAGTGGTTGGTTTTTAGAAAATAAGGATGCCAATAGTGCCAATGGAACGGGATTTTCCATTTTCCCTGCGGGTTCTCTTTCTGATGAAGAATTTTTTGATTTTGGAGAAAATGCCCATTTCGCTTATTTAGAGGAGCAGGGCGCTTCGTCGGGTATTGAGGCCTATCCTCAAATGAATTATGATGTAGCGGGGATATCCGAGTTTACTTATTCATTGACAAAAAATAGCTTTGTATCAGTCCGCTGCATAAAAACAGCGGATTGAATACACTTCATTTCTTGAAATTTACTATCGCCCACCTCTAAAAATTCTTTTTCTATGACCAGAAGCCGGTTTCCTCTGGGGAACATCAGGCTTCGCAGAGCTGATCTGTAGCCCCGCAGGGGTGAGGATGGAACAACGTGACACCGCAACACCAGAAGCCGGTTCCCACTGGGGAACATCAGGCTTCGCAGAGCTGACCTTTGGTCGGCCCCGTAGGGGTGAGGATGGAACAACGTGACACCGCAACAAATCGACTGTGACGCACGCAATAGTGCACTTCGTTCTGTTGCAAAAGCCGAGTACCCTGATAGCAAACTCGTTTGCTATCGTGATTGAGGCGCCGAAGGCATCAATAACGTCATTATAGACGCCTTGCGTCACCATTGCGGTTCCGTCATACAACCCAAAGCAAGCTCGGTTGTGCGACACTCACCTTGCGTGGTATTAGCCACTTTTGTACTTGCGCACTTGTTGGTGCAACTCAGCAATGGGCATGCAAGCATGTTCGCTGCACTCAGTAGCATTGACAATTAAACATGTCAATGCTACATTCGTTTTGCACAATACTCGCTTGATTCCACGGTCGCAAACCAATTTTTATAGGTGTCCTTACTTCCTCCGAGGAGACGAAGTTTATGAAATCACAAACCGCCGGTGTTCTTGAATTACTGAAACAGCACGAGTTGGTCATTAAGCAGTTATATGATTTTTTTGCAGAATATTTTCCACAGAAAAAAGATTTTTGGTTGAAAATTGCGAGTGAAGAACAGCGACATGCGGATTTTTTGCAAACACTCGAACTTAACGAAGCTTATGTGTCTTGGTTTACGGATAATAGCCATTTGAGTTTGGTTGCAATTCAGTCTTCTATTGACTTTGTAACACAGGAACGGGAACGCATGAACGTCAGTGGAACCACTTTGCTCAAGGCTTATGCCTTTTCAAAGGATATTGAGGATGCTCTGCTTGAAAAATATTTGTCAAAAATCAATGTGAATATTCCTCCTGAAATTGCGCATGTGGTAGCAGTACTTGCCGCAGATACCAAAAGGCACGCTCAGGAAATGAACGTCGCACTTTTGGAAGAAAAAAAGAAACAATAGAAGCGATCTATCATTTAGAGACCCCCTCTATCTATACCACTAGAAAGAATATTCCTTGGTGATCCGTGAGGCCATCGCATAGATATCAGATTAACTTGTACCAGATATTCATGCTTTCAATAGCACCGCAAATTTGTGTGTTTCGGGTGAGTGTTCCTGCATAATGATATTCTGCATTTTGAAAAATGCGATTCATAGGAATGGAATGTAATCGCGAAATGGAAAAAAGAGTCTTAATATCATTTTTAAAAAAGTGATTCTCTAAGCGGTGGAGTAAATGGGCTCCAAGATTTTTTCCTTTATGGGAATCAAGCACTGCGAAATCTGTCAATTCTGCATTTTGAGCTTCGCGGTTGCATTCTGCAGAACAAAGGGCGACCAGCTTTCCTTTGTGCCAGGCCCCATAATAGGGATTTTTATCTTCCAGAATGCTTTCTTCCAGAAAATGAGAATCAAAGATAGGGAGTGGGTAAGTTTCAAAAATCGATGTGAAAATTTCAAGAATCTGCGGAATGTGTGTGACATTCAAAGGCTCAATAGTGTAACTGGGCTCCAGAGGAGGGAGCGATACTTTTACGGGTTTCAAAAGAAGCGATTGAAAATCCTTTAATGCTTTTGTTTCGGGAAGCAGACGTTCCGTGCTCCTGTATTTTCCCATAAAAAAGCCGTCTTCACTTCCGTTAAAAAGTCTGGGAACGATTGCTTCTGTAAGGTATCCGGCTTGGAGAAAGGCAGGTACAAATCTGGCTGGAATTTTGCCGAAGAGTTTGGTGTAATTGTAGGCTTCTGCAATTTGATCCATAGCATCGATAATATTTGGAAAATCGTCAGGATGAAACGACATCAAATAGACTCGTGAGTTTTCTTTGTCATGAGAGATCTTTGATTTGCCAATAAAATTAATTCCCATAATTTTCCCTTCTTTCGATCCGCTCGTTATTATTTGGAATGAGTGAAATAGTTTCATCTGAATCTGATAATAATTTTTCGACTCCAATCACATTTATATCTTCTCCACTGGAAATGTCCAGTTCCAGAGAGCATTCTTTACAGTTGCGTTTGCAAATGGTGTTGGAATAATTCTCTGGTTCCTGATAGGTGGTGATGACGCCTTCGTAATTTCTCAAGATGACTTTGTTTACACTCCAGGAGATGATGTAATTCGGCATGACGGGGATTTTTCCGCCACCCCCTGGTGCATCAATGACGTATGTGGGAACGGCAAATCCGCTGGTATGGCCGATAAGGCTTTCCATGATTTCAATGCCCTTGCCCACGGGAGTGCGAAAGTGAGACAATCCTTCAGAAAGATCGCATTGGTAGAGGTAATAAGGCCGTACACGATTCGCAACCAAACGTTGCACCAATTCTTTCATAATTCTCGGGCAGTCATTGACATCTGCCAACAGGACCGATTGATTCCCCAAAGGGATGCCGGCATCAGCGAGTTTTGCTAATGCTTTTCGGGCAGAAGCCGTCAGTTCGCGGGGATGATTGAAATGGGTGTTGATCCAGATTGGATGATGCTTTTTGAGTATGTTGACTAAGTTGTCTGTAATGCGATAGGGCAAAACCACAGGGGTTCGCGTGCCGATTCGAATGACCTGAACGTGGGGAATGGTTTGAAGCTCTGTAAGAATCCAATCCAGATAGTCATCGGGGAGAAGAAACGGATCTCCTCCAGAAAGTAATACATCGCGAATCTGCGGTGTATTTTTAATGTATTCAATGCCTTTGAGAATTTGAGCTCGATCTGGAATATAATCTATGTCTCCCACTTTACGTTTGCGGGTGCAGTGGCGGCAATACATGGCACAGACGTTGCTGACAAGAAATAAAACTCTATCCGGATAACGGTGGGTAATTCCCGGAACGGGGCTGTCATGATCTTCTGAAAGAGGATCTTTCATCTCGTTTGGAGAGATAAGCAGTTCTTTTGGATCTAAAAAGGATTGTTTAAATACGGGGTCATTTCTGTAGTTTGATGTTTTGATTAAGGAGAGGTAATAGGGTGTAATGGATAAGGGAAAATGAGTTCTTGTTTTTTCTAATTCTTTCCGTTCTTCAGGAGCAAAAAGAATTCCCGTTAATTTTTCAAATTGCTCAATACTTTTAATGGAATTCTGGACATGCCATTTCCAGTTACACCACTCCGTAATTTTTGCGGTAGGATCGATTTTTGTTGCGATTTCCCTTTGATGTTTATTGAAAATTTCCATCGAGGTCTCCTCAATTGATTTGTTCCGAATAAATCCGAACGTTAATATTTTGGACATACCTCAAAGAACCCGGTGTAATATAATTAACCGATAACGACGCTCTTGAGACGAACCCATGACGAATAAGTAACCAGTGTTACTTTGTACACTTCATTCAGAACCTTATCTACGGCCTATTGAAGCTGATGTACTTTCAATATACAACATTTGTTTCAGATGACAACCCTTGTTTACAAAAAAAATGGAATTAAAAACAGACTCATTTTCAGTAATGCTTTTTTTGCTCTGATTTTTAAGTTTTTATCTTTGGCGAGTGAAAATATTTGACAAACTCGGACTTGCCTTACCTGCTGTAGAGAACCCTGCCCGTTATATGGGCGGCGAAGCCAACAGTGTGGTCAAGGATCGCAGCACACTGACAGCGAGCCTTGCGTTCGTATTTCCCGATCTCTACGAGATAGGTCTTTCCAATAACGGCCTCCGCGTGCTTTACCACTGCGTGAACCGTGAACCGGATTTGTTGTGCGAGGTGGCGTTTGCGCCTTGGGATGACATGGCCCGCGAAATGAAGCACTATGATATTCCGTTGTACACTCATGCGACGTGGACTCCGGTGCGCGATTTTGACATGGTGGGGATTACTCTCCAGACGGAATTGAATTTTACGAATGTCCCTTACGTTCTCGAATTGGCGCGCATCCCTGCGTGGTCCCGCGATCGTAGCGAAGAAGATCCTTTCGTTGTGGGCGGTGGACCCTCCATGGCGAATCCGGAACCTGTGGCGGATTTCTTTGATGCTTTTTCCATCGGCGATGGGGAACGGGTGCTGCCTCAGATGATGCGCGTGGTGGGCGAAGGCCGTAAAGCGAAACTTTCCCGCGTGGAAATTCTGGAAAATCTTTCCAAGCTGGATGGAGTCTATGTGCCATCACTCCGGGCGGTTACTGCGGGTGAGTTTGGGCAACTGGTTCCATTAGAACCTGCGAAAGGTTCCTATGAGCACACGAATGGCGTGCGCCGTCTCTTTTTAGAGACGCTGGATTCTGCGGATTATCCTGTTAAAAATCTGATTGCGAACATGCGTCTTATTCACAACCGCTATAGTGTGGAAGTCATGCGCGGCTGTTCGCAAGGGTGTCGCTTCTGCCAGGCGGGTTTCTGGTACCGTCCCTGTCGTGAGTTGAATGCGGATTCTGTTCTGGAGCTTGCGAAGGCGGGTCTTAAAGCAACAGGAGAAAGGGAACTCGGTTTGCTGAGCCTTTCTACGGCAGATTACCAGCCGATTGAAGTGCTCACCGATTCCATTATTGATGATCCTTTCTTTGATACCGTGGATGTTTCGCTCCCGAGCATTCGTGTCAGCAGTTTCGGGCAGACGCTTGCAGGGAAAGTGGCGGCGCTCAAGGGCGGCCGCAGTGCGACCTTTGCCCCAGAGACGGGCTCGGAACGCCTCCGCAAGATGATCAACAAGACCATCAGCGATGAAGACATGTACAATGCGGCTGAACATGCTTTCGGGAGCGGCTTCAACAAGATCAAGCTCTACACCATGGTCGGGTTCCCTACAGAAACACTCGAAGACATGGAAGCCTTCTGTGTGCTTATCGAGAACCTAGTGAAGATCAGTCGTAAGCATTTGAGAGGGGCTCAGATTGCGGTTAGCATCGGCATCTTGATTCCGAAGCCATTTACGCCATTGCAGTGGGCGGGCTTTATGGATAAAGAAACCGCCATGGAGCACATTCGTTTTGTTCGTGAACGATTTTTTAAAAATTCCAATGTGAAAATTAACTGGAGCGGGTGGGAAACTTCTCACTTAGAAGCCTTTTTGAGCCGCGGTGATCGCAGTCTT
>Ga0172381_10007238_pt1 | contig 11005 bp, 12 predicted proteins | sample Leawel6488metaG_FD_119754 | JGI IMG/M metagenome (GOLD analysis project Ga0172381, IMG submission 119754) | Leachate microbial communities from a municipal landfill in Southern Ontario, Canada - Leachate well 64-88 metaG | ecosystem: Engineered > Solid waste > Landfill > Unclassified | place... | reverse complement strand
GGCCATGCCGAGAGTGCTCCACCCGATCCCATTCCGAACTCGGAAGTGAAATCTCTCAAGGCCGATGATAGTGTCTTCGCGACGCGAAAGTAGGTAGCCCTCTTATAATATTCGGGATAGTTAGACGGTTTTTTGTTTCAAAAAACCGCATAATTTTTCTTTTAAGCGGTTTTTTGTTTCAAAAAAATAGGGGTTTTATCGAAAATAATGGCCAAAAATAACTGTTTTTAAGGAAAATTTGCCAAAAAGGTCTTAAAGGATATAATAGAGAAATAAGCTAAATTTCGATAAGGAAAAAATGGTAAGTTTATCAAAGAAAAAATTGGTATCAGGCGTTTTTTTGCTTTGTTTTTTTGTTTTGGCCCTTAATTTTTTCGCGAACGCAGCGGTTTTAAGAAACTTTTTTTATAAAATTTCGTATCCGGCCCAGAAGAGCCTTTGGGACGGCAGCCAAGCGGCGATCGCATTTTCAAAAAGCTATCTGAACAGTTATCAGTTGGGGCAGGAAAACAAAAAACTCGCCAGCGAGAACAGGGAATTGACCGCCAGACTGGCCGAGCTTAATGCTTTGGCCGGAGAAAACGATGTTTTGCGCCAAGCTTTAAGCCTTGAATTAAAGAATAAATTTGTCCTGTCTCCTTGCCGGCTGGTATCAAAAGATCTTGCAGAAGATGTTATCACTATAAATTTTGGCAAGAGCCAGGGGGCTGCGTCCGGCCAGACAGTGGTAAGCAGCGAGGGGATATTAGTGGGGAGGATAGAGGATGTCTACGACGATTTTTCAAGAGTGATCCTTGTTTCTCACGCCAAGAGCGTAATAGACGTGGAGTTTCAGGAAAAGAAATTTTATGCCTTGGCTAAAGGGCAGGGCGGCCTGAACATCTCATTGGATCTGGTGAGCAAGGATAAAGATGCCAAAGAAGGAGACCTCTTGGTTACTAGCGTATTGGGAGGAGTCTTCCCGCCAGGCATTCCTTTCGGGAAAGTATCGAGCGTTCAAAAACAAGCCGCAGCTTCTTTTTCACAGATCCAGATCAAGCCGCTGTTCGAGTTGGAGAGCCTGAGCCAGGTTTTTGTAATTAAAAATTTCAAACCATTAAAGTGATGCCTAAAGCTCTTAAGATAATATTTTTATTTTTTGGTTTTTGGATACTGTCATGGCTCGAAATGAGTTTTTTTTCTTTTTTGAACGTTTTTGGCTGGCATTTTCATCTGATCTGGCTGTTGGTTTTTTTGATAAATCTGTTCGAAGATCGTTACGGCTCTTTGGGGCTTTGGAGCGCCGCATTCGGAGGATTTTTTTTGGACATTTACAGTCCTTTGCGTTTTTTCGGGTTTGATTTTTTTGGAACAAGCACTTTGATCTTATTTTTTTCATCGTTTATATTGAAATATATAATTTTGCGATATGTGGAATTTTCGGCATTCAAAAGGTCTAAAAAAGTTTAAGATAAAGAAGCCTCGTACGGAAATAGAGCCGGACGAGATTTTTTGGGATGGGATCGCCCAAAAAAAAGAGGAAAGTTTGGACATCTCTTCTCACAAAATGGAGACTCCTATTTCGACCCGGAACATCTGGCTGCTTTCCGCGGTTTTTTTGTTATTTATTTTGGGTTTGTTCTCCCGTTCTGTTTATTTGCAGGCAGTTCAGGGAAGCGATCTTCTCGCCAAATCGCAAAAGAACAGGTTTTTGGCGCAAGAACTTAAAACCGAGAGAGGGGTCATTTACGACAGCAAGGGAACGCAGCTGGTTTTTAATGAATCTAATTTCGATCTTTTATGCGATGTGCAAAAATTTCAAAAAGACAATAATGAAAAAGAAAAGACCTTGCGCGGCCTATCTGAGATGCTGGGAAAGAGCTGGGAAGAGATAGACAAAGAGATAAACAGCCATGGCCAAGACAAGGAATTTACTTTATCCAAAGATCTTGATCTGGATAAGGTGATAATATTCAATGCGCGGATGGAAGAATTTTCCGGTTTTAGGATAGAAGAAACCAAAAGCCGCAATTATTCCCAGTCGGAAATATTCGCTCCGATATTGGGGTACATATCCGATGGAGGGGAGAACGGTTCCGGTTTGGAGAAATATTACAACGAATATCTTCAGGAAAAACCCGGCGTCGCCCAGACCGAAAGGACTGCGTCCGGAGAGACGTTGGACTCGAAGCTTGTTAAGGCTCCCGAAACCGGAGACAGTTTGGTCCTAAGCATAGATGCCGGATTGCAAGAACAAATTTATGCGTCGTTATCTAAGGCCCTTAAGGACTATGGAGCCACCAAGGCGGCGGCGGTAGCGGTTAACCCTCAGAACGGAGAGATATTGGCGATGGTCAGTATTCCTTCTTTTGACAATAATGTTTTTTCAAAAGATATTTCTCATGAAGAGTACCAAAAGATCATCAGCGATCCGAATTTTTCCTTATATAACAGAGCTATCTCAGGCGCTTATCCCGTAGGTTCGACGGTGAAGCCGTTGCTCGCCGCGGCGGCGCTGGAGGAAGGGACCATCACCCCTGAAAAGACCATAGATTGCCAGGGAGGAATACCTCTTAAAGACGGGACATTCAAAAGCGATTGGAAAACCCATGGGCCGACCGATCTTAACAAAGCTATCGCCCAATCTTGCGACGTCTATTTCTACAGCGTCGGCGGAGGGTATGGCAGCCAGGAAGGATTGGGGATCGACCGTATCAAAAATTATTTTCAACTTTTCGGCTTCGGAGCGGCGACCGGTATTGATCTGCCGGGAGAGGACGCCGGGTTCATCCCCGATAGCGCTTGGAAAAAAGAAAAATACGGGCAGTCTTGGTATCCGGGAGACACTTATAACATTTCCATCGGCCAGGGGTATTTGAAAGTCACCCCTTTGCAATTGGCTATGGCAACAGCCGCGATAGCTAACGGCGGCAAGCTTTATTCTCCGCGCTTGGTGCAAAAAATAGTTGACAATAAAAACAACACAATCAAAGAAATAAAACCGGAGATCATCCGCGAAAATTTTATTTCTTCCGAAACCTTGGCGGTGGTCAGGGAAGCGATGAGGCAGACAGTGGTCATGCCGGGAGGAACAGCGACCAGCTTTTCTCTTTTGCCGGTTTCCTCGGCGGCCAAATCGGGCACAGTAGAAACTTCAAAGAAAGAATATTATCACAACTTGATGGTAACATTCGCTCCTTATGACGAACCGAAAATAGCCCTGGTGATAATTCTGGAAAGTGTGTACCAGCATTTGGGCATCGTTAATACTCCGGCCAGAGAGATCCTGAAGTGGTATTTTACGCCGGAAGATATAAAACTGGAACAGGCCTCCCAGGATCCGTCCGCGGGTCAGCCGGCAGAAACTGTCAGCAGCACCGAAGCGATAATGCCCGGCCAACAGGAGGAGCCTGAAGGGAGCGGCGGGCAAGTTGTCAACGCCGGCGGGCAGTAAAAAGTTTTCCACTTGACTTTCATCCGCCGTATTGTTAATAAATAGAGTCCGAACTTGACTGTATCTTTAATTAAACTATACTACTTAAAGTATTAGAATAAGCATCAAATTTATGGCAGAATATTTAACGCCCGAAGGGCTGGAACAATTAAAAAAGGAATTAAGCCATTTGGTCAACGTCGAACGCAGGGAGGTTGCCGTGCAATTGCAGGAAGCTATCTCTTATGGCGATCTTTCCGAGAATGCGGCTTATACCGAAGCCAAAGACCATCAATCTTCCATGGAACAACGTATCAGGGAATTGGAAATAATGATCCAGAACGCCAAGGTCGTTGAGACCGATAAAGATTGCTCGAGGGTCCAGGTAGGCTCGACCGTCTTTTTGAATTCTGGAACCGCCGAGAACAAATTCACCGTCGTAGGCGCCAATGAAGCCAACCCTTTTGAAAATAAAATTTCTTACGCTTCGCCTCTGGGCCGCGCTCTTTTGAACCAGGTCAAAGGCGCAGTCGTGGAGGTCCCGACCCCGGGAGGAAAGACAAGATACAGGATCACCAGCATCGAGTGCTAGGCGGAAAAACGCTAATTGAATTTTTAAAAGGCCTCTTAACAATAAGAGGCCTTTTGTGTTTTTATAAAAGATCTGGAAGTTAGCTGTTAGTTTGGGGAAGAATTTTATTTCCGCTATCTTGACAACTATGTTCGTTTAATCTAACATTGATGTTAGATAAACATAACATCAATAATACATCCAAATATGAGTTTAAACGTTTACAACGGAATACGCATAGCCATCGCCGCGATACTTGGCGGAATGGTTTCTTTCTCCGTAGCTAAGGGAGATTATATCCTCCCCACAGTAGCCGTCATCACCGCGCTTGTATTTTTGGCCGCGATGAAACGGAAGGTCAAAGGAGTGATAAGCGATGAAAGGGATTATTTTGTCGCCGGCAATGCGGCTCGCTGGACATTATCGATCTATGCCATCTTGTCCGCGATGGGATCGGTGATCTTAATGTCATTGAAGGAATCCGATCCTTCCTTTGAATTATCGGGATCGATTCTTGCTTATTCGGCTTGCTTCATCCTTCTTTTAAACAGTTTATTATTTAAAATTTTTTCAAGAAGAGACAACGATGCCAAAAACAAAATTGACGACAAAAATTAAGGAATACCGTTTGGCAAAAAATCTCACCCAGGAAAGTTTGGCCGATCTTGCAGGAGTAAGAAGGGAAACCATCGTATTTGTCGAGCAGGGGAAATATGTGCCGTCGCTGAAGCTGGCCCACGACATTGCTAAAGTTTTGGGTGCCCGGATAGACGAGCTGTTTTTCTTCGGCTAAATAGGAACTGTTTCTTCACCAAAAAAGCGGATAGCCCGCTTTTTTGTTTTGGCAAAATTGATTGACAGAACACATAAAATAGTATATAATGTTGTTATCTAATTTCCCTGGAACCAGGGGTGGACGGATCATCCGCCTCCCCGGTCGACGGGAAGCGGACAAGTTCGTTCACATAAATACTATGCAATTCAAAAAAATTATTATTGTTTTTTCTTTTCTGACAACCGCCACATTCGCAGGCACGACGAATGCCGCATGTGACCCTACACATCCAGCGGATTGCAGTTACACAGAACTGTTGGGGATGGTTAATGATACTTTACTTAGTGTAGGACCGGGACGGCCTGTTCCTGCGCAATTCGTTCCTGTCGGAGTCCAATATGCCGCACTTGGCAACGTTATTGTCTCCGCTTGGTTTAACGAAGGCATCTGGGTGGATCAACTGACCGTGTCCTACACAACTGTTTTTAACGGGAACACTGTTATGAATATACGCGATCAGGATGTCGTGAATATAAGGGTTTCGAGTGATGGCGTCATGCAAGGCTCCGGATCGTTTAAAAACGGGAAAGCTACCATAAAATTTCCTCAAAAGATATTCATCCCTAAGGGCTCTTCGAAGGTATTTCAGATTTTTGGGGACGTGATGGAATCAGGCAGAGGTAAAGTCGCAGAACTTTATATCCCGTCAAACTCTTTGAGCGGTATCGGAGAAGAATCAAATTGGCATATAACCAGTCCGGCCAATATTTTACGTCTCGGCCCTGGAAATGCGATATTTATCCAATAATCTAAGGAATTGCTTTCGGGTTCTCTGTTTTGAGAACCCGTTTTGTTTTGTGCTAAAATTGACATTCGGCACCAAATACTATATAAAAATTCAGCAATGGTCCCTTCTTGTAAAAGGGAGCGAATAATAAGTCGCTCCCTAGGTCGAAGGGAGCGCAGTTCGTTTAAATTATCAAAAAATATATGCAATTGAAAAAATTGTTTGCCGGTTTGCTGTTAGTGTCAGTATGTTTTCTGTTCAGCGGTTTGAGCTTGGTTTTCGCCCAGCGATACCAGCCTCGGCCCAACGAAAGTATCTCTGTTTCCGTAAGCCCGAAAAGCCCCGTGAATGGTGGATGTCGCAACTACGATTTCTGCACTTGGGGAGTATACAGAATAAGGGCAACCGGCGGATCGGTAAGAGTAAGCCAGATGTCCTTATACATGAACGCGAATTACGGAACCCAAGGAACGGTGGAAGTGGGCCTTTATAATAACAACGGGACCTCGATCTCCGGTGTTTCCAAGGGCTATTTCTACAAAGGGGGAGACCAGATCATTATGACCTTTGACGGCATGGATATAACCATTCCCGCCGGAGACTCTGCGGATATTTATGTGAAGGGCGTGCCCAGGGAAGTAAACAATCCCGATTCTTCCTCTTCCAACATATACGTATCCCTGTCAACGAAAGACGGTCCGAGCATTATCGCGACCACAAGAACCGGAAACCAAGTGGATTCTTATTCTAACATTTCGTTGCCTTATGTGATTCTGCGGTCATATCAGAATTACCAGCCCAGCGTTTCGAAATTGCAAGTGAACGCTCCCGTTATCAATCCTAATGTTACTTACGTTAACAAATTCGACCTTGGAGGTACATTCAAATTGATCTCAGTTGAGCTTAATGCCAATAATCCTAACGCCAAGATATTGGGCGCGTCGATCTCATGGGAGAATGGGTCTTTCTCGAAGATCCCTCTTCCCGCACAAGTCAGCGACCAGATAATGTTTTCCATTCCTGATCAGGGCGTTGGATCGCCTTATGGCAGATACGCAACCGTTTTGGTCCAGGGAACGTGGGCTTCCACATTTTCAGGAAAGATCCGCGTCGAGGGACCATCGGGAACCATCAGGGAAATACCGATAACGGTCACTCATTAGCTCCAGTTGCAGAAAAGAACGGGCCCTTTGCTTGAAAAGCAAAGGGCTTTTGTTTGGCTCAACGGAAGAATACCCGGCTCTGTTTTTTTTGACAAATTCGTTATAAAGATGTTATAACGGCTCGTAAAGGTTTTTGTATTTTTAAAAGTAAAAAGAAAACAAATGATCAATGAAAAGGCATTTATAGTTTCTTTCTCGATTTTGTACGTCTGTTTTTTCTTCGCGACCATTCTTGGAATGGCGTCAAACGTTATCGTTCTCCCTATGCATCCTTTGGTTTTTACGATGTGGCTATCTGTTGCCATCGGATTTCCTCAGATCCCTTTGTATGGGAAAGAAGACTTTAAAGGCCAAAAAAGTTTTGTCGGAGCAGTTTTGCTTTTTTCTTCCGTTCCGATCATTCTGTATCAGATTTTATTGTTTTTTTCCGGATATTACGGTTAAAACGACGGCTTCCTTTAAGGAAGCCGGTTTTGTTATCCGGACCGTTTCTCATTCGAGAAGCCATATTTTCTTTGACAATGGGACATCAATCCTGTATGTTATTTCTACCTAAAAAATAGCGCCCCCGGTTTTCGTCGACCGGCGAAGCGCTGCCATTCCGCCAAATTATTTTTGCGGATCGGACCGCCTCTTTTGCATTGATCATTGCGAAATAGCCATGATCTCGCGGAAGACTGCGGTAACGGGCTCGAGCGCCGCTCTCAAAAAAGAGCGTCTGCGGTCAGTCCTTTTACAGCAATGAATAGTATCGGAAAGTTTTTAACTAGAGCATCGATCGTTTTGTGGTTTCTGTTCCTTTCTGTTTTCTTTTTGCTTCCTTTTGATTGGCTTACGCCAAAGCAAGAGGGGATCATTTGGCTTTTACAGCTCACAGGACTGCTGGTTGCGGCAGGGTTATCTTTTTGTTTTTGTCTAACCGCATCCTGTGTTTTGGCGGCATTGGCTATGTGCTATTTTTGTCCGGAAAAGGCGTATTATGAGAGAGGACAGATAAACATCACTCTTAGTGTTTTAATTTTTTTGATACTTTCCGCGACTATAATATCGTTCCAATATTCGTTCTTGATCGTCGGGATAACGATATTATTCTTTTTTTCTCTCTTTGACCGCGGTCGAAGAAGGGAAAGGACCTCGGCTAACGGCTGAGGTTCTTTTTTTGACAAATTAAGTAAAAATAAGTATAGTATCAAAGTCGGGGTAAAGCGCAAGGCTTTGCTCTGAAAAGGAGCAAAGCCCATTTAAATGGTAATATTAGGAATTAGAGATATCATTAAAAAGTTTCCAACAAGCTTGCCAAAAGAGTTCGAAGAGATCATCGGCAAGCGCAAAGGACTGGGAAAGAGGGATTATTTGAGGGCTATTCATGATGATATCTTGGAGGGCCACAAGCCAGGTATATTCTTGTCTTATGTCAGATCGCTGGAGCTGTTCGATAACGATATCTTCAGCATATGGAAGAGAAAAAAGAATCTAAGCTGCCTCATCATGAATTATCTGATGGCGACGGCCATCCTGAAAAGCGGCAAGTTTGCGGTCAAAGATCTGTCTCTCAAGTGGACGTTGATCATGTATTTTCATCCCCATCAATATATCAGGGTGAGGATCGGAGATAACGAATATATCAACGTCGACCCGTGGGCCGCGGCAGTCGGCTTGCATTTTGGAGAAGTCGCCGAGGGATTCAATTATTTGAATTTTCTGACGATGAAAAAACCCGCTTCTTGATAGAAAGAGCGGGTTTTTGTTAGGAGCAAGGTTTGCTTTGACTAAGAGGCTGAAATTCCATAGAATTAATGCAATATGGGTGCCATAGATAATATAAGAAAAATTAGGATAGAGAAGGCTTTGGCTGTTAAAAAAGCCGGGCTCAACCCTTTTCCCGAAACGACCAAAAGGAATTATTCCTTGGCTAAAGCGAATGAACAATTCGACAGCTTGGCGGTTGGAGAAAAAGAAGTGATCGTTGCCGGGAGGATAATGGCTTTGCGGGCGCACGGCGGTTCGGCGGTTGTCGATATCGATGACGGCACAGGTTGCCTGCGGGCAATTTTTGACAAGGCCGGGCTTGGCCCGAAAGGGTTCGAATTTTTTATCGATAATTTTGATACAGGAGATATTGTCGAGATCAGGGGAGTGCTGCTCAAAGACGGACAAGAGAAAAGAACCATCCGGGCCGCTGATTTCAAGATGCTGGCCAAATCGTTTAGGCCTTTGCCGGAAAAATGTTTGGCGGACGCCGAAGCGTGCTATTCCAAAGTTAATAAGGACACAAAAAGAGAGCTAGAGCTAAGCAACGTTGTAGGAGAGATAAAGAATTTTTTAGAAAAAAAAGGGTTTTTGGAAGCTGATCTTTATTCAAAACGTTTTTTGGTGGGAGGATCCCAAAAGATATTTGAGATAAAAAAATTTCCCCGAGATGAAAGGGCGGACAAAAAAGATGACCCCGAATTTACAACGCTTGAATCTTATTGGGTCTATGCCGATTATCGCCAAGCTATGAAGTTGGCCGAGAAGATGATCTTTTCGACCGCCAATAAATTATTTAAGGGAGAAAAAATAATTTATCAGGGGAAAGAAATAGATTTTAAAACTCCATGGCAAAGGATAGAATATGCAGATCTTCTGGAAAAATACACAGGCATAAAATATGAAGATATAAACGAAGCCGGGCTGGCCAAGAAAGCCAAGGAGGAGAGGATAGATATTCCAAAAGGAGCTAACAAATCGGAAATAGCCAATGAGATCTATAAAAAATTCTGTCTTCCCAAGCTTGCATATCCGACTTTCGTTTTACATTATCCTTTGGGATCCCAATTTTTAGCCAAACAGCTTGAAAGCGATTCTCAAAAATTGGCCGATTTTCATTTTGTTGCCCAAGGAGTGGAGATCGCCAACGCTTTTTCAGTGCTTAACGATCCGATAGAACAGGGATACAGGCTTAAAGAACGGAGATCATCCAAGGGAGAACCAAAGAATGACCGACGGCCGGACAAAGAATTTGTCGAAATCCTGGAGCAAGGAATGCCTCCCGCCGCCAGTTTAATTTTGAATATCGACAAGCTGGCGTTATTGTTGGCGGATTCCGCTAGTCTGAGGAGAGAGATATTGTCTCCGGTTGTGAAGCCTCGCGAGCGCGGAGCTTTTTCGTCCGCCAGCCGGCGGGATACAACAGATAAAGACAAGCCGTCCATTTCATCTAAAAAGCTGAAACGGAAAACAGGAAAAAACCATTAAAGTTAAATTAGAAAGAATAAATAGAGAGTTGATATTCGAAAATCGAGAGTCGCTACGACGCTCGGCATTCGGCCATCGACCTTCAAGAATATGCTAGACATTAAAATAATTAGACAAAATCCCGAGCTTGTCAAAAAGGCTTGCCAGGACAAGCGCATGAAAGTCGATATCGATAAACTTTTGGAAGTGGACAAGAGTCGCGTCAAAATATTACAGGCGGTTGAGAACATCCTGGCCCAAAAGAACAAATCGTCCAAAGAGGTCGTCCAAGCCAAAGACAAAGAGGCCCGTGACGTGATCATCATCCGGATGCGCGCGCTTGATCGCGAGCTGGAAGAATTAAATGTTCAGCAAAAAGAAATTGAAAAAGAATTCAACGATCTGATGTTGCAGATCCCCAATATTCCTTTCGATAGCGTTCCGGTCGGGAAAGACGATACGGAAAATGTGAGCATCAGGCAGGTCGGAGAAAAGACCAAATTCGATTTTGAGTACAAAGATTATATGGCCATCGCCGAGCAGATGGATCTTATCGACGTCAAAAGAGCGGCCAAGATCTCCGGTAGCCGTTTTGGTTTTATCAAGAACGAAGCAGCTTGGCTGGAATTCGCTCTTGTTCGCTTGGTCTTTGATATAGTTACCAAAAAAGGGTTCCAACCCGTTATCCCGCCGGTAATGATCAAGCCGGAAATGGCTATGGGAATGGGATTCTTGGAGAAATTGGAAGGAGACCCCGAAGCTTATTACCTCCAGCAGGATAACCAATATTTGATAGCTACGGCCGAACAGCCTTTGGGCGCGATGCACGCCGATGAAACCTTTAAAGAAAGCGAATTGCCGATAAGATATCTTGGTTTTTCAACTTGTTTTCGCCGCGAGGCCGGTTCATACGGCAAAGACACCAAAGGAATTTTGAGGGTCCACCAATTCGATAAATTGGAAATGTTCTCATACGCCAGGCCGGAAGATTCGAAAGCCGAACACGAATTGATCTTGGGGCTGGAAGAAGAACTGATGCAAGCTTTGAAAATACCTTATCAGGTTTTGAGAATTTGTACCG
>Ga0172381_10007235_pt1 | contig 11008 bp, 14 predicted proteins | sample Leawel6488metaG_FD_119754 | JGI IMG/M metagenome (GOLD analysis project Ga0172381, IMG submission 119754) | Leachate microbial communities from a municipal landfill in Southern Ontario, Canada - Leachate well 64-88 metaG | ecosystem: Engineered > Solid waste > Landfill > Unclassified | place... | reverse complement strand
GGCGGAGCCACACGTAATTAAGTTTAATTCCCCGTCTCTTCCTTGCGGCCTACGAGGCCCAGAAGACTTACACCCGCCGCAATCTCCGGCCCATGTTGCGTGACGGACAAGATGCTTTTGGCAACCTTCTCCTTCAGACCGAAGTTACCGGCGGGAACAGGGAAAGGGTTTACCACGGGAACTCCCTCAGGATCGGAAATGTGTCGGCCAGAAAGGCCAGCAGTTTAACGACGCCGTAAACAGCGGCCAGGTAGAGCGCGACCACGACCGTCGCGGTCAGGAAATACCCGGACGGGAAGAACGTGTCGAAGGCTGAACACCACCGGCGGATGAAGTTTCGGGTCGAGTCGTTCATGGGTTATGCTTCCCTCCTGTTTTGGGTTTCTTTCAGCATGTCGTCCAGCTTCAGGGGGTCGTCCCGAAGCAGGTGCTGACCATAGAGGGCCATCAGAAGGGCGTCGGCCCGGTTGTGGTGCTTCTTGAGGGCGAGGCCCGGGGTGTCGGACAGCAGGGGGTGTTTGGCGTGGAGGTAGATCAGAGATCGTTCCTTGTCCGTCGGGCCGGTCTTGGCCGGCAGCTTGTGGAAGGCCATCCACGTCTGCGGCCAGACCAGAATCCATAGGCTGGGGAAGAGCGTGTCGAGCACTCCGCGCCACCAGCCTGAGTTGTGCAGGAACGTGGTGGCGGTGCGGGAGTTATCCCGTGGGGCCTTCTGGATTCTTTCGAGGACGACCAGATCAGGGTTCAGCGCGGAGAGAGCTATGATTTTGGGCAGCAGGTCCGTTGGAGTCGTGAAGTCCAGGAATGAGGGACCTGTCGGGGTAAGGACAGCCAGGCATCCGGTCTGACCGGGGTCGATACCCCAGATGCAGTAGGACGGCTTGGGGGCCACGATCTCTTCTTGGGGGCCACTCGGGTATGGACTGGGGGTAGATCGTCGATCCTGGTGGCGGAGAGGGTTTGTAGCGGGCATCTTATTCACCCTTCCTGAGCTTAAGAGCCAAGATATCATTTTTGTCATAGAGCTTCTGAGAACGACCACCGGGGACGCTCGGATCGAAGGCGGCCTTAAGGACACCCTTCCGGTTGAGGGCCTGGATACGTCGGACGGTGACTCCAAGGAGTCGGGCGGCGGTCTTGGACGTGATGAGGTTTTCCATGGTGGGGAGTATAGGTTTTAAAATTATTCTTGTCAAGGCGGATATTGTTCTTAGTTCGGAACATTTAATTTTAGGCGGTTGGGGGAAAATAAAATATTCTTGGTTGGTAAGATATTGTTCTTTGTGTGGAATATTTATTTAAGCCTGTGAAGGGGAAAAAATAAAAAGCTATGAACATGCCCACCTCTCCGGGCCGGGCCTCGAAGTTTTTGGGTCTACGGGGCGCCTCCTGGATAAAGCAATCTAAGGTTTTAAGGGCGTTTTACTTATTTTCGTTTGGCGCGGGGGTTTACTTATTTACTTTTGAGCTTAGTGATATACACCTATAAGGCATTATGTTGCTGATATCATTGAATTTTGAGCTTAAAAGAGTAGGGCTATGTATAGCGTATATGATGGTTTTAGTTATATTTTATGTATTTATCTCAATGGTTTAACCCCATAAAAAGGTATAATATGGCGTGAAGGTCGGTCTATGGACATGGTTATACAGTTATATCAATAGTTTATAGCCTTAAACAGGTCAAGTCTTGACCTATTTTGCTATAAACATTGCCTACCTATATGAATAAGTATAATTCCGTAAATCTATACTTTTTTTACTTATTATTATTAAACGAGATTATTTATAAATTCTACGTCCATACCATACCCGTTTTAGCACTTATTATCTTGATATCACTTGCATTTTACGATTTTAATTGACTTATACGTCATAACAGACCACTATTTCGCCTTGAAAGGTAGGTGCAACATGGATGAAAAGTTTACTAATTTTCGTTATTCATTACCAGCAGACCTTGCCCGCAAAATTGGCCGCTTGTCCCTTACGACCGGTCGTAGTAAAGCAGTAATTGCCCGCAAGGCCTTATTTACCTTTTTTAACCTTACAGAACCCCTTCAATTGTCCGCCCTGGAAAACATTGAGCTTATCCACGGCCGCAATTTCATTGTCCCGCGACGCTTCACTAAAAACTCTAACCCTTATCATGCGGTCCGAACCACGGTCCGTATGAAAATAGCTGAAGCGGATAAGCTATACGCCCAAATATCACACCTTGCACTTGTAGCCTATCCGCGATATAACGTTCGGCTGTCCGTAATGGCGATTACACGATGTGCGATTGTCCACAGCCTTAACTTCTAACCGTTAAGCACTAAAAAGGCGGGCAGCCCGCAAGCTGTCCGCCCTTAACCCCTTCCCCAAATCCCTATTTCCTTGGCCGCCCGCGCGGCCGTCGCCGTTGACGCCATAATTCCAGGTCGACTGCATCGATAACCCAAGGCCGATAGTACTCGCCTTCTGCACCAATTTGACGGGCCGGCAAGGCGCTTGTCAATATTGCCTCATTAATCCATCTTTTACTACATCCGATTTTATCCGCTGCTTGACTGATAGTAAGATAATCCATTATTTAATACTCCGTTCCGGATAACCTTTTAACGATTGTCCATATAATTTTATAAATACCCTCACCTGCCATAATCCATAGTGCGGCCGTGACCGCGGCCGCAAGTAATACTATATATTTCACAAGGACATTTCCGGGCTATACTCTAAGGCGCCCGTATCCGGGTTAAACTCCCAAGCGGATTGCGGCGCATTAAAAGTAATCTGGTTGTAATTATCTTTCTTTATCCGGCCGGCCTTGCGGCGGATAAATACCCGGCCGTCGCGGTGGATAACACTAAAATCTTTTAGCGTATCCTTAAAAAACTTCATGTTGCCCCGGCTGAAAAACTTTCCACCGTTTTGTTCATTAATCGTTTTGATATCGTAGATTGTATATTTCATATCAAATTACCTCCCGAGTCAAACTCATACTCATTAGCTTGAATAGATTCAATAATTTGTTCTTCCGATGTCCGCCAGTCATATTCTTCTTCCAAGGTCTTGTATAACCAACGCATCATATCTCTTAATAATTCGTCAATTGCATCCTGAATTACAATCGGAATATCCATTGAATACCTCTCATAGTGTTCGACGTCAACCGTCACCGAGCGTTCATGGACATAATGACCGCGCGGTTCGGATATATCCGCCGATAACTGGTAAAAGTATCGCCGCTGAATATCCTGAAAACCTTTAGCTATCCGGTGTAATTCCTTGTCAAGCGGTGCATAGTCTTTAACGGCCGATAAAGCCCCTTTTTTATACCTATAATCGCCGCTAAAGCAAGCGCCATCACCTTGACTGCTGAAGCCGCTGAAATAGATATTCTTGACTCCTATTCCCATAAGGTCGGCAATGGTTTTAAAATCGTCAAAGGTAGAATCCCACCATTCATAGTTTGTATTGATATTATATAATTTTTCAAGTGCGTGTTGACGCGCGGTATCGCTCAATTCATCAAACGAGTAAACCGTAATTTTCCGTATTTTAGTCATGATTTCACCTTATACCTTTTAGGTAACTTATATTGTTTTTTACCATACCGGGAAAATGCTTTATTGCATGTATTACAATAAAAACAGTCTTCTTCCGGATTAGTTGGCGACTTAAAAACTAATTGCCAGTTTTTTACTTTACAGTTTGGGCAAACTATCATGATTTCACCTCTTCTCCAGTAGCTACCGAATAAACAGGATAAGGCGCCTTATTACCTTCGAACCATTCATGGCCGAAACAATAAGCTTTAACAGTCCCTCGATTCATGATATACCCGGCGCCCGGCGCGCAAGGGGAACAAAATTGACATAAGGTATAATACGGGCTTTTGGTGATAAATATATCAGGATCGTCGTACGATTGTTCCGCTTGATATCCTTCGCTGTCATAAGTGAAGCTTATTGGTTCCGATTCGAGCATATCGGTTCCGAAAAGGTAATCATCATGTAAACAGACAAGGTTATGATCTGAATCGTGTTCAGATTTTTTGAATCCGAGTTTATCCGCTAAAAATTCAATCGTATCATACGCATCGGATTCAGGGTCAAAACTATCGTCGTTCTCTTGCGCGCATTCTCGGATTATTTCAAGGTCTGTATCTTTTTCCGAGTCAAGCGCTTCATTACCGCACTTAGGGCAATGGTAAACGTCGCTGTATTGCCCCTCACTGTCATCGTACCACGATTGCCCGACTTCGCCGGCGTGAATAACGCCAAAACGTATACCAGTAGAATGATCGATATTAGATTGCCCTAATCCATAGTCGATACCATTGTAAGTCATAATTTCACCTTCCTTTTAGCTTAAGTATAGTCCAACTATAACATTTTTAAACTGTTCATCGTATTTTATAACAATTCCGGAGAAATAACTATCGTCCATGTAACTTTGCCAATTTTTCATTTCCGGATAGTGTAGTAACATAGTCGATTCAATTATCATAAAATCATTTAAAAGATATACTTCGCCCTTATAGCGGAAAAACGTCATTTCGTCCATACGTTCCGCCTCGAATAAATCAGGAACATAATAGCCATACTCTTTTTTGGTCAATTCATAAGAGTATAATACCGGCCGATAATGGTTATTAGTAATAATCTTTAATTCGCTCATGATGCTTTACCCCTGATTCCGGTAAAACCATTTGTGTGCTACGTCCTTAAAAATCTTTTTCATACTCTTCCCTTCCTTTTTTAATAGTCCTGAAAAAATTCTTGCAAATCTTCCAAGGCAAAACCTAACGCCCGGATTTTCTGGAAATTTTCGATACACGCTTTGTAAGTCCCTTCGGCTTTCCGCGAATCTGAATCATATCCGTAATTTGAACACCAATTTTCGAAGGTGTAGTTTATGGCGTCTGCATCTTGCGTGAGGCTGAAAAGCACGTCTTTTACGGCCGGCGGAGTTATATGGCCCGTTTTCCAGTCAAGGCGGGAAGTGAACAACTCGCGGTATTCTTTCAAGGTTAACCCGCCTCCGCCGAATTGGATAATCTGAATTTTGTTTCCTTTTAAAAAATCCTTTTTAATATTTTCCGTTATTAATTTATTCCATAACCTATGTTGTATATTGATAAAGTGACCAATTCCCTCGCTGTATTCAATGGTTATTCTGCTATTCAGGGTTAATTTCCAGTGAACCGCCTCTTTAAAATCAGTCCCGGGTCTTTCCATTATTCTTTCGGCCGTCATACTGATTGAGTCTATTTTTTCTTGCGCGTTCATACTCTTACCTTCCTTCCATGTGGTTAAATTGTTTCCCTACGATCAAATAATATTCCGAACAACGAATAATTGCAAGGGAAAAATGACTTGCATAGAATATTTTTTAGCTGGTAAGCTACTTATTAATTGATAGGGCGATTTTGACCTTAAAAAGGTTAAAAGTAAACGCTCACTCACAATCTACTCGACGGAGCCCCGCCACAAGGCGGCCTAAACACATGGTAACAGGGACAAAAAAGGAGAAAAGAGTATGAAGTATCAAGAGTTTCAGCCGACTGGTTTCGATTCCCGCGGCCTCGGATTGCCCGACCGGCAGGACTGGCGTGTCCTGGAAAGCGTGTCCAGGACTCGTGACAGCAGCTTACTGGCGGAAAGTAATTTCGAGGTTGCCTGTAACATTCTCGGAGAAGAAAACGAAGACTCCTATGAGGTCCACCGCTTCGGGCACTGGGGTCCGGGCTGGTTCGAGATCATTATAATCAATCCAGGTAACAGGGCTGCTATGGCCGCCGCGGATGACATCGAGAGAGCCCTGGCCGACTATCCGGTCCTGGACGATTCCGATTATTCAAGGCGGCAATACGAAGCGGTTCAGGAGACCTGGGCGCAAGCCTCGATTAAAGACCGACTGTATTACTTGAGCCGTTCCGGGGGCGGGTGTTCGATGTTCGCGGCCCGTCGGGACGAAGTTCCTGAAACCAATCACGGCCTTGAAAACGCTATGGGGGTGGAATGATGAAGTATCAGCCGAAACGATCATCAAAACGATGGCTCGAGGGCGCGCCGGACTACGTTCTGGCCTGTTACGACTCCGGACCAGACAAGGGTATGGACCGCTATACCGTCCTGTTCGGCGGCCACCTATGGGAACCGTCCATGGGCCGGACTGTTCAGGCGCTCTGTATGAGCGAAAACCCGACCTTCGGCGTGAGCCTGTGGCAGACTCTTGACTCGGGTAACAGGAAATTTTTCGGCCGGCACGTCCGCTGGTCCGACCTGCCGGACGCGGTCCGGGAGCATACGATTGCCAGGGCGACAGCTAATGATTGACCAGAAACACCTGACCCGCCTGATCATCGACTGGTTATGGAAACGCGCAACTTTGGAACAGATTAAAGAAATCGCCCGGGTGGGCGGAATAAAGGAGAAGTGAAAAATGGTGATAGTCACTGAACATCTTCGAGCGCACGAGTTCTTTGTTTACGAAGTTAAACCGTCGAGAATTTCCCCCAACTTTAGCACCACGGTTCTGAAAGGAATCTACTGCCCGCATTGCGCGGCGGGGTTACCGGCTATCAGTCATGGGCAAACGCAAGTGTGTCCGACTTGCGGGCTTATCATGACCTTACAAGGAAACAGCTTGACTTGCACCGTGGAAATGGGGGACTAATTCCCCGCCTGAAATAAATCGCCCGGGCGGCCGGAGTAAAGGAGAAGTGAAAAATGAAAGACGTCGTCGAAATTTTAACCGAATGTTCGCAAGCCTTGGATGAATGGCCGCCGGAAAACGTTCGGGTCGCTGTGTTCAACGGCATCATAAAAGCTCTTTTATCGTCGGCTTTGATGGCGAATCACAAGGCCAACATGGACGTTTTAGACGCTGTGATAAAAATCGCGGCGGACCCTTTTATAGAAGAACTAAAGCGCCGGCAGAAGCAAGCTAAACACTAATCCGCCCCTTAAATAACCCGCCAACGCTCCCTAAGCAAAGGCGGTCTACCAACGTAGACCGCCTTTTTTATTGCCCCGCCGGGCCGCCAGGCCCCCTTCGGGGAGACATAAGCCTCAATTCCTGAGCCGGTCGGCGGACAGGGTAACAGGGGTGAAATTCTTAGTTCAGCCACCCATCTTCCTTCTCCTCAGTCTCGAATTTCTGAAGTTCTCCGGTCAAATCGTCCCGTCTGAAAGTCACCCGGGGCGGCATCAGGTAGACCATCCTGGACCCCTCCTTCACCCTTCTGACCGCCCACGTTCCGGACAGGTATCCACCCAGGCGGATCGCCTCGCCCTTGGTCCGGTTGGCCCCGATGATGGCCAGTACCTCCGCCCCGGTGTATCCGTTCGTCCATTTCGATCTATCAGCATCGAAGTCGAAGGCGGTGGCTACCGCATCCTCGATGGGGTCGGTGGCCTGGAACATTTTATTGGCGTTATTCAGCGCCGACATCTCTTCCGGGTTCAGGAACCAGGTTTCCTTGGACAGGTAAGCCTCTCTGGCCTGAGCCCATACCTGCTGCATGTCCAGTCCGTGATCCCAGGTAATGGGATGCTTGCACAGGACTGTCCACCACCGGGAGTTTCCGGTCGGGTCCTGAAGGAACAGGAGGTCGTTCACGGTCGCGGCCAACGAAGTTCTTCTCTTCAGGGTCAGGGTCTCTCGTCCGTAGGGCTTCCGAACCTTGTCCGATGGCGCCGAGACGAACGCCTTGATCCGGGCGATGTCCGCTTTCTTGAACGTGGCGTCGAGTTCTCCAAGTTCCACGATCCAGTGTTTGATGATCCCGATGATCGAGTCCTTGTCCATCGGGTTGAGAAGCATCCCCTCCCCGAAGGCGTTCCGGTGCGGCGTCGGGCAGAGCGCCCGGAGCCAGGAGGTCTTCCCGATGTTCTGCGGCCCGGAGATGACCAGGACGCCGCGGCCGGAGAAGAAGGGGTCATACAGGGCGGCCACGCACTGGATCAACCACCGCCGGAGATAGACCGGCCAGATGGCCCGGCAGGTGATGTCCACCGGAACGGTCTTGGCAAGCTGCGCTATGCGGTCTTCCTTGTCCCAGGAACAGCTTTCGATCCATTCCCTTATCGGGTGATAGGTCTTCTCCTCCGCGATGATCTGGAGCCATTCCGAGAGGTTCGAAACAGGCATCCCGTAGGCGTGACACATATCCGTTACCAGGGCTCTTCCGAGTTCTTCCTGATTGTCCGAGTTTTTCCATAGCCCGCCGGGGAGACTGATCTCCTGACTTCGGGTCATTTCATTATACCGCAGTCTGATGTCATAGTTGTCGAGGAGGACGCGAAGGTTCGAGATCCGATTCGTCGGCTTGCCGGTCTTGGGCGTAACATGGGGGAATCGGATGGTCTTGCTCCCGAGCTTCCCGTGCATCCACTTGGCCAGGCGTTCCTTCCCGGTGATCGCTTCCCGGACATCTTTCCAGGTTTTATCCTTGCAGCTGTCGTGGAAACACTGGTAGAATAACTTCCCTTCGGCGGTTCGTCCGATGGCGGACTCCTTCTTTCCGTGCTCCGGGTTGAAGACGCACTGTTCGAGGACATAGAGGGTGCTCGTTCCGTGCGCCTTTTGTCCGATCACGGTCACGCCATTATCCGCCAGGTACGCTTCCAGATCGAAATCCATGTTCTCCCAGTTGTTGTCAAACATGGCGTAAGGGTCCGGGGGTTCTTCTTCCTGCCCCTGGGCGCCCATGTCCATGATGGTCGCTTTTTCGACCTGGGATTTTCTCTGAAGGTAGAAGTTGACGGCTTCCCGGAGTTCCCCCTCGGTGACGATCCGCCGGAGTTCCGGAGGCGGGCAGGCCAGAACGCGGGACAGCCGCCAGGGCCGGTCCGGAACGTTCTCCCCCTTGCAGTTCCACGTCCCGTAGAGCTTCGATATTCGGGAAGCATTGAACACCGCGGTGTCCACTTTGATTTCCGTGGGCCGGGGAAGGTTTTTAATCTTGCTGAAGTGAAAAGCGAGAAGTTCCAGGAAGGTCTTGAGGAGAAGCGTCGATTCGGGTTCGTTCGGAAGGTCGATCTTATATACCAGGTGGCAGCCGTTGCCGGAATCCCCGACCAGGGGCCTCGGCCACCAGAACTCGGCTTCCAGGGTCAGGGCGATGTCCCGTGCGACGGCGATTGACTCCTTCTTCTCGTCGTCCGTGGCGCATATGCCCGTGGGCCTTTTCGCGTCCACGTCGATCAGGAGGTTTCGCCGCCGGAGCACGTCCACGTCCATCGTCCGGGGGGTGGAGGCGATCAGGCGATTACACGCGCGGGCGGCCAGGGCGGGGTCGATGGGGTTCAGGCCGACATAAACCCCGTCAGGGTAGCGGATGATCGGCCCGTCCGCCCATCCGTGGGTTGTGTCGCCGGCCAGGGCGATCAGATCGCCGGGGTTGTCGTACCATCCCGCCGCGAGCTTCCCGGCCCCATACATGCTCCCGGTCCAGAAGGACTTCTTCCCGGCCATCGGGGCGAGGATGCAAAGCTCCGCGACGTAATCCCCCTTGCCGAGATCGGGATGAAGATACTGAATGGCCGTTTCGATGCTGTCATTGTTCATTCTGTGTTGCCCCCTTCAGGCGGCGTTCAGCCATGGCGCAGTAGTCCGGATTAAGCTCGATCATAATTGACTTCATGCCCAGTTTCTCGGCCACCAGTGCGGTCGTGCCAGCCCCGCCGAAAGGATCAAGGACCGTGCCGTCAGGCGGGCATCCGGCGGTCAGGCACTTGCGGACCAGTTCTTCCGGGAACGTGGCGAAATGGGCTTCGGGAAAGCCTTGCGTGGCGATGGTCCAGACATCGCGGGGGTTTTTCATCTCCGGTACGCCGGTTTTATTCAGCCAGCCAGAGTTTACGAGGCTATCGGCCTTTCGGCCTGCATAGTCGCCCCCTGGAAATTCGCCGGGCCTTTTCGACGGCTCTTTACTGGCCTCTTGATTCCAGTAATACTTCGCGCTCTTCGTCAGCAGGAAGACGTATTCGTGCGCTTTTGTGCATCGGTCCCGGACGCTTTCCGGCATCGGATTCGGCTTGGCCCAGATGATGTCCTGCCGAAGCCACCAGCTGTCTGCCTGAAGGGCGAAGGCCACGCGCCAAGGGATGCCCACGAGGTCTTTTGGCTTAAGGGAAAAAGAGTCGATCTGAGCTAAGATTTTCCGGGCTCGACCATAATCCAGGATGAAATCACGCTTTCCATTTGGCCCCGAACCACTTTTTTTAGGATCGCGAGCATAACTATCGCCCAAATTCACGAAGCATGTCCCGTCCTTCCGCAGCACCCGCTTCACTTCCTGGAAAACCTCGACCAACCGGGCGACATATTCTTCCGGGGTTGTTTCCAGGCCGATCTGGTCTTCAACGCCGTAATCCCGGAGGCCCCAGTACGGAGGGCTGGTCACGACGCAGTGGACGGATTCATCCGGCAGGTCCCCCAGACGCCACAAAACGTCACCGCATAAGATCATTTCCCCCTCCTCTGGAACAGAGGGTTGTGAGACTTCTCGGGATACAGCCAGTCATATAAACTGGTCGAAATCCCCATCCGGTCAGCCGCGTCGGCCAGTCTGGGGGCGAGCGTTTTACTTGCACTCCGGATGCCGACCGTAATATTATAGACGGTCGAGGGCTTTACCCCCACCCACCGGGCGATGATCGCTCTCGATCCCCTCGGCCATTTATCCATGTTTTCGCCTCCTTGTCAAATTAGTTTCACCACGGAAATGATGCTCCGAAATTTTTTTCTTGTCAACACTAATTTTTCTCTTGACAGACGATTTCACCCACGAGTAATATGTGAGGCGTGAAGGGAACGAGTCAGTCCGGGTAGCCTCTCGTTCAGGCTACCCGGCGGTTTAATCAAAAAGGAGGAGAGAGCAGCGATGGAAAAATTTTGGATTGACATCAAAGCGGAGGTGGCAGGGTGGCCGGTTGACGAAACTAGATTCTCGGTTTCCCCCGATGGATTCCGGGTGAAGCTCGGCAACTGGGTGAAGCTCGGCGACCGGGTG
>Ga0172381_10007234_pt1 | contig 11009 bp, 4 predicted proteins | sample Leawel6488metaG_FD_119754 | JGI IMG/M metagenome (GOLD analysis project Ga0172381, IMG submission 119754) | Leachate microbial communities from a municipal landfill in Southern Ontario, Canada - Leachate well 64-88 metaG | ecosystem: Engineered > Solid waste > Landfill > Unclassified | place... | reverse complement strand
CACTCACATACTGGCTTTTGAAGGTGATTCCGGGGTATTTTTCTTTGAAGGCTCCTACAGTGAATACGAAGAGAACCGGAAACGCCGCCTGGGAACAGAAATCAAACCGTTCAAGTACAAAAAGCTGCAGGGTTGATCGAATAATACCGTTTATTTCCGGTGATATTCACTGGGTGTCGCGCCAAAGTGCTTCTTGAAACTTATGGAAAAATGAGAAAGCGTGCTGAATCCGGTCAGATCAGCTACTTCCGAGATGTTGTATTTGCCGGTGCCCAATAACTCTTCGGCGCGGTTCAGTTTATAATTCTTGAAAAAGACATTGGGATTCAACCCGGTAAGCCCTTTGACTTTGTAATAGAATTTGGTCCTGCTTATCTTCAGTGTTTCTGTCATTCTTTGAATGTTAATTTCCGGATTGGACAGCTCTTTTTCCATGAGATCGTACAGCTCTTTTAAAAACTGTTTATTCTGGGGCAACAATTCTTTATCGTCTACATCCAGGGGTGGTTTTGTGGTTTTTTCAAGAAGACGGTGCAGGTTTTCCCTGTTTTTGAGTTGTGATTTGATAACGGCCTCCAGGTAAGGCGGTTCAAATGGTTTTGTAATATAGGCATCTGCCCCGGCCTCAAATCCGCTGACTTTTTCTTCGGTCGTTGTTTTGGCTGTAAGCAGTATGACGGGTATATGACTGTAACTGAGATTCTCTTTTATTTTACAGCAAAATGTAAAACCATCCATGCCCGGCATTACGATATCGCTGATTATCAGATCGGGAATGGTGGTCTCCATGGTGTTCAGAGCTGTTTGCCCTTCAAATTCATGAATAACGTGGTAGTGAGGACGCAGAAGCAATTTCAGGTAATGAGCTACATCTGTGTCATCTTCTACCAGAAGGATCACCGGCAGCTCTTTGTTGTTCTCTTTTTGTTCCTGAATGATGTCGGTATAGGATCCGGACGGGTTTAAGGCAGAATCTGTGTCAGCAGGTGCTTCAGAGAAATCCAGTTCTGAAGGATCATAGGCGGATTCATCAACGGGAATGACAAAAGTTAACATAGCTCCCCCGTCGGGTTTATTTTCCGCTTTAATAAATCCGTGATGTGTTTCTACAAGACGCCTTGAATAATACAATCCTATTCCGGTTCCCCAGGAAAGGAACCCGGTTTTCTGACGTTCCATCTGGTAATACCTGGTAAATACTCTTGCCAGGTCATTGTTGTCAAATCCCGTACCGTTATCGGCAACCGATAATTTGACGTACCAGGAAGATACCGGTTCTGCACTTTGGTCAAGATCAAAGTACTTTACGACATCTCTACTGTCTATTACATCAAATGTGACCTCGATACGTCCTTTTCCTGGCGTGGCAAATTTCACTGCATTGGCCAACAGATTTCCTATGATTTTGTCAATTTTATCTTCGTCAATCCAGGTAAGGAATGTATCTTCCAGCCCTTTGGTACGTAAAGTTATGTCTTTTTCGGAAGCATTGATCCTGAAAATATCCACCAACTTGTTTATAGGCTCAATGATGTCTGTTTTTCTTACCCGCAGGTTAAGTGTGTCGTTCTCAAGTTTATAAAAATCCAGTAACTGATTGATCAGCTTGAGCATTCTGCGGACACTGCGCTGAATGATAAATACTAACTGCCGGTTTTCTTCAGAGATCGTGTTATCATGGGCTAATGTGGAAATAGGGCCGGCTATCATGGTCAAAGGTGTTCGGAACTCATGTGAAATATTAGAAAAAAATTTCATGTTGGTTTCATTCTGCCGGATCTCTCGTTCTCGCTCCATTTCAATTTGGCGGGTTTTTATCCTGTTTTTCCTGATCCTCAGGTACAGTGCAAGTATGCTTCCCAGAATCAGGGCCCCCGACAATCCGTATAGGAGCCAGGCCCACCAGGAAAACCAGGGAGCACTTTTGACTTTCACTGAAAGTGATCGTGAAGTCTCTGCTATGGTGTTATCATGGTTTTTTATCTGTACTGTAAATGTATATTTACCCGCAGGAAGGTTGGAATAATAAGCTTCCCGGTGCTGGCCTGCTGAAATATACTCTTTATCAAAACCCGATAACCGGTAACAATATTCCACACGCGGGGCTGCATTATAGTAATCCAGTGCGGCAAAGGATATACTGAAATTGTTCTGTGTATGGTCAAGAACTATTTCAGGATTTTCTGTCAGCGAGCGTTTTATTGGTCCGTCTTCCGATGGTATAACCAGTTTGTTGTGAATATTCAGGTATTCAAAACATAACGGGACAGATCTTTTTTGAGCAATGTCCAGCGGATTAAAATAAGTGATACCGTGTGTCCCGCCAAAAATCAACGTGTTATCGGGCAACCTGACGGCACTCCTTTCGTTAAACTGGTTTCCCGATATACCATCCAGGGCTGTATAGCTAAAATACCGATCTATGGTTCTGTCGTAACGGATCAATCCGTACTGGGTACTGATCCATACCTGCCCGGTATTGTCTTCCAATATGTCACTTATATCATTGCAAGACAGATCTCTGACCGGGATAACTTCTCCGGTCGCAGGCATATACTTTATCAGGCCGTTTCCAACAGTTCCCATCCATATAATTCCGGCAGAATCTTCCATTAAGGCAGACGGGATCAGAGGCAGATCCGGAAAAAGGTTTTCGATATCCAGTTCCTCAAAGCGCATATCCTTTGGATACAAGATCCTTGGATTCTGTTTGAACCCCGGAATAAAAAGAGATCCGTTGGATAGGGGTAGAATATGTGGGATATACACAAATCCGGGATGAAATAAATCCCGGCTTTTCATTACGGAGGACCCTTTTTCCAGGAAATAGATCTGGTGGCTGAAAGTCCCTATCCATAATGTTCCCTCTTTGTCCGAGGTGACTGAAATCACCGGCGGAAGGGATGTGAATCGCTTTACCAGAAGGGTTTTTCCCCTGATGTATCTCAGGGCGATCAGTTCTGTATAATGATAGAGCCAGACGGTATTATCCGGAGCTATATGAATATTGATCAAAGGATCATTCAAAAATCCGGGAGCCATTCTTTCGATCCTATGCGAGAGATCAACAATCGAATCCGTTACCCGGTCATAAACAGAAACGCCCTCCCGCCGTGCAGATATCCACACATTCCCGTTGCTGTCTGTATCTAATGAAACGATATTTTTGCCGTTATACCTTTCTGTCAATAAGTTATTTCTGCCAAAGGACTTGCGGGCCGGGTTTCTTACAAAAAAACCTTTATCATAAGTACCTATAAAAATATTGGAACGTGAATCTTCATATAAGGCTGTGATTTCTGCATCCGGAACATCAAAAGGGAAATCCTTATCACTTTGATGGATCAATTTATCTGTAACAGGCAGGTACAGGAACAGACCCTGATCGGTCGTATTGATCAACATTGAATTCTTGTTGTAAGGCTGGATAAGTGTTATTCTGGATTTCATCAACATCCGGGTGCCTGTGATTCCCGGGGGTAATGAAGAATAACCACCGGTACGGGTGTCCAATATGGAGAGAAATTGTTCCCCTGAAAGCCAGAGTTCTCCGTTATTTCGTAAATGGGAGTATGTTACTATTCCGGGAGTTTCCCATGAAGCGTTCAACTCAAGTGTTTTGGAATCGTAACAGAACACTTTGGCCGGAGTTACCAGCCATAGCCTGTCCAGACGGTCTATGTGAAAAGTATTCGGGAACCCGGAAAATTCAAAATTCAATACGTGCCTGAATGTTTTTCTTTCCTGATCAAAAACAGAAAGGGAAGAACCCAGACTCAGATACAACGTTCCTTCGGAATTTTCTAAAAGCTGAAGGCAATTATGGTTTGGTCCTTCAATAGGGTAATTGGTAAAATTTCCTTTGGGACCATAGAGACTCAGACCGTTTACGGTCAGGAACCACATCCTGTTCCGTGAATCCCTGAAAATATGTTGTAATTGATTATCAACCAGGGCGGTACTGTCGCTATTCCTTAAATATCGGCTAAATTCGTAGCTATTGAAACGGTTCAGCCCCCTACCTGTACCTATCCATATATATCCGTGTTCGTCTTCTCCAAAACACCTGATGTTCTGATAGGATAAGCTTGAAGAAAGGGAAAAAGACCCATCGGCAAACTCGGTTGATGATAGGGTGCTTGTACATCCGCAGAGCAGTACGGAAAGAAAAAAAAGTGTTGCAACCAAACGTCGGATTGTCATAACCTCTGTAAAACTTGAATTGAAGACGAAAATACAGAAATCAAAGCAGAATCTGACAATTATGATAAAATGTGACAAAAAATGAACAAAAAAGAAACAAATGCATACTTCATGCGGACAAATACGAAAAAAATGTAATGATTCCGGAAAACCCCTACAACCGTGTAACTGTAGTTTTGTAATAACGCAATATGTATGTTTATGAAATCAAAAGTCAGTATTATTACGTTGGTATTTGCCCTAATCCTGACAGGGTGCCCCCGGGGAACAGATAGTCAAATGTTTGTCGGCAAAAACGCTTCCCGGGTAACAGCTTCTTCATCGGATGCCGTAGCAGAGACCGTTACCGGGAAAGTTGCCGGCTACATTGAAAACGGGCTTATTATTTTTAAAGGCATTCCCTATGCAACTGCACAACGATTTGAATTGCCGCAACATCCTGAATCATGGGAAGGTATACGCAGTTGCAGAGCTTACGGACCAGTCTGTCCACAGGCAATAAGGACCGGATGGCAAGGCGATGAGCAGGCTTTTGCTTTCAACTGGGATGACGGATTCCCCGGAGAAGACTGTCAGCGACTGAATATCTGGACACCCGGCTTGAAAGACGGGAAAAAACGCCCTGTCATGGTCTGGTTGCACGGGGGAGGCTATTCGGCAGGATCGGGACAGGAATTACCTGCATACGACGGGGCCTCCCTGACTTTGACAGGAGATGTTGTGGTAGTTACTCTGAATCACCGGTTAAATATTCTCGGGTTTCTGGATCTGTCGGCTTTTGGGGAAAAATACGCCATGACCGGGAACCTGGGTATTATGGATATCATCATGGCCCTGGAATGGGTCAGGGACAACATCGCAAACTTTGGAGGAGACTCTCAGAATGTAACTCTGTTTGGGCAATCCGGCGGAGGAGGAAAAGTTTCCACATTACTGGCAACACCCCGTGCTTCAGGATTATTTCACAAAGCTATAGTACAAAGCGGATCCATGATATCTGCCATGGATCCTGAATATTCCAGAAAGATTGGGATAGAAGTCGTTCGTCAACTAGGGTTAAAGCCTTCTCAGGTAGAAAAGCTAAAAGACATTCCTTACCGCGCTTTGTCGGAGGCTGGTGAAAATGCGGTGGCCAAAGTTAAAAAAGAAGCGGAAGCTGACGGTCTTCAGTCGCTGATCTTCGGGTGGGCCCCGACCACAGACGGGATCTTTCTGCCCGAACAACCTTTCGATCGTGAAGCTCCCGAAGCTGCGAAAGATATACCTATGATCATAGGTACAACACTCCACGAATTCTCTGCAAGTACATATATACCTGATCTGAGAAATATTGATCTCCAAAAGGCAAGGGAAATACTCAAAGAAAAATACGGGGATAAAACAGACTCATTTATTGAATCCGTTGCTGCAGCGTATCCTGGATTCCGGCCTGCAGATTTGTTTGATATAGACACGCGGTTTCGTCAAGGAGCTTTACATCAGGCAGAAGTGAAAGTACGTCAAAAAGGGGCTCCGGTATATATGTATTTGTTCAGCTGGGAATCACCGATGCTTGACGGTGCGTTGCGTGCTATGCATTGTATGGAATTGCCATTTGTTTTCAACAATATTCACAGAAGCCGTCACATGACCGGAGGAAGCGAGGAAGCTTCCCGTCTTGCCGAAAAAATGAGTCGCGCCTGGATCAATTTTGCCCGGAGTGGCAATCCCAATGTTGCCTCTTTACCGGAATGGGATCCTTACGATCCCGGAACTGGAGCTACTATGATATTCGACAACCAATGCCGTATGGAATATCATCACGACAGGGAGCTGATCAGCTTTATTCTTGAAATGAACAAAAAATCAATAGAACAACTATCTAACTAACCATTATTTAATAACCAAAACCAATCATTTATGAAAAAACTAAATTATAGTCCTGTGATCAGGTTTTCCTTGCTGGTTTTCAGCTTTTTGCTGATTGTTCCGGTAAGCGTTACAGCCCAGGATGCACAGGTCAGTATCAGTGGTACTGTGGCAGACCAGGCCGGTCTGCCTTTACCCGGAGCTTATGTAACCGCAGTGGGACTGCAACGGGGAGTAAGCACGGACCAGAACGGGAAATTTGAACTTTCAGTTCCTCAAAATGCTACTATCGCTGTATCTTACGTGGGATTTAAAACAGCAGAGATCCCGGTGGGAGATCGTCGTGTGTTTGAAATAACACTGGAAGAAGATGCGCTTTTCCTGGAAGATGTTGTGGTCATCGGATACGGTGTACAACGTAAAAGTGACGTGACCGGTGCAATTGCAAAGATCAATACAGATGATATTGAAAACCGTTCGGTTGCCCGTGTAGAAGAAGCACTTCAGGGAAAAACTGCCGGTGTACAGATCATTACCACATCCGGAGCTCCCGGAAAAGGAATGGATATAAGGGTTCGCGGAATTAGTTCCAATTCCGGATCTGTAGATCCGATCATACTGGTGGACGGACTGCAGGTTTCCGATATGGGTTACCTGGATCCCAACAATATCGAATCCATTGAAGTCCTGAAGGATGCGGCTTCTGCAGCTATTTACGGAGCTCAGGCCGGGAACGGTGTAGTATTGGTAACCACACGTTCCGGCAAACGGGCAGGCGAAGGCAGGGTCTTTTACGATTTTCAATATGTGCTGAATGATCTGGCCAAGGTCCCCGATGTCATGAATGCCTCTCAGTACATGGATTATATGGTAGAAGCAGGCACTTTTACACAAGCCGAGTTCGATCAGAAATACGACGGAGTGACCAACACCAACTGGGCAGACGTTACTTTTGAAACTTCGCTCATGCAGCGTCACAGCCTTGGATTCCAGGGCGGAGGTGAAAAAGGCAGTTTCTTTGCCTCTCTCAATTACCTGGACCAAAACGGGATTGTTGCCGGAGATGCCGATGTTTACCACCGCCTTACCGGCCAGGTAAATGCAGATTACAAGATCAAAAAATGGTTACGTGTGGGCATGACTTCTTCCATAGAGAAATGGGATACGCGGTCGGTCAGTGAAAGTTCGGAATACGGGAGCCTGCTGGCTGCCGTACTGGCTATGGACCCTCTTACTCCTAATTTGTATAGTCCTTCCGAACTGCCTCAGTTTATGAAGAACAATCAAAATGATCCCGAATGGGTGGCACTTTACAATGATTACCTGAAGAATGAGAACGGGGATTATTACGGAGTTTCCCAATTTGTTACGGCTGAACAGGTACATCCCATGATCATGAGGGATGCTACCCAATCCGATTCCTGGGGAGCTAATCTCCTGGGAACGTTTTTTGCCGATTTCACTCCTGTCAAAGGCCTGACCATTACCTCCAAGCTTGGTTACCGCCTGGGTTACAACAACAGTAAGACGTACGGGGGATTGTATTATGCCAATGATATGGTATACCGCAGTAAAATGACCTTAAGCCGCAGTTCCGCAAACAATGTGTACTACCAGTGGGAAAATTTTGCCAATTACGATCTGGCACTGGACAATCACCGCATCAATTTCATGGCCGGAGTGTCTTTTGCTGAAAGCCGGAATGATTATGCTTCGGCTGGAACAGATAAGCTTACTAAAGATCTGCCTCTGTTTCGTGAAATTGGGTATTCAGATCCGACCGCAAACAGAACTATTGGAGGAGGTTTCGGAAAATCAGCAAAAATGTCCTATTTTGGACGTATATCCTATTCTTTCAGGGACAAATACCTGCTTCAGGCTGTGTTGCGCCGGGATGCTTTTGATGCTTCGGTATTACCAGTTGAAAAAAGATGGGGAACATTTCCTTCCATATCGGCAGGATGGGTTGTTTCCAAAGAAGGATTTATGCAAGCAAACTCCATCCTGTCTTACCTGAAGTTGCGTGCCAGCTGGGGACAGAACGGGAACATAGGTCCCCTTGGGGGTTTCCGTTACCGCACATCTATAGCTTCTAATTATACCTATCCCTATTTCAATGAAATTGCTTACAATATCGGCTCGGCACCTACCGGTTTAACGAATCCGGATATTCGCTGGGAAACATCGGAACAGATAGATATAGGTATTGATCTGAGAATGTTCAGTGACCGTCTGACCTTCACGGCAGATTTTTATACCAAAGAGACCAAAGACCTTTTGGTAGCTACGACACCTCCATACGAGACCGGAGTAAGCAGTACTACGGTCAATGCCGGAAACGTGCACAACCACGGTTTTGAATTTGAGCTGGGCTATACGGGAAACATAGGGGATTTCAATTACAACATCAGGGGAAATCTCTCAACCGTAACGAATGAAGTTACCTACCTGGATCCGTCTATCAGCCGTATATCCGGCGGAAGTTACCATACTTATTCGGGGTTGACTGCTTTTGAAGTGGGTTACCCGGTATGGTATATGCGCGGATACCAATTGGATCATATTGATACCCAGACAGGTGATCCCGTATTTGTGGACCACACGGGTGACGGATTGGTCAGTGATGATGATAAGGTCATGATAGGAAGCGCCTTGCCTGATTTTACATATGGGATAACCATTAATATGTCCTGGAAAGGACTTGACTTAACGCTCTTTGGCGCAGGGTCCCAGGGGAATGATATTTTTTCATTGCTCAACCGTGTGGACCGTCCACAGGGAAACAAACTGGCTATGTTTTATGACGGGCGTTGGACACCTGACAATACAAACGCTTTGTATCCCCGTCCCGGCAGTAATGATGAGGATAAATTCTGGATGTCGGATGCCAATGTATTTGACGGATCTTATTTCAAGATCAAGCAAATACAGCTTGGCTACTCTTTACCGCAAAAATGGATGCATAAGATCTCAATCAATTCGCTGCGTTTTTATGTGTCACTTGATGACTGGTTCTGTTTCACATCGTATCCTGGTATGGATCCCGAAGCGGCATCTTACGGGTCCACATACGGAATGGGTCTGGACAAAGGGGCGTATCCCATGTCCAAGAAGACTATGTTCGGTTTAAACATCACATTTTAAAAGAATACAGCCATGAAAAAAAATATTATCTCTTTAATTTTTGGCCTGTTGGTACTTAATTCATGTGCCGAACGTCTGAATATTGATCAGTGGGGAGTTCTTTCCGAGGAAACTTTCTACCAAACCGACGAACAGGCGATGGAAGCCATTACGGCCGTTTACAATACTTGGAGAGGCCAGTATTACAACTGGTTTTACCTGAAAAACATGCTGGCCGACGACACCTATTGCGGAGGCGGAGGCCGTGGTGACAACAGTAATTATGAAATGATCAACGAGTACCGGTTCAGTACGGCCAGCACGGTGGTCAGCAGTGCTTTCAGCGGATTGTACAGTATTATTTACATGTCCAACCTGATTGTGGACCGTGTGGAACCGGATACAGACATCAAAGCAAGAGTTGTGGGTGAAGCCAAGACGGCCCGTGCTTGGGCCATGACCGAGCTCATTTCTCTCTGGGGCCCTGTTCCTTTTGCCGATCATGTTCTGGGTGCCGATGAATACCAGTTGCCCAACGGGGATATTCCCGCCATGTGGGCTTGGGTAGAACAAAACTTGACCGAAGCGGCTGCCGTACTTCCTTCAAAAAGCAGCGTAAACGGCCAGGAGGCCATTGGAGCCCGGTTGACCAAAGAAGCAGCACTGGCTTTCCTGGGAAAAGCGCAGGTTTTCCAGGAAAAATATGCCGAAGCGGCCACAAGCCTGAAGGCGGTAATCAATTCCAATAAATATGCTTTGGTGGACGATTTCAGCCAATTGTTGCGTGATGTCACTGATTTCGGGCCTGAAAACATCTTTGAATCCAATGCCATAAACGATCCGGACAATGCCTGGAGCCAGGGAACCATGCTCTTCTCCCTTATGATCAACTGGCGTTCCGATCACCTGACAGGAATGCCCGAAGGAATATGGAATACGGGGTGGGGTTTCTACAATCCCACCAAATCATTATACGATGCATTTGTGGAAATGGAAGGCCCTGAAGGTCACAGGCTGGTTAATACCATGAAAACACGTGAACAGATGGGCGGTGGCTGGGCTTTCAACTGGGAAACCTATGAAATGGTCTATGTCCCTATTGAGATCACAACCCCGTTGTATGGAAATGAAGGGTTTTTGCAGTGGAAATTCCGTTTTCCGGAAAATGAAGTGGTGACCAATTCCTGGGGTTACTCCAGTTGTAATAATTTCCGATGGATGCGTTATGCCGAGGTGTTGTTGCTTGCTGCCGAAGCCTGCCTTTTGTCCGGAGACCAGACCTCTGCCCTGAACTATATCAACCAGGTTCGCATCAGAGCTCAACTGGAACCCCTGGGCAGCCTGACCCTGGAAGACATCAAGAAGGAAAAACGCCTGGAACTTTGCTTTGAATGCTGCCGTTACCAGGATCTGGTACGCTGGGGTGATGCGGGAACTGTCCTGGCACAACAGGGAAAAACAATTCCGGCTTTGCATAATGACGGGTCAGTAACGGTTGCCGTAACCAATAGCGATTATGGCTTCAAGACAGGTAAACACGAATTGCTGCCTTTCCCGGAACATGAGATGAACGTAAATCAAAATTTAACACAAAATCCCGGATGGTAAGACATAAAACGTTACATTCGCAAAAACTTTAAAAAACTGAATCAATGATAAAAAAAATCGTTTATCTGACGTTTGCCTGCCTGTTGAGCTCTCAGGTGCTATCAGCACAACAGGCCCTTTTTATGGGAGGCCCCGAAATTGTATCTCCCCAGATGAATCCCGACAATTCCGTTACATTCCGTCTTTTGGCTCCCAATGCCAAAGAAGTAAGACTTACGGGAGATTTT
>Ga0172381_10007232_pt1 | contig 11010 bp, 5 predicted proteins | sample Leawel6488metaG_FD_119754 | JGI IMG/M metagenome (GOLD analysis project Ga0172381, IMG submission 119754) | Leachate microbial communities from a municipal landfill in Southern Ontario, Canada - Leachate well 64-88 metaG | ecosystem: Engineered > Solid waste > Landfill > Unclassified | place... | reverse complement strand
GGGGATTGTAAAAAACAGACAAAATCAGGCATTCGCGAAGTTTTTTGCGCAATCGGGGAAAAGCGAAAAAAATTCTCCGGGAGTGTAGCCGGAATACATTTTGAATTCATGGATGAAATGAGATTGATCGTAATAACCGTTACGGTATGCATATTGAGTAAAATTACCTTTTCCACCGGATCCCATATCCCTGATGCATTGGTTAAAACGTACAATCTTAGTGAATTGTCTGGGTGTTTTTCCTATATATGCGGCGAATTTTCGTTCAAGGCTCTTTGGAGTCACGGATAGCATACCGGCCAGTTCAGGCGTAGTCAAAGCTTCCCGGTTGCTTCTAATAAGTGTGATGGCAGATTGGACCAGGAGCTCGTCGTGAAGAGGGATTTCTCTGTACCGCTGTACCAGAAACTGCTCAATGAGCGCTATTCTTTCCCCGGAAGAGCCTGCCCGATGAAGTTTTTCTTCCACTTCGTGAATTTCACGGTTATAGACGGCTCTCAGATCAACACTTTGATTCTCGATCTCCGATAAAGGAAATTCAAAAAAATGGCATGCTCCGGCAGGTGTAAAGCTTATGAAGATCACGCCGGTCAGTCCATGAGTGGAAACGTCAGAGTAGGAATGACAAAGCCCGCTGATTATGGAAAACGGCTGACGGACGGGCATGGTTCCGGAATGCACCACAAACGGATCTCTGTAATGAAACATCAGCTGGATATGTTCTGTAGGGATCACTCTTTCACACATGTCCTGTTCCCCCGGTCCCGATTCCATAAGGCAGTATTGCTTCACATATTGTTTCAGGAAGCCGGAAGGTTGAAAGAAACGAAAATGCATGGGGCAAAGATAAGTTTTCTTGCATATATTCGCTTTGTTTTTAAACATTAATCCATGTATACAGGAACAGTGCGTAGATCGTAAACTTGAAAAAATGAAAAAAAATCTAATCTTATTCGGCTCTTTTATATTACTGACCCTTCTGACCGTGACGGCGAAGGCGCAGGAAATGGATCCTCTTCTGCAGGCAAAGGAATACTTCAGACAACTCGATTCCATTTGCAGCGCAGATAACGGATTGTTATGGGGCGTAAACCTTTACGGACCGGTTATGCTGGTGAGCCCTGCAGATCGTGTTATTATTGCCAACCGGCAGAATAAAAGCAATACGTTAGTTGAAAAAGAAGGTGTTTTTATTGGCAGGTTACCCGATAATACGGGAATTGCCAACACGGCGTTTGAATGGGACGGAGAACTCTGGACCATGGCCATGTGGAATGCCCTTTCGCCAGACGATAACAATGCGCGAAACAGATTGCTGGTGCATGAATGCTGGCATGCAAAACAGCAGTCTGTGGGCATTATGCCGGTCATGACACAAAATACCCATCTTGACCAGGAGGAAGGTAATATATTAATGAGGCTTGAGTTAATGGCATTAAGCAGGGCTCTGCAGGCCGTTGATCTTCAGGAGATAAAATCATATACAACAGATGCTTTGTTGCTTAGGCATTACAGGCAGGCCCTTTTCCCGAATAATAACGAAAATGAATTTGAACGTCACGAGGGAATGGCCGAATATACCGGGTACAGATTGTGCGGAATGAGTGATCTTGAGATAAGGAAGCAGCTGGTCACTGATTTGGAAACATATGCCGGAAAAACTGCACTGGCCAACTCGTTTGCCTATATAACGGGTCCGGCCTACGGCTTTACTCTGGACAGGTTAACAACCGGATGGATTGGAAAGGTCCGCACCGGAGAGGCCCTGCCCGGCATTGCTGCAGAAACCTCAGGCCTGACTTATCCTCCGGACACATTGGCTTTACATGTGGCCGTTTCCGGCATTGTTGAAAAATACAACGCCGGAGTTTTTGTGGCGGCCACAAAGGAAGCATTTAAAGAAGAAATGTTAGAGACCGGGGCCTGTTACAGGTACGACCGGCACTATTTTCGAATCTGATTATACACTGACCCTGAAAGACGGATGGCGGGTGATTAAAACGGAGGCGGGCACATTTATTGTGTCAGGCCCAGCTCCTTTTTGACGTCTTTAGCTGTTTTGGGTTCTTCGTACTTGAATGCATAGGACTCATCGTGCTGGCTGAGGTCGAGACCTATTTTCTCAGAAATATCGGATACCCGGAGTCCGACTATCTTATTAGTCAGCCAATATATGGCGAATGCTCCTCCCAGCGTGAAAGCCGATATACCGGTAAGCGCAATCAGATGATGGGTGAAGGTTGTTGTCTGACCATAAATAAGTCCCGTATCTTTAGCGAATATGCCTGTTAAGATCATGCCCATGACGCCTCCTACGCCGTGAGCGGGAAACACGGCAAGGGTATCGTCCAGACCGACTTTATCTGTGAACAAATGTATGACCATATTGCTGACTATGGCTGCCAGTACGCCAATGAATATGCTGGCCCCTACATTTACATATCCGGCCGCCGGAGTGATGGCAACCAGGCCTACGACAAGTCCTACCGAAGCCCCTATAGAAGACGGCTTCCTCCCCATTTGCGCATCAAAAAATATGTAGGCTAACATTGCGGCGGCCGATGCCGTATTGGTATTCATCAGTGCCAGGGCGGCCGTTGCATTGGCAGCCAGGGCCGAACCGGCATTGAACCCGAACCAGCCGAACCAGAGCAATCCGGCGCCAAGCAGTACAAAAGATATATTCGCAGGCTGTATGGGACTACCGTAATCTTTCCGTTTGCCCAGGAATTTTGCACCGGCCAGAGCGGCAAATCCGGCCGACATATGCACTACCGTACCGCCGGCAAAATCAAGAATACCCCATTTCCTGAGAATACCGTCCGGATGCCAGGTCATGTGGGCAAGCGGCGCATAAATAAAAAGTATAAAAAGGCATATGAACAGCATGTAGGCTCTGAAACGTACCCTTCCCGCAAACGATCCGGTAATAAGAGCAGGGGTAATAATGGCGAATTTTAGCTGAAACATGGCAAATAGTGCAAAAGGAATGGTCGGGGACAAATCGGGATGGGTATGTCCGTTTACCCCGTGAAACATAAAATACGTAGCCGGATTACCTATAATTCCGCCCACAGAATCTCCGAATGCAAGACTGAATCCTACTACGACCCAAAGCACGCTGACAACCCCCATGGCGGCGAAGCTTTGCAGTATTGTGGACAGGATGTGACGGGGATGAATCATCCCTCCGTAGAAAAAGCCCAGACCGGGCGTCATAATTAATACCAAAGCCGAGGCGGTTAACATCCAGGCTACGTCTCCCGGATTAATAGCGGGATCGGGATCTGCCGGTCCGGTGGATCCGGGAAAAATAATTCCAAGCAAAGCGGCTGCTATGAGCAGACCCAAAAATAAAAGCCAGTTTCCTTTTCTTTTCATAGATAGTTTTTTTTCAAGTTGCAATTATACTAAAAAATATAAATATCATATAATGAATGATATAAGATGTTAAAATGTGTAATTGAAATTTGTTATTTATACAAAATATAAAGCTTTTTTTGTCCATTGTAATTAATTTTTATAGCTAAAAACGTTTTTTTGATTCGTTCATTTATAAAAAATGCATATATAAACTAATTAAGTTATTATTTATTATTAATTTTTATACAATATGTAAGCTTTTAATAGGTTGGTTTAAAATTGTCTTATATACAATAAATTATATTAATTTAGAGCTAAGATAACCGGTTGTTTATTTGTAAGAATATTTCTTATATATTATAATTTATTACATAAAAATCGATAATTGGTTTTAAAGTCATATATAAATCTTTCAATATGAATGAAACAGTAGTTTTTCCGCCTGAACAGGGTCTTTACCGTCCTGAGAATGAACACGACAGTTGCGGAATTGGATTTGTGGCACATATTAAAGGAATCCCTTCACATGATATTGTCCGGAGGGGGTTGGAAGTGCTTGCGAATATGGATCACCGCGGAGCCACCGGGGCTGATGCCAAAACAGGAGATGGTGCCGGAATACAAATTCAGGTGCCTCATGATTTATTCTCGGGAATGGGTATAGGGCTTCCCGATCCGGGACAGTACGGTACCGGATTGCTTTTCTTGCCAAAGGACAGGCAAAGTGCGGAAGCCTGTCTCTCCGTTTTCAAGGATTATTGTGTCCGTGAACAGCTGGAAATGTTCTTTCTCAGAGAGGTTCCGGTAGATTCTAAAGCGGTGGGTGAGATTGCCAGAAGAGTGGAACCGGCCATAAAACAAGTCTTTGTCCGTTCGCTGGTAAGGCGGGAACAGGACACGCTTGAGAGAAAGCTGTTCATTGTGCGAAAACAGGCTGAAAAAGCAATCCGGGAATCGGACATCAAAGACAGGGCAGCCTTTTATTTTCCGAGCCTTTCCACAAAAACCATCGTGTACAAGGGTATGATGACTCCCGGGCAATTATCGTTATATTACAAGGATCTTAATGATCCCGGCATGAAAAGTGCCATAGCCATGGTACATTCCAGGTTCAGCACCAATACGTTTCCGGCCTGGGATCTGGCACAACCTTTCCGCTATATTGCCCATAACGGCGAGTTTAACACGGTGCAGGGAAACCGTCTTTGGATGCATGCCAGGGAATCGCTTATCCGTTCGGAAGTATTGGGAGACGATCTGCACAAAATACTACCGATCATTGAACCGGGCAAAAGCGATTCGGCATCTTTTGACAATGTGCTGGAATTTCTTTTTCAGGCCGGAAGGTCCATGCAGCACGCACTGTGTATGATGATCCCCGAATCGTTCAATGATAAAAACCCAATTCCGCCCAGTCTTAAAGCTTTCTATGAGTACCACTCTACCATGATGGAACCCTGGGACGGTCCGGCTTCCATACTTTTTTCGGACGGCCGGTATATAGGGGGAACTCTGGACCGGAACGGGCTGCGTCCCTCGAGGTATCTGCTGACCCACAACGATCTTATTGTTATGGGCTCCGAGGTAGGCGTGCAGACTTTTTCCCCCGGAGAGATAAAGGAAATGGGGCGTTTGCGCCCCGGGAAAATATTGCTGGTGGACACCAAACTCGGCATTATTATTCCCGATCAGGAAGTTAAGAGCCAGCTTACGCACCGGAATCCTTATGAGAACTGGCTTAAGGATAACCGGCTTTCACTGGATGAAATTAAGCCAAAAAACGAGGTATCTCCTTCACTGGGAGATGATTATGACACATATATTGCTGAGTTTGGATATACGAAAGAAGATCTGGATTTTATCATAAAAGGCATGGCCGGGGATGGTATAGAGCCTACTTCTTCTATGGGCAACGATGCTCCTCCTGCCGTATTAAGCAATAAGCCGCAACGATTGTTCAACTATTTCAAACAGCTTTTTGCCCAGGTCACGAATCCTCCCATAGATCCAATCAGGGAAGAGCTTGTGATGTCTATGACCAATTACATTGGTGCACTCAAGAAGAATTTGCTGGAAGAAAGCGCCGATCTCTGCCGGCTTATTAAGTTCCGTCATCCTATTGTGACCAATACCGATCTGGGTAAAATCAAAGATCTTAAAGATGATTATTTTATCCATGAGACCATACAGATGGTCTTCCCGGCCCACGAAGGTGAAACGGGCCTGAGGCAGGCTTTGGACTCCATACTTGAAAAAGCAGAGAAAGCGGTGGATGAGGGAAAAAATTTCATAATCCTTACTGACCGCTGCATTACCAAAGATATGGCCCCGTTACCTTCTTTGCTGGTGACATCGGCTGTTCACCATCACCTTATTGAAAAAAAGAAAAGAATGCAGGTGGGAATTATTGTGGAAACCGCCGAGGCGCGTGAGGTCATGCATTTTGCGTTGTTGTTCGGCTACGGAGCCAGTGTGGTCTCGCCTTACATGGCCTTTGCCGTTCTTGATGAATTGGTGAACAAAGGCACATTAGGGATTACTTATGCCGAGGCTAAAAAAAATTACATTAAATCGGTTGAAAAAGGGCTTCTGAAAGTAATTTCCAAGATGGGCATATCGACCTTGCGCTCTTACCACGGGGCGCAGGTATTCGAAGCATTGGGCATTGGGCCGGAGCTTATAGACAAATGTTTCAAGGGAACTGTTTCCCGTATTGGCGGTATCGGTTTTGCCGAATTGACCCAGGAGATTCTTATGTTCCATAAAAACGCTTTCGGAAATGAGAAACCCGATTCTCCGGCCGGATTTGCGGGAACATACCAATACAGACGCGACGGAGAACGTCATGCCTGGAATCCGGACAGTATTGCTTTGTTGCAATGGGCTACTCATACAAATGATTATAATAAATTCCGCGAATACAGTTCCCGGGTAGAGGCGGATAATAAGGGATTGTTTCTCAGGGGGTCCCTTAATCTGAAAAGTGACCGTAAGCCTGTGGATATAAATGAAGTGGAACCCGTTGAAAGCATTATGAAGCGTTTTGTTACCGGCGCCATGTCTTACGGGTCAATAAGTAAAGAGGCACATGAGGCAATTGCCTTAGCCATGAATACAATAGGCGGAAGAAGCAATACAGGTGAAGGCGGGGAAGACCCCGCCCGCTACGGCACGTCCCTGAACAGCAAGATCAAACAGGTGGCTTCGGGCCGTTTTGGCGTTACCAGTCATTACCTGGTGAACGCCGGGGAGATTCAGATTAAAATTGCGCAGGGAGCCAAACCGGGCGAAGGAGGACAGCTGCCGGGACATAAAGTGGACCGGATAATTGCCAGGACAAGGAATTCAACTCCCGGCATAACGCTTATTTCGCCGCCTCCCCATCACGATATATACTCGATTGAGGATCTTTCACAGCTGATATATGATCTGAAAAGCGCCAATCAGCGTGCCAGAGTTTCTGTAAAGCTTGTTTCCGAAAACGGAGTGGGAACCATTGCTGCCGGCGTTGCCAAGACGTATGCCGATATAATTACCATATCGGGCTATGAAGGCGGTACCGGAGCCTCTCCCGCCAGTTCCATAAAACATGCGGGAGTTCCCGTGGAGCTGGGGATTGCCGAAGCGCAGCAAACACTGGTCATGAATGACCTGCGAAGGCGTGTAGTCCTTCAATGCGACGGACAGCTGAAAACCGGTCTTGATGTGGTCAAGATGGCCTGTCTGGGGGCCGAGGAATTCGGATTCAGTACCTCTGTACTGATTGTACTCGGCTGTGTAATGATGCGCAAATGCCATCTTAATACCTGTCCCATGGGCATTGCTACCCAGAACGAAGCCATGCGCAGGCGGTTTACAGGGCGTTCCGAATACGTCATAAATTTTTTCCGGTTCATAGCCTCTGAAGTACGTGAAATACTGGCTTCCATGGGATATACAAAACTGGAGGATATTGTGGGCCACCCGGGTCTGCTCGGGCCTTCTCCGGAGATCCGGAACTGGAAATCCAAAACGTTAGATTTTTCAAAAATCCTTTACAGACCCGGAGAAGCGGACCTTTTCCCCGTAAAGAACCAATACGGGAATACAAAAAAAATGGACGATCATCTGGACAGGCAGTTGATAAAAGAAGCCAATGCTGCCATCAAAAGCGGGCAAAAGATCTGGATTGAAAAAGATGTAACGAATACGAACAGGGCGGTGGGTACTATGCTTTCTTCGGAAATATCGGAACGGTACGGTCAGGACGGCCTGCCCGAAGACACTATAAATTGCATTTTTCATGGTGCTGCAGGCCAGAGTTTCGGAGCTTTCCTGGCCAGGGGCATTACCTTACGTCTTGAGGGATGCTCCAATGATTATCTGGGGAAAGGACTCTCGGGAGGCAAAATCATATTGGTTCCTCCTGCCGGAACGACTTTCCGGCCCGAGGAGAATATCATTACCGGCAATACCGGTTTGTACGGTGCGACTTCGGGAATGGCCTTCATCCGGGGCGTTGCCGGAGAACGTTTTGCTGTAAGGAACTCGGGGGCGCTGGCAGTAATTGAAGGTACCGGTGATCATTGTTGTGAGTATATGACCGGGGGTCGGGTTGTGGTTCTGGGAAAAACGGGAAGAAATTTTGCAGCCGGTATGAGCGGAGGCGTTGCTTATGTACTTGATCTGGAGGGAAACTTCGATTATTACTGCAATAAAGGTATGGTAGAACTTTCTCCCGTTGAAGACAGGGCCGATGTGGCTGAGTTGCAGGAGATGATCAACGGACATTTGCTTTATACACGCAGCGGCATGGCCACAAAGGTTCTGACAAACTGGGAGGAGTTTCTGCCACGGTTTGTAAAGGTAATACCTTTTGAATATAAGAAAATACTTGAAGAGGAGAAGCTTCGCCGGTTGGAGTCCATACTCCGGATCACAGAAGAAGAACGTCGTCATGAATAATAAAAATAAATGTCAATATGGGAAAACCAACGGGTTTTATTGAAATCCCCCGGAAGCCGGGAGGATATCGGCCGGTGCAGGAGCGTACCGGAGATTTTGGTGAAGTGGAGCAGCGGCTAAACGATGAAGACAGGAGGGCACAGGCAGCGCGTTGTATGGATTGCGGTGTCCCTTTCTGTCACTGGGCCTGTGTATTGGGCAACAGGAACCCGGAATGGCAGGATGCTTTATACAAAGGGAATTACAGAGAGGCCTATGAATTGTTAACCGCCACGAATCCTTTTCCGGAGTTTACCGGTCGTGTCTGTCCGGCATTATGCGAAAAATCCTGTGTGCTCAACATCCACAACGAACCGGTGACGGTCAGGGAAAATGAATGTGCCGTCATTGAACAGGCTTTTGAAAAAGGGTATGTGAAGCCGGGCAGCCCGTTTGTCAGGACGGGCAAACGGGTCGCCGTTATCGGGTCGGGTCCGGCCGGACTGGCTGTTGCAGACCGCCTGAACAGGCTTGGACATAAAGTGACTGTTTATGAAGCCCGCGATGCGGCAGGGGGTTTATTGCGTTATGGAATTCCGGATTTCAAACTGCAGAAAAGCGTTATAGACCGTCGGCTGGAAATAATGGAAGCCGGGGGAATCTGTTTCAGGGTAAATAACGCGGTGGGAAAAGATATTGAAGGTGCCGAGATATATAATTATTACGATGCCGTCTGTCTGGCCACCGGAGCCATGATCCCCCGTGATCTGGCCGTTCCGGGCAGAAATTTGTCGGGGATTCATTTTGCGCTTGATTTTCTGATGCAGCAAAACAAAATGATTCGCGGAATTAAAGTTCCGGAAGAACAACGTCTGACAGCAGATGGCAAGCAGGTGCTGATTATTGGGGGAGGGGACACCGGAGCGGATTGTGTGGGCACTGCCATACGCCAGAAAGCACTCAGTGTAACGCAGATAGAGATTATGCCGGAACCTCCTTCGGAACGAATGGCCGACAATCCCTGGCCTTACTGGCCCAACGTGCTGAGGACTTCAAGTTCCCATCTTGAAGGTTGCGACAGGCGATGGTCGCTCGCCACAAAGGGCTTTCTGGGCAAAGATGGTCGTGTTACAGCTGCTAAAGTTATAGGTGTCACCTGGAGTCGCAGCGGTTCCGGACAGCAGGTAATGAGCGAGAACGGGAAGAAGTCACAGGTGCTGAAAGCAGACATGGTGCTTTTGTGTATGGGTTTCTTGCCCGAGGCATTGGATGCGCTGGTAAAAAAACTGGGACTGGATACCGGCCGGGAAAGCAAAAAACTCTTTGTATGCGGCGATGCCCGTACGGGGCCTGGTCTTGTACTCAGGGCCATTGCCGGGGGAATTTCTGCTGCGGAAGATATAGATACGTATTTAAAAACTAGGTAGTCCAGCTTGCCCGGATCACACTGCCGCGTTCTTCGTGATGCTCAATGCGCAGGTGGACCTCAATTTCCTGCTGCATTTCCTCGACGTGTGAAATGATACCTACCATCCGGGTTTCTCTGCGCAGCGATTTGAGCGTATCAAATACAACAGCCAGTGATTCTTTGTCGAGCGAACCGAATCCCTCGTCCAGAAAAAAGAAATTCTGGTTGGACGCCGTAATTTGCTGGATATTGTCGGCCAGTGCCAGGGCCAGAGAGAGCGCCGCCTGGAAAGTCTGCCCGCCCGAGAGGGTTTTCACGCTCCGGGTTTTGCCGCCGTTCATATAATCCCTTACCTCAAAATTGTTGCCGGCGGTAAGTTCCAGTCTGAGTTTCTGTCGTGTCAACCGTGAAAAACGTTCGTTGGCCGCCCGACAAAGATTCTGCAGGTAGACGGTCGAGATATAGTTTACAAAGCCGCTTGCCTTAAACAACGATTTAAGGGTTTTGATATTTTCGGCACGCAGGCCGAGCCTTTCCCGTTCTTTTTCAAAGTTATCAAGGTCTTTGAGCTTTTGCACCAGTTCATCCAGATTTTTTTGAACGGTCCCGATTTCCCGGTTTTTTTGGGCAACCAGTTCGCCAAGATCACGGATCTTAGTTTGTAATATCCGGTGTGCTTCCGGATTGTACTCCCGGGTACCCAGCTCTTTTGTTAATTGCTCCACCTGCTGCCGGCTCCCAAATAAGGCTTCCTGGTATTGGGCCTGAAGGGCCCGTTCGGCCACCGTATCGACCGGCTCCTTTAGGATGTCTTCTATTTCTTCTTGCGTCCGGAATGACCATTCAGGGATCTTCCCGGACAATTTTTTCTTTTCCCGGTCCCATTCAATTGCCTCCTGCGCCTGTTCTTTGCGTCTGGCTTCCAGGCTTCCGTTCAGGACGCTTTGCTTTTGTGTACGTGCAGTGAGCTGTTCCGAATTTTCTGTAAAGACTTTTTCCAGCTCCGCTGTTTCCTCCAGAAGCCTGATTTTTTCATTTTCAATAGTCAAAGGGTCTGTTTGTTCATAATCTCCGGGCCGGACATACTGCAACTGTGCCAGGAGAGTCTCCCTTTCGGTTTCGTGTTTGGTTTTTTCTGTGTGAATTCTGTGGAGTTCCTGCTGGTAACGGTTTTTGTCCTTTTCCGTTTTGGCCAGCGAGGCGTTTGCTGTTTCCCGGGCGGTTTCTTTTTCCGAGATAATCCGCTGCAGGCGTTTTACTTCTTCGAATGCTCCGTTCAGCTCCTCTTCCCGGCGGTATGATTCCCAGATAAAACG
>Ga0172381_10007231_pt1 | contig 11011 bp, 17 predicted proteins | sample Leawel6488metaG_FD_119754 | JGI IMG/M metagenome (GOLD analysis project Ga0172381, IMG submission 119754) | Leachate microbial communities from a municipal landfill in Southern Ontario, Canada - Leachate well 64-88 metaG | ecosystem: Engineered > Solid waste > Landfill > Unclassified | place... | reverse complement strand
ATGTAAGATGGGGAGGCAATCATGTTTTTGCCATCTGGCTCTTGAATGCTTATCCAAGCTTCTTTTCTTCTTTCTACTTGTGCCATACTTACTCAATCTCCGTTGTTTTCTCTTCTTTATGAAAAGTTGTAATTAGTGACTGAGCTAACTCAACCAACGCCTCTTTAGTGATGTAGCCAAGCTGTTGTGACCCGATGCTAACGTAAACGGGTGTGTCTGGGTCAGATTCTTCATGCTGAAAGGAAAGTACACCATTTAAAGTGATTTCGTGGCCTGCAACATCATCGTCAAGTTCAAAATCGTCTGAGATTACTTCGGTTGTTTTGTTGATTCTAGTCATTGTTTTTTGTCCTCTCCCAAATTTTCTTTTTGAACACAAGAGTCTAGAGGTTCGGGAAAATCAGTTGGTCCTTTTAGAGTATCTATTCCGTCTGCTTCTCTCCAATCGCAGAACTGACCATCTTGAGGATATTCGAGCAAGTAGTGGCAACCTACACAGTTTTGCTCACTTGCTTCTGATTGCTCAACATTGTAACCGCATTTTGTCAACTTTCTTAAGCCTCCTTTTCTTGAAGACTTTTTCGAAGTGCCCAATCAGAAACATCTGTGGCATTCATGCGAGTAAGCTCTGGGTATTTTGTTTTAACTTGGTTAATTAGTGCATCATCAACTATTATTCTTGCCAATTTCATACACCATTATGACACTACTGTGTAGTGACATGTATTTGAGCTTTGCGGTTAAATGTAGATAACAGCAAAAGTTAAATTGGTTAGCATACAATTAGGCGCTGTGGGTTGGATGGCAAAAAAAGAATCAAACAATAAAACTCCAAAGGTTCTGATACAGTGGCTTGGAAAAAGGGACGCGGATGCCACTATGCTTATTGTAGATAAAATAGTGCAGAAAGAAACAAGTTAGTTTATGGTCGATAAAAACTTGGTTAAAGACATTTCAAAAAATGAATCAGTCAAGCGGTGGTTCCAGAAGCTTGAAGTTAACTCTAAAAGCATGGATTTCACTCAAAGCCAAACGCAGCGAGGCGCACTTTTTTGGCTAACAAAATTTTGCGTCTACACCAAAAAAACGCCTGATGAATTAATCAAGGAACGTACTGCTGATTTAGAAAGTACAAGCCAGTTGATAAAGAGGAAACATGAGGAAATACTTGAAGGCTTCATTCTTTACCTCAAGAATAAAGGTAAAGATGAAAAGAAGAATATTGGGTATTCACCTAATACAGTGGCGGTTGCAACTGGATTAATTAGAAGTTTTTACAAAGCCAATTATGGCGAAATTGTAGAAGTTAAAACTCCGCGTTCCTATAATGTCAGGGCTTTTAAGGTTCCTACTGTGAAAGACATTAAGATAATGACTGGTAAGGCGGATCTTGATATTGAAACATGGATTTTGTGTCAATCCAATAGTGGTCTCGCAAACACGGATTTGTTGTCTTTGAAAGCAAGCAACCCGAGCAGTGAATATGGATCCATAAGGACGCAGTTGAAAAAAGGTATTGTTCCAGTGCATGTTGAGATTCGAAGGCAAAAAACAGGAGAAAAAACAGATACCTTCCTTGGACCAAACGCGATTGATGCATTGCAAGAGTTTTTGCCTGAAAGTGAAAGCGGAAGAATTTTTAAGATGTCCATGCGGTCAATACAGCAAAAAGTTAAGGCTCTTGGAATAGAGTCTAAAGTTGCAACAAACGAAGTGCCCATAACAGCGTATTCTTTACGCAAATTCTTCAACACCCAAATGAAATACGCTGGCGTTAACGAATCTATTGTAGAGAAGTGGATGGGGCACTCAATAGGTAAAGTCAGGTCAGCTTATCTTATTACAGGTTCAGGAGAGGGCGGACAAGGACAAGGAATCTCCATTGATGAGATGGCAAAAACATACATGCGAGCATATCCAACAATCGACATTAATTTGGTGTGAGTTATGGCTTGTTTAGGTCATATGGTTGAAACGCAGAATGTTACCCTCAATTCAGTTGACACTGGACATTATTGCACCTGCATATGTTTTAAATGTCGCAGGGCGCATCGCTGCTGGATAACTAATGGTAATGGAAGACCTGAAAACTGTTGCCAAAACAATCCATAATTTTTTAAGGACTCTCTGCCTATTTTGTTTATATGAGCTTAATGCTTGATGAAGATGAATCATTTTCTATGTCGGCGTATGCAGAGGCTCCTGGGTATCAGCGTATTGCTGTTTCAGGGTATTTGGTTGAGAATAGGGCTGATGGTGCTTATGTTGCTCCTTTGATTCCTCAACTGTTTTATGGATCTGATGGCAACCAGCTTCAAACTTGGAGACAATATTTGCCTACTACTGGGAATCAAGTTATTTTGTCTCGTAGTGGTGGGCAGCCTTCTGTTCCGAGAGAGGATTTGTTTTGGCGAAAAATTGAGTCTAAAACGGAAAGAACACAAACTCCATCTCAACCGATTGTGAAGGCTGATGTTCCAAACTATATTGTGCCTCTTGTTTTGATTGGTGGCACCCTTGTCGCTGTTGTTGCCTATGCTCTGTTGAAGAAATAGAAAAAAAGGGTTATTGTTGTGAGCTGCAAATAGGGCAAAATTTACAGAAGCTACCTTTGTTTTCAGCATTAAATAGGTAGTAATAGCCACATTTACTGCATCGTATAATGAGATAGTATTGAAAACGTTTATTGTCTTCTTTGTAGTATGCGAGGTAATAGCCATCTGAATGAAGGCGAATAAGTGCCGCTAATCCAACTTTTACTGTTATCATTTGGCGGTTGAATATGGGGTCGTACACCGTTATTTTTGGCATTCAGTTCACCCTTTTGGATGCGTCAAGAGAGAGAGTGAGGAGTGAAGGCTACAAACATCCCTCTTAACGCACCCTTTCAGTTAATGCTCTATAACAGAAAAAAAATTAAAGAAAATTGCTTACTTCTGGCTCTAGCTCTCTGTAGAAATTCTCTAGAATGGGGATGTCTATGCTAAATTCAGGATTGCGCACTGCACCAATAATGTGGCCAACCAAGAGGTCTGCACATAAAGGGTTCTTTATTCGTGCTTTAATGTAGAAAAACTTTCTAAGTGCCTTTATCGGAATCGCCTCCAATCCAGCCTGTTTCAGTGCTGCTCTCCATAACCTTAGTATGCTATCAGGGTTCCACACGAATATTTTTTCGTCGCTTTTAGTTATTTTTGATTTTGCAATATGCTGTTTTAGCAAAAATGTCGCTTCTTTCGATATGAAAGTCACGTAGGTGTGACCTGTCATCTTTTTAGTCATCATTATTCGGGTGGGGTCTTTCGTGAAATCAACTTGACCAAGGAATAGTTCGTAAATGACACCGTGGCTTATGCCTCCGCTGACCATCATGAGAGGTAGAACCCATTTCTCTGTTGGAAAGCCTTCAATTGTTGCTTTGATGTCAGTTCTATTCATCCATCGATACGGTTTTAGTGGTTTTCTCATCATTTTATTTACCCTTCAGTTAATTCGTGTTAACTGCAAAAAAGGAGGGTTATTTTTGTGTTAGAACAGATTTAAGATACTTCTTATCTTTCCGTTCATCTTTCCAATTTTGATACTTCCATTTGATTGTTGTTAGCAGATTTCTATTGTTCAACCATCGTTTTAGTCGGTCTAAAAATCTTCTCCAAAGAACTGCAAAATATATTTTCCAAGTCACAGCTATCATACCCTTTGCAGATGATATTGCTTAGCGTAAAAAAAGAGAGGACAAACTACACTCCTTTGAGATATGACGGTATTGATGTGCCTTCAGCTATGGCTTTTTTGAATCGGGGTACTCTATTGACTAAATTCCTGAAGCGTCTTTGGTATGGATCTTTCAGATCATAGGGCATAACCCACGGATCCATCCCCAGCTTTTCTATTTCAGTTACTCTATGCCAGTCTTCTTCCCTTGTAGAGTCATAACCTATAAGAACGTAAACACCTATTTTCCAAGCTGGAACGTATTTAGAAAGAGCCTTCAGATTTTCAGTTAAGTCATCTTTCGGGTTATCCCATGCAGTATGGAGTCGCTTAATTTTCATTCGCTTCAAATCAGAACCATAGTCTTCGATTGGAAGTCTGCAATCAATTCCTGATTCAAAAACTACAGGTTGATTTAACTTTAGAACAAATTCAACCATTCTATCTTTGTTGGGATTTGCAAAAGGGTTGTCATCCATAATGTGTATTTCTTTTCCATTTGGATTAAGGTTCTTGGGTTCAACGGAGCGAATCATGCCCTCTTTCTTGGGTACGACGCACCAAGGACAGGTTTTGTTGTTTCTGAAGCAGCCACGCGAGAACCATAGGAATGAAAAAGTGCATTTAGGATAAATGCTGTAGTTATACCCGCATGATTCGATTTCAGGAGGGAGTTTCTTTTCTATGTCAAATCCTGTTCCGCCAGTAATCATGTCTGGTCGAACCATGCTTTTATCGGTGAAATCGAATAGACTAGCGCAATATACCTTGTCATATTCATTGTGTTGAAGTGCCGAGTACCAACTGACTGAATCGCCTTGCAACCTGTGATATTCGTTTATTTGAAGAAAGGAAGTGTATTTGACGTTTTCAAGTGGAAACAGCGCGACTTTTTGATTCATTTATGAGTTCACCCTTTCGGTTATGCTACATTAACAGAAAAAAGATGGGCTTAAGTTTTAAAATGCTTTATTATGATGACATTAGTGGCTACGTTGGCATCAATTAATGCTTTGGCAAATTTCTGTGCCCAAGGTAGTAATTTCGGATTATATACATCGAGTTCATTTTTTTCAGATGGATAGAATGATAAATGTGTGAAAAAACCGAGACGTAGGCGAAAGTTGTAGTAGTCGGCGAATTCAGTAGTCCACTTTTCCCATTTCACAGTTTTTTTCAGGAGTAGCGATAGTTCTTTTGCTTGCTGTGTTCGCATTGCCCGATATTCAACATTAGAATCTATTTTTTCAGTAACGACCATATTTTTGTACCCTTTTTGCGGTTAATCTGAGATAAACGAAAAAATAGTTGTTGCCCTTTAAGGAACAAACGGACCTTGCTTATCCAAGGGGCATTTAGGGCAAATCAAGCCATCTATAATTTCTCCACAATTTTTACATTTTGACTTCATTAAACCTCACCCTTTTGCGGTTATATCCGATTAAGCGAAAATAGGTGGGCATTGTTAATCTGGGAGGCGTGACTACTTTTCCATCTTTCCAGTAGGCTTTTCACTCATTCCCAGACCTTAGATGTACTTTCGCCAGCCGTTAACTTGCCCACCCTTTAGAAAAAAAAGATTATTGTGAAATAGGCTCTTCTTGTTGTGGCTGTTCTTCTTCGTCTTCTGTTGGTGTGGCTGAAAATCCTTTCTTTTTACGTTTCAAACCTGCTCTTTCAAGAAGGAATAGACGCATTGATATTTCCTCTTTAACCTCTTTTTGCAGGTTTATCGAGTCTTGGATTGTCTTCACAGCTTTTTCGAACATTGCTTTTTCCGCTGGCGTTGACCCACATTTTTTCATGTAATCGTCGATTAATGCAATCAGGCTAATTGCTTGCTTGTGCAGATCATACTCGCGCATTTCAAGCTTGTATAGGTCAGCTTGTTCCTTGATGTGTAAAAGCTCGTTTGAGTCGATTTGTCTTTGCCTTCTTAGGGCTTTGATGTCTTCTCGGATTTCAAGTTCTTGAATTATGGCTGTTGCTCTCTGTTTGGATGTCCAGCCACGTTTAGTGCCGCACTCGATGCATATTGTGTCGTTTGTGTCAGGAATAAAGTATGCATATGCTCCCATGCTGATTTTTTTATTGCATTCTGGGATGGCGCAGTTTGTGTTGATGGGGATTCTCATTAGTTTAATCGGTTCACTTGACATTTTACTTACCCTTTTAAAAAAAGAAGATTATGGTTTGATGCGCCATTTTACTTGGCCGCCTTCTTTCTGGATTAATCCTTTTTCTTCGAGTGTGTTGAAGCTTCTGCATGTGCTGTTGTACTCGTTGGAGTGTCTGAGGACTGGTTTTCCGTAGATTTCTGCTGCCACTTCCATAACTGTAGCGTCTGGTTTTTCTTCTAGTATTTCTAAGATTTTTTTCTCTTTGGAGCCTAAAGTCATGTTGTTTACCCTTAGAAAAAGGGAGAATTAATTTTTTGGTACTGCTTGAATTACTGTGGTTAGTATGTGTTTTGGGAAGGTGTCTATTAATTTGTGGTATGCGTCTGTTGAGTCTTTTGCTTCAATAAATGTCATGTCTAGTCGCGGATTTTTTGGTGCTGCCCAGTGAGGCGCGACTTCGCTGTATACTTCTACGCCTTTAAAGAAGTATTTTAGGTAATCGTTTGATCTTTCTACTCTGTCGTATTTTGGGAATTCTTCGTAAATGTATGCTACTGCGAATTGTTGCAAAAATACACCCTTTAAAAGAAAGAAGGGAAAATTAAGTCCAATTATCCGTATAAAGAGAGGTTGTGGAATCTTGTTTTCAAATCTTTGTAGAGCAAGTATATTGATAGCGCGAGTCCTGCAAGGGCTGAAATGATTACTACTGGGACTGTGATTGCAAAGTATTCTGGATCTGGCAGTTGCCAAAACATTGTTTCAACTGCTCCATAGAAGAGTTGGATGAAGATTGCTGGGATTATTGCTGTGTATAGTTCTGCAAATTTTTTGCGGTAGCCAATGTACGCTATTAATGTGTATAGTAGGGCTACGATTAAGCCTGCTGATGCTACTGTGGTCATGTTTGATGGCTGGGTTGTGAATATGAATTCGGTTGTTAACCCGTTTAGGATTATGTAGCCGTCGCCGCCTAAGAGAGATGTTAGTCTTAAGTGGAGTATTTCGTGTAGTCCTGATGAGCTGGCTAGTAGGATTAAGCCTATGGTGAGGTATTGGATGATGCTTGAAAGTATTATTTTATAGCTTGTTTTCATGTTAATACCCTTATGCGGTTAATCTATTATAAAAGAAAAAAAAGAGATTATGAAAAAGGAACTATTGGGTCATCATCATCACTAATTATTCCACCGTAAGCAGTTTCAATTTTCACCGTAATATCGCTGTTGAATGATAGTATTGTTTGAGCAAGTTCCTTGGCAAGATTCATGCGTTCGCCATCAAAGAGATGAATCCGAACTCCTTGATTATCGTTATAGAAACTAATCCACATAGGTACGTCCCACTTTTCATGGTTTTCCTTGAAAATAAGACCTGTCACGTATTGTTTAACATTAATGCGCATTTGTATGCCGCCGATTGTATCTTCCTTTGCTTCAAGTCCCTTATCAGCAAAGAATTTGTATATGACTGCTTCAAGTCCTGCTTTATCACGAATTATTAAAGGCAATTCAATTTCACCCTTTTGCGTTTATCAATCATTAACAGAAAAAGATATGGGTTTATATTTCTGCTTCGATGAGTTCAGTTTTTTGTTCTGGTTCAAATAGGCGTTTGTAGGCTTCTTTGAAGTCTTTGAAGGACTTGAAAATGCCTAAATTACGTGTTGGCAACGGAAACTGCACGATTGTTGTGCCATCATCGAAAGTTGCTCCCTCCAAGAGTACGTCTTTAGTTTGCTGATGTGGATATTTTCTTATTAGTTTAAAGATTTTCATGGTTTAGGTTCATACCACCAGTCTTCGCATATGCCACAAATGACCATTGTTTTTCCTTCTGGTGCCCACATTTGGGGTTTTGGTTTAACGTATGTGGAGTTGCATTTTGGGCATTTATCTTGATGTTTCTCTTTATCTCTATTATTCGTAGTTTCACCCTTCATCAAGTTTAGCCATCAACTGTTTGCCCATTATCCAGATGGCAGGCACTAACCCAATTAGCATTCCTATTAGGAATATTACTTGTGATATGTCTGCGAACTGTGACAGTGGCATCGTGTAGATGAAGAATGCTTCGAAGAATCCGTAGAATAGTTGTGCGCTGATTATTGGGAGTAGTGATGAGTATTCTTCTGGGTCGAAGTTTGCCCAGTTTCGGTATGCTAAAATGCTGTAGAGGATGGCTAGTCCTATGCCTCCTGATAACGCTACTATGAAGGGCTGTGTTGGTGGGGTAGTAAATTGCACGTAGGCGCTGATGAAGCCTAATTTTATGTAGCCGTCGCCGCCGAAGTATCTGAGAACTTCAAGGTGTATGTATTCGTGGATGATGACGCTAAATGACCAGTATAGTATGAAGCATAATAGGAAGTCTCCAAGGCTTAAGGCAGCTTGTTTCCAACCCATAGTATCCCTGTACCCTTTATGAAAAAAAGAAGAAATTAAGTTTTTGCCAGTGAGAATCGAGATTCGTTGTCTGTCATTGGGAATGGCACTGTGCCTCGCTCGATTTTGATTACGCCTTCTTTCTCCATTTCTTTTATGGCTATGATGAAGGCTAAGGTGTGGATTGGTTGCGGTTTATGTTTAATTTCGCTTTCCCTAGTGCTTAACTGGTTTATGACGTAAGGCATAAGCTCTTTTGATTTGCAGTTTGAATTATCTTTGAGGTAATTTCCAATCAAATATTCTGCTGTTGAAATGAAGCCTTCTAAGGTTCGAAGTTTATCGCCATTTGTTGACATTTCTTAAGACCCTTAAAGAGAAAAAAAGAAAGTGCTATTTCACGATTGTCTTTGACCGCAATGTTGCCCCGCATCTGGAGCATTTTTGTGGTGGCCGCCTGAATTCGCTTCTGTACCATTTTAGCTGTTCTGGTTTCCAACCGCATTTGGGACAAAAAATTTCTGTTGACACTTCCACTAGAGAAAACACCCTTAGAAAAAATTAGGATTCTAGTCGGATGTAAACTTCAAGTATGCAAATGATGATGATTCCTATTAATGTTAATATGCCGTAGATTTTGAGTGCTACTTCTATTGCTTCAGATAGCGTTTTTCCGTCAAGCATTATTAAATAGACTAGAACTATGGCTCCTGCGGTGTATAATGTGCTCATTAAAAAGCCTTGCTTTCTGTTCAAAATTTCACCCTTTTCGTTTAATTTGCGTTAACAGCAAAAAAAGGAGTTAGGGTTTTTTCCACCAGTCATCACGGTGTTTATGATATTCTTTTTCCTCTTGAATAATGTAGATTTGAGGTTTGAGTACCAGTGCGTAGTGCCATTTTCCGATGTTAATTCCAATTTCCAAATTTTCACCCTTCACAGTTATATCGTATTAAAAGAAAAAAGAGTTATTGATTGCTTCCTATGTTACCGTTAAATTCATGTCCACATTCAAGGGTTACAACCAGTCTTTTTTTGTCGATATAAAGTTCCGTGATATTTTTTGACTCTTTGCAAGTTTCGCACCAGCCCCATGCCCTTTTAATCTTGTTTTTAGCCATAATATTTCACCCTTGCGTTTATAGACTATTAACTGAAAAAGTGTCAACTGAGTGCCAAACTGACCTTGTTTTGGTAAATTGGGCTTGTTTTGAGCTTGGATTTATGTGGCTGAATTGAGGTTGTTTTGGTGAATGGGGCTTAAATTGCGATATTTTGGTTATAACGCTGTTATTTCTGAGTGAAAGATGGGTACGTTTTTATGTGAATTTTGGATGCGAAAAAGTGTGAAAAATGACTAAAAAATTAAACAAAAAAAGAAAAAAGTGGGCTGTTTATTTTTCTTTATTTTGAAATATTTTTTCCGTAAAGGCGTAATGTTGAACTGAGTAAACATTGTTTGCGTCAAAAGCTAAGGTTAGCATGTCATTTTTTGATCCTGTCCAAGCAGCACTGAATATGCGCCTAAGTTTGTTTAAAGCTTGTAACTCATCGATAGAGAGTGTATCGTTTTGAATAAAAGTAGTGACGTACAACTTTTCATCTTTTTCTGTTTGCAATATTTTCACCCTTTAGTAGAAGTGGGGAAGAACGTCTGATTACGGAAGCGCCTTTTACAGCCAGCGCAACCCCACTGCCATACTTCAGTAACCCAATATACACTTTCCGTAACTATAATTGCCCTCAGCCAAGCTTCAGCGGGTCTTAAGTAAGTTAATGGACACCCGTTGGCTCGATAGCTACATGTCGCCATGTAGTACGATGCTTGTACTTTGCAGTTCGCCGCAGGGCAACAGTATTTCATAGTCGAGTCGGCTAGCGGCTGTTTTGAGCCTTAGTCCTTGTCATGCGTCTTCTTTATTCACTTCTTGCGTGTGGGACTTGTAACCTCCACTTCACCGCGCTCGCAACTATTTGTCGGATAGCTCCGTTGGCGGGAACAGTTTGCTGGCATCGTTCCATGAACGGTTCAATGTTGCTCCAACATACCCGCGTAGTGCCTTAAAGCGTGGTCCCATGTGCTAACTGGTCTTGGATTCACATGTGAATGCTGCTTGACCTCACAGTTTAGGCTCCAGCCAACCCATTTAAAGGTGCAATCATGAAAGAGTCCATTTGGGTGCAATGTCGGACTCAGTTAGAGTTCACCTGCCCGTCATGCTGGGCTAATCAATTTAGAAAACAGTGTACCCTTTCAAGAATAAATGTTTTGCTGTTAATAGAAAAAAGGGTTAGGTTGCAGTTATGTCTTTTCCTTGTTTGATGTTGTTGATTGCTTTTTGACTGAGTATGTAGGTTAGTCCACATGGGCAAGTGAAGGTATGCTCTTTTTGTTCTTCGATTTTGTTTCCGCATCGCGGGCAAATCCCCGCCATGAGTAAAGCGCGTTGAAGTATCTCTATCTGTTTTTGTAGTGAAGCCATACTTTTTGGTATTTCCTCTATTTCCATTAAATTCACCCTACGATAAAAAAAGGGTTAGATTGCCTTTCCTAGATGGAAAGCCAAGCATGTTGGTGTATTAACGTCTTTTTTGCCTTGCTCACTGAAATATTCTGGAGTCTTAATGCGTTCTATTTGAGATGCTTGTCTTCGATGGATTCTTTTTCCACAGATAAAAATGGCTTGTACATTGTCGTTTTTAGTTAGCGGTATGCTAAAGGTGGTGGCTGTGTTTACTATGGCATATTCGATATTGTTTACTCCTATGGCATGTGCGATATTATTGATGCGT
>Ga0172381_10007230_pt1 | contig 11012 bp, 13 predicted proteins | sample Leawel6488metaG_FD_119754 | JGI IMG/M metagenome (GOLD analysis project Ga0172381, IMG submission 119754) | Leachate microbial communities from a municipal landfill in Southern Ontario, Canada - Leachate well 64-88 metaG | ecosystem: Engineered > Solid waste > Landfill > Unclassified | place... | reverse complement strand
TATCTCAATGAGTTCTTTAGAGACCCAAACATCTATATCTTCGGCTTCCTTAAAATCTCCAATTACCCGGCACAGCCCCAAAGAGCCCGTAATAATCGGCGCAATAGAAAACGCCTTATTTAACCCTTCCGCAACCTCAAGAAAAATCTCAAATTTTCTTTTATTAGCTACTGTGTGCCTATTTTCCACCATAACTTTATTTTTTATTATCATTTTTATACTCTTCCATAACAGCCCAAACTAACCCGCCCACCACAACCACCACAAAAATAATAATTATTAAAAATATAAAGATACTCACCATATAATTAAATATTTAAAAATTTAAGGGCCTACGTTGCCAGAATATCTGGTAAGGCGCTCCAAAAAGATAAGAGAAACAACTGCGCAGCCAATAATAAAGACTATCACTGGCACGCCTATGGCATAAAGCCTTTTTGCGCTTTTTTTGACTAGTATTAAGCATACAGCAATAGGCAAAATAACAGTCAAAATTATAGAAATCATAAAGCCCGGACTTTTTATAAGCTCTTGCAGTATTGAGGTTAATAAAATTTTTATTGGCGGAGACGCAATCATATATTTATTCTACTTCAACTAATTGTATGGGTAAATTATTTTTTGTTATATAAAAATTAAATGTCCTCATAAATCCGAAGGTATATTTGGTGGGATTTGCATTCATATCCTTTGAAATTTCTTTTATTTCCATTGGAATTACTTTTTCTACTTCTGCAGGAGCGATGATTATTTTTTTTATATCTTCATCGGACAAATTAACTTCAAAAAGTCCAAAGAAATGGTCTATTGATGGGTTTCGCGGAGCAAGCTCGTTGCCATAAAATGTGCCTACTTTTTTGAGCTCTTTTAAAATTCCTAGCTCTTCTTGCATTTCTCTTACAGCAGCATTGTCATAGCTCTCTCCAAGCCCAACATGCCCGCCAACAGAATGGTCAAACAAGCCGTCTTTTTTCCTGTGCTGTACTAACAATCTGCCAATTGAATCAAAACAAAACACAGCAGACACCCTATGAATGTATGCATTCTTGTGGGCTTCTTCTTTTGTTGTTTGCCCAATTATATTGTCGTTTTTATCAACCCTATCAACTATTTCCATAATTTTTTTCACTTAATTTTCTTTAGGTTATCACGTGATAACCTGACCAACTTATAAATTATAAGATTATTTTTAGAAGCAGTGGGAATTCTTTGTAGGGCTGGTTGAAATAGTTGGAGCCCATGTGGCCTTCGTGTTTTATGATTTGAGTTCCGCCTAGTTTATCAAACATTATTCTGCCCTGTTTGTCGTCGCAGGTCCATGGGTCGTCATCTGAATTGATATAAACAAATTCTTCTGCCTTTCCTTTTATTTTATCCCAATCAAAATCATCTACGCTGTTTTCGCTGTCTGCAGTTTTTCGCAGAGCCTTTGCGTAACCGGAAACCATAATCGCTTTGCTAATTTTTACGTCCAACTTTTCCAAAAGGCTAGGAATTATCTGCGCTCCCGCAGAATGCCCCACGATCACAGTGTCTTCTGTAAATTTCCCATTCTCCAAAAGAAAAGGCAACCAATCCTCCCTATTTGGCTTATCCTTCCTAGGCATATCCGGCGCCCAAACCTCAAACCCATTCTCCTCAAGTTTTTGTTTTAGCCAAGGAAACCAATAAAACTCCGGCGAATCCTTAGTCCCATGCAACAAAATCGCATTCTTCATAATTTTATTTTTTAATTTGTAACAAAATCGTTATAAGTTCTTCAATATTTTTGTATGAATCATTAACGAATGAAATCATGCCAAAGTTTTTTCCATCCAATGATATTTCTCCATCCTTTATAACACCAAATTCGCTATCAGTTGCGGGAAAACTTATAATCGTATCTTTAAATAATTTTTCTTTATCTCGAAAATCTATAAAAGTTAAAATTTTATCTTTTATTTTTTCAACTTCTGCCCTAATATCTTGTTTTTTTACCTCGTCTAACGCCACCAATAGATTATTATAACCACGATCATTAAGACTACCAATTTCTCTCTTTAAATCTAATGTTTCTTTTGCTCTTTCTCCTAAAAAATGAATGAGGATGCGGCCGTGAAAGAAAAAATCTTTCCAATGTTTTCTAGATTCAACGCTGTCAGTTTCAAATGCGACACCCTTGCCACCCGTCTTTCTCAAAGATTCTAAGAGTTGATCGTAACTTTTATAAAAAACGCCATACAAATTTATAAATTTTTCGCGATGTTTTTCGTTTAATTTCGATTTTGCTACGATATCAGCTGCATGAGCCCTGTACTTATCAATCGCTTTCGTCACGATTGTGACCGCGAATCTAAAATTCGGAAAAGGGTGCCAACTTCCCTGTTCGTCTGTGAAAAAAGCCCCTTTATGAAACAAGGGGTCACCATTTTTGTCTTTTTTCTTAAAACAACAGTTTTCGTATTTTTTTTGAGAACCGCATGGACATATAGGCAACTCCATAAATTTATTTTTATTTAACTTTGGCTCGGTTTTCGGAAAAAGTCAACAAAAAACCGCCCGGGAGGGGCGGTTTTAACGCTTCAGACCTGTTTGAAGTGTTTGGTTATACTAGGAATGCGACGATTAACAGGGCTACGATATTCAATACTTTAATCATTGGGTTGATAGCGGGGCCGGCTGTGTCTTTATATGGGTCGCCGACGGTGTCGCCGGTGACGGCGGCTTTGTGGGCGTCACTGCCTTTGCCTCCGTGGGCTCCGCCTTCAATGTATTTCTTGGCGTTGTCCCAGGCTGCGCCGCCTGTGGTCATTGAGATGCCTACGAATAGGCCTGTGACAATTGAACCGATTAGCAATCCTCCAAGGGCTTGCGGGCCTAAAATAAAGCCTACGAGAATTGGAGCAACAATTGGGATAAGCGCAGGAATCATCATTTCTTTAATGGCTGCTTTTGTAACTATATCAACGCATTTTCCGTATTCTGGCTTGGCTGTGCCTTCCATTAAACCTGCTATTTGCTTGAACTGTCTTCTTACTTCTTCAACAACTTTGCCTGCTGTTTTTCCAACTGCTCCCATTAAGAATGAAGCAAACAAATATGGAAGTAATCCTCCAATCAACAAACCTGCAATAACTTTTGGATCGTTCAGCAAAAAGTTTGCAACCCCGTTTACGCTGACTTTTTCTGAATATGCCGAAAACAAAACCAATGCCGCCAAACCTGCCGAAGCAATGGCATATCCTTTTGTAACTGCTTTTGTTGTATTTCCAACTGCATCAAGCGCATCTGTAATTTTTCTAACGTCTTCTGGCATCCCAGACATTTCTGCAATTCCTCCGGCATTATCTGTAATTGGGCCGTAAGCGTCAACCCCAACAACAATTCCAGAAATTGAGAGCATTGCTGTTACCGCCAAAGCCACTCCATAAATTCCAGCAAACTGATAACTGATAATTGTTCCAATTGCAATTAACAAAACCGGAAAAGCTGTTGATTGCATTCCCAAACCCAAACCTCTAATAATGTTTGTGGCGTGTCCTGTTTCACTGGCTTTGGCAATTGATTTTACCGGGCCATAGCTTTTTGAAGTGTAATATTCTGTGATAACAAACATTCCTGCTGCAATAACTAATCCAACCAATGTTGATAAATAAAGCTGGATTGGAGAAATTGCTCTGCCAGATGTGTACAGGGTGGGCATATATTTCAAAATTATGGGATAAAATGCTACCGCTGACAAAATCACTGTTACTGCCAGCCCTTTGTACATTGAACCCATTATGCTTTGTTTTTTTCCAAGTTTTACAAAGAAACTTCCTAAAATTGAAGCTAGTATAGCAACGCTTCCTAAAATTAATGGCAATAAAGTTGCCTCTGTAGATTTTGAGAATAGCAAAGTGGCCAAAATCATTGTTGCAACCACAGTCACAGCATAAGTTTCAAAAATATCAGCTGCCATACCGGCGCAGTCTCCAACGTTGTCTCCAACTTGGTCTGCAATAACTGCCGGGTTTCTTGGGTCGTCTTCCGGAATTCCTTTTTCAACTTTTCCAACCAAGTCTGCACCCACGTCTGCTGCTTTTGTATAAATGCCCCCGCCAACTCTGGCAAAAACTGAAATCAAGCTGGCTCCAAAACCCAGCCCAATCAACGCTTGCATATCACCCTTTGTTAAAAGATAATATCCAGAAACAGATAATAGCCCCAAGCTTACAACCATTAAACCTGTAATTAAACCTCCTTTAAAAGAAATATCTAAAGCCTTTGCCAAACCCTTTTTTGCTGATTCAGCAACCCTTGTGTTTGCCTGCGTCGAAACAATCATTCCAATAAATCCTGAGACGCCGGACAAAACTGCTCCCAATAAAAATCCAACAGCAATTTTCCAACCCATAAATAAAAGTAAAATAAACAAAACAATTCCAACTATGCTAATTGTTTTGTACTGCCTTTTTAAATAAGACATTGCTCCCTCCTGCACTGCTGCAGTAATTGCCACAGCCTTGCCCCCGGCCACCGGCGCTTTTCTGATTTGAGAAACCAGAAACCACACAAACGCAATCGCGAAAATCGAAACGATTATCGGAAAATATATAGGACTCATTATTTTCTGTTATTGCATTATTTTTTCTGCAACAACGAGTTACTTTTTTAATTTTAATTATTAAGCAACAGCTGCCTTGTTGAGGTCTTTGATTAGCTTTTCAGCGTGGGCCTTTTTTGACGGGCTGAATATGGCTATTACCTCGCAAGCCTCGGAAAAACCAACATTAAAATCAAGCTTTAAGACCAAACACTTATCTCCAAGATCAAGCAAATGATAACTAAACTTATTTTTCTTTGCTGCGTCTTCCATAAATATATTTTTTAATAATTATTTATTTTTATAAATACCTATACTTTCTGGCAGGTCGTCAGCAGTCACCTCAATCACTTCTTCGGGCGCTGTTTCTTTTGTACTTCTAAACTCCATAGGAGACCCTTCAAAACTTTTAAAACCGGCTTTGCTTAAAACATAGACAAATCCTTTTTTTGATTTAATGTTCTCCAAGATATCTTTTGATGCTTCAAAGTGTAATGTCCCGTCTTCGTTGACTCCAAACGAGCTAGCATGATTTTCAGGAAAATTTTTGGAATTTATTACAGCTCTAAAAATTGCAACGTCGGCCATCGGCGTAGCGACAATCGACGGCTCTCCGTGCTCCTTGCCGAAGTTATAAGCCTGCTTCGGCTCTAGTATGCTAATATGGCCAGGCGAGCCATGAAAAACATACTTCCCTTCTAATTCCAACGCGTGCAACTTCTCCCTAGGACTCACCTCTTTTGCTTCTTGGTTTTCTGGAGTTTGCATATTTTTTAATTATTTTTCTTCAGAAGAGTCTTCTTCTTTTTCTTCTGGTTCTTCAGAAGTTTTTTCTTTTTTGGCTTTCTTTGCTTTTTTAGGCTTCTTTTCTGCTTCCTCTAATTTTTCTTCTTTTGCTTCTCCTTCTTCTGTGGGCTCTTCAGCTGGAGTCTCTGCTGTTTTGATGTCTATTTTCCAGCCAGTCAAATTAGCAGCAAGTCTTACGTTTCTACCGTCTTTTCCAATGGCCAGGCTCAACTGGTCTACGGGTACAAAAACAACTGCTGTGTTTTTTTCTTGCACTTCTACACTGACAACTTTTGCCGGGGCTAAGGCGTTTGTGATAAACTTCTCTGGTTTTTCGTCAAAAGAGATTACGTCAATTTTTTCTCCGCCAAGTTCATTGATAACTGCCATAATTCTTGTTCCTCGCTGGCCAACACAGGCTCCAATTGGGTCTACCCCCTCTTCATTTGAAACAACTGCAATTTTTGTTCTAAAACCAGGCTCTCTGGCAATTGATTTTATTACAACTGCGCCACTGGCAATTTCAGGAACTTCAAGCTCAAATAATTTTGAAATTAGTTTTGGATAAGCTCTTGAAAGCATAACAACACTTCCCTTTGGAGTGTCTTCCACTTTTAAGATATAAAACTTTAATCTTTGTCCTGGTCTGTAAAATTCTCCGGGAATTTGCTCTTCTCTGTTTAAAAGGCCCAAGGTTTTTCCAATATCCACAAAAATTGTGTGGCCTTCAATTCTTTGTATAATTCCCGAAACAATTTCGCCCTCTTTTGACCTGTATTCCAAAGAAATAGTTTCTTTTTCAGCTTCGCGAATTTTTTGTAATATAACTTGCTTTGCTGTTTGAGCGGCAATTCTTCCGTAATCTTGTTTTGAAACCAAAGGAATTTCAATTTCCTCGCCAACTTTAATTTTTGGAAACTCTTTTTTGGCCTCGTCAATCATAATATGTTTTTCTTCATTGAAAACATATTTTTTAGGCGCCTCTTCGCCAGGCCTTGCTTCGTCTTGAGGAATTACTTTGTTTTCCTTCATTTCCTCAATTTCCTCATCGGTGTAAAGCATATCATTGTCTACAACCAATTTTACCTGCCAAAACTTAACATCGCCCGACACCGGGTTGAATTTTGCCTTGATTTTCTGCCCCTTTTCTCCGTAATCTTTTTTATAGGCTGTGGCAATTGCCGCCTCAATAGTTTCAATAACTCTCTCTGGCGAAATGCCTCTTTCCTCTGCAATTTGAGCTAACGCTCCCTTAAATGATTTTATATCCATGTTTTTATAAAAAATAATGCCCGTGGTCAGACGGACAAGTTAATTCATTTCTTATCTATTAAATTAGTTTACCAAAAGAAAAGGGTCGTGTCAACCGGTCGACACGACCCCTGCCCAAAAAAGGCTTGCCTACGCTCTACTCATTCGAGGCAGGGCCACTCCTGGCCTCCAGCATCACCAAGATGTGCAGGACATGGAAGTCCTTATCATCCGTTTTGAGTTTTGTGCCTACGCACTCCCTGCCGGCCGCAAAACGTGCCCGCAACGCCTCTTTCTCTTCCTCGGTTCTCCTTTCCCAGAACCTTGTGAATTCTGTAGGGGACATATTTCCCCTGTATTCCTTGCTGTACAGACCGTACGGATTACGGGTTTGCTCGGTGTCTACCTGTGCCATAGCTCCATGCCCTCTCAAAAAAATGCTACGCCTCGATACGCAATACGACGCCTAGATTTCAAGATTCCATATAGACATTACCAAAAATTAAAAAATTGTCAAATTAGGAGGTTATTATATTTTCGTGGTGAGTGAGCCTGGCAACAGAAAAATCTGGGCGCAGCACAATGCACACAGCATCTATTCTGGCAGATTCGCCCCATTTTTTAAATCCTATGTAAGACTTGGCGTTTTGTAGCACCTTCCAAAGCTTTTGTTTGTTTAAAGTGTCTTCGGGCGTGCCCCACTGCTCTCCAATTTTAGTTCTCACCTCAACAAAAATCAAGCTCTTCTTGCCAAAGATCCCGCCTGACTTTTCACAAACCAAATCAATTTCAGCAAACCTTGTCTTATAATTTTGCTCAATTATTTTATACCCCTTCTCTTCCAAATACCCCCTCGCCAAATCCTCCCCAATTTTCCCAACATCATTATGCTCTGCCATGTTTGACTAGCTTTAATTTATTTAGTATTATTTCTTTAACTCAGCTCTCCACAACTTAACCAACGAGGTCAACCGTGATTAGCTCAATCGATCCTAAAAATCTTAAGGCGGGCCAGGAAATCAATATAAAATTTTCCAACCAAAGCAAGGGGGCTACCAGTATTACTGCCATATTCGGCTGCAATGTCACAAACTCAGACGGAACTATTACTGCATACTTACGCGAAAGCGGGGCATGCCTTAAGTTCTACCCTCAATCGCGAAGGTGGGTCTATGTAAAAACATTGAAGGCCCAAGAAGAAAGCGTCACAGTTGCGACCAAGCTTTAAGCACTTTTTTGTGCAGCCCGGTAAGTGCCGGGCTTTTCTATGCGCTTTCGTAGTTTTTGGGTTTGTATTGCAGGGCTTCAAGCATGTGGGGCACCTCAATTTCTTGCGCGCCTGATAGGTCGGCGATTGTGCGGGATACTTTTATCATTTTCATATAACTTCTTGCGGAAAGCTGGAATTTGGCGGCGGCTTGAGTTAAAATTTGTTCTACTTCTTTGGAAAGTTTGCAGTATTTTTTAATGTGGCTATTTTTCATTTGGCTATTTGAGTGGATTGTTTCATCGGCAAAACGGGCTTCTTGTTTTTCTCTAGCCTGAACAACTCTTTGTTTTATTTTTTGAGACTCTTCCAAAAATTCCGAATTTTGCTGGTTGCCAGAAAACTCTTCTACGTCAACCGGCATTACATTTATATGTAAATCAATTCTGTCTAAAATTGGGCCGGAAACTCTTTTTTGATATTTTGCAATTTGGTTTTGGTTGCATGTGCAGGTTTTCTTTGGGTGCATTGCATACCCACACGGGCAAGGATTGGCGCTGGCCACAAGCATAAAGTCTGCGGGGTAATCAACTCTTTGTTTTGAGCGGGAAATTGTTACGTGGCCATCTTCCAAAGGCTGACGCATTGCTTCCATAATAGACCTTGGAAATTCGTTAAATTCATCTAAAAACAAAACCCCTCTATGCGCCAAACTAATTTCACCGGGTTGGGGCTTTGATCCCCCGCCCACCAAACCAACTAGCGAGGCTGTGTGGTGAGGCGCGCGAAACTGTCTACGAGTCACCAAAGATCCGCCTGGCGGAATGCCTCCTGAAGCTGAATAAATTTTTGTAACCTCTAAAGACTCTGCTTCATTTAAGGGCGGTAAAATGCCAGGCAAAGCGCGAGCCAGCATTGTTTTACCAGACCCGGGACTGCCAACCATTATAATGTTGTGACCTCCGGCTGCTGCAATTTCCATGGCTCTTTTCGCCTGCTCTTGACCCAAAACTTCCTTCATATCAAACTCAGCAGGTAAATAATTATCTTCAGAGACTTCTTTATAATCAACCGAAAAAATTTCCTCTTGTTTTAGAAAGTGCCGTGAAAGCTGGGTTAAATTATCAACCGGAAAAACTCTTATTCCATTTATTGCGGCCGCTTCGTTTGCGGAATCTTTTGGCACAAACAAGTTTTTAAACCCAAATTCTTTTGCAAAAAGCGCCATCAAAAAAGCGCCCTTTGTGTGCCTCAACGAACCGTCAAGTGACAACTCTCCCAAAAATAAAGACTTATCGGGAATAGAAAATTCCATTACACTGCTTAATATGCCAACAGCAATTGGCAAGTCATAAAGCGAGCCCTCTTTGGGCACATCGGCCGGCGCCATGTTTATAGTAATTTTCTTTGCAGGAAACTCCACGCCCGAAGTTACAATGGCTGTTCTTACCCTTTCCTTACTCTCCGAAACAGCCTTGTCAGCCAGCCCCACAATATCAAACGCCGGCAACCCCTTGCTTGCCAAGTTAATTTCAACATCAACCTTTATAGTCTGCAACCCCAAATTCGCAATCGACGGCACCTTTATAAGCATAAATTTATTTATAAATTTTTTAAATTATAAATCTAAAAGAGCTGACATAAAAATACAAAAATAATAAGATTGGAGAAAGAAAAATTAGAGATATAACAGGATAAACCTTAAATTCTTTTATCACCAATGCGCGAACTGCTAGAATTAGGCTCGCGATAACTAAAATCAAAAAGATACCAATAAAAAAGCTTGCTTTTAAAGGACCTCCTGCAACATCTTCAATAGTGCTTGTATACCATTCAATATTGGCAAAGAAAAAAAAGATTAGCATCCATGGCATAACGGAAATAATCAACGACAGAATTCCTAATTTATTTCTCATATTTTTTAGTTTAAATAATATTTGCCGGATTGATTTGTGATTTGGCTTTTCATTTCCATTAAAGAAAGTGTTGTGCCAAGTTGCGCTACAGGAATTGCAAACAATCTTGCCATTTCATCTGCCTTCATTGGCTCTCGGCCAAGATGCGCAATAATTCTTTCTTCCAAGGTTTTGGGCTCAGCCTGTTTTAAAACAACTTCCTTTTTCTCATTCACTAGAACTTTGTAAAAGCTTAAAATGTCGTTGGCACAGCTTACTGCTTCAGCTCCCTCGCGGATTAGTTTTATTGTGCCACGGGAAAGTTCGCTGGTAATTTGGCCTGGCAAGGCAAAAATCTTTCTGCCAAATTTTTGAGCGTAGTTTGCTGTGATAAGCGAGCCAGAGCCAAGAGCTGCTTCGGTAACAAAAACTGCTTTGCACAAACCTGCCACAATTCTATCGCGCTGAACAAAAGAGTAGTTTGTTGGTTTAAAACCTTCTGAATATTCTGAAATAATTAAGCCATTATTATCTAAAATATCTTGGTAAAGTTTTTTGTGCTGTGGAGGAAAAATTATATCTATTCCGCAAGGCATTACGGCAATTGTTCTGCCTCCGCATTTTACAGCAGCAGAATGCGCAGCCTCATCTCCCCCAAACATAAACCCAGAAACAATTGTAATGCCCGCGCCGGCAATTTCTGTCACCAGTTGCTCTGTAACTTTTCTGCCATAATAAGTTAAGTGACGCGACCCCACCACCGCCAAACAATTTTTAAAAATATCTTCGTCAAAAGCCCCCTTATAATACAATTTTTTCGGCCCCGAACTCGCAACCAAATTTTTCAAAGCCTCCCCCAAAGCCTTCGGATATCTTTTACTGTCAATTTCAATTGTCCCCACCTCCTCCGAGTTCATTTTTTTTACTTAAAAAACCTTCCTAATCCAAACCATCTTCCCTTACGTTGATCTTCGGCTTTCTGCTTAGCTTTTTCTTCATCCTCTAGTCGCAATCGCTCCTCTAGTTCGCGGTTTTCTTTATATCTTTGTTCTTGTTCTTGCCTAAACTTTTCTTCCATTTCTAATTCTAAGCGAGCTAATTTATCCTCACGCTGTCTAATCACTTCCTGCCCTTCTCGTCTCATTCTCTTTCTTTCTTCCATCTTTCCTCCGGTCTCCCCATAAACAGTTTCTCCTCGTAAAATTTCAAAAATATCCGCAAAATCACTTTGTGTCCATTCGGCATAACGCCTTCGCAAGTCTTTTACATTTTCATCGTCGGGATTTTCTGCAAGCGCTCCAAAATCTTT
>Ga0172381_10007228_pt1 | contig 11015 bp, 10 predicted proteins | sample Leawel6488metaG_FD_119754 | JGI IMG/M metagenome (GOLD analysis project Ga0172381, IMG submission 119754) | Leachate microbial communities from a municipal landfill in Southern Ontario, Canada - Leachate well 64-88 metaG | ecosystem: Engineered > Solid waste > Landfill > Unclassified | place... | reverse complement strand
GGAGTGATTGCAGATTTTGATGCAACTCTGGCAATGATTTCTCACTATATTCATTCTGTTCATGAGGTTGGGAACATTATCCCTGTAGCCTGGCTTAAACCAAGAGTGGTTATAGGAATTCCTTCGGCTGTTACCGAAGTGGAACGTCGCGCTGTCTGGGAAGCAGCTCTTGCCGCGGGAGCAAGGGAAGCATTTTTGATTGAAGAACCAATGGCCGCAGCAATTGGGGAAAAAATTTCAGTTTTTGCTCCAACAGGAGCAATGATTGTTGATATTGGAGGTGGAACAACAGAAATTGCGATTATATCTTTGGGGGGTATTGTCGTAAGTAAATCTTTGAGAGTTGCAGGGCAGGAAATGGACAATGCAATTATTCATTACGTCAGATTAAGACACGGATTGTTAATGGGAGAAAAAACCGCAGAAGATGTAAAAATAAAAATAGGAAGTGCATACGAATCAAAAGTAAGAACCAAAACCCAAAAATTAAGAGATGAAGAAAAGGTTGAAAATTCAGAAGCTTCAATTAACAAAATGCGCGACAAAATGGCAGTTGTCAGAGGGCGGGATATTGAAACCGGGCTCCCGAAGAGCTTGCGCCTGACAGAAGTGGAAATAAGAGAAGCTTTGGCTCCTGTTCTTTCCCAAATTATGGAGGGAATTTCAGAAGTGTTGCAGGAAGCCCCGCCGGAATTAACTAATGACATTTTGAGTAACGGGATATTTTTAACAGGAGGAGGATCTTTGTTGGCAGGATTAGATCAATTAATAGTTGAACGCACCCATATTCCGGTTATTCTTTCTGATGATCCGTTGACCTCAGTTGTCAGAGGAACAGGCAGAATCTTGGGAAATGAGCAATTGCTTCAAAGGGTAAAAGTTGTCGGCGGATTAAACAAAGAATAACAGCCACTCTTGTAAGAGAAAATTAAACGTATTACAATGGCTACATGAAAAGAAAATCAAATTTCTTGCCTGCATTTGTCGTTGTATTTTTTTTGTGTGTTTTGATTTTGGTTCTTAATTCCCTTGGAAGTCTTAAATCCATATCTTCATTTTTTGAAAAAGAAGCAAGTTCAATTCAGCTAATAACTTTCAGAATTTTCCAGAAGTTACCTTTTGTATCGGAAGATACAAGGATTAAAGAGTTGGAGGATAAAAATTTAGAATTTTTATCTAAAATTTCTGACTATGAAAAGGTAAAAAGGGAAAATCAGGCTTTGTCTGACCAATTTCAAACAGCTTATCCTCAAAGCACAGAACTCTTAAAAGTTAATATAATTGGAGCATCGGCTTTTGTTCCCGGGGTTTCTATTCCCGACATTTTTGTTGTAGATAGGGGAGCAAAAAATAATCTTAAGGTTGGAATGGCGATTGTCATTAAAGATAATTTGGTGGGTATAATATCTAAAGTTTCTGAAAATTTATCTGAAGTTAATACGGTTAACAATGCTCTAGTTTCTTTTACGGCCAAAACAGAAGGTGGGGTAGTAGGAATAATCAAAAGGGAAGAAGGATTAACGCTTGACAACATTCTTCTCTCAGAGAATTTAAGTAAAGGAGAACTTGTTTTGACAAAAGGAGATGTGGATAGCAATGGGGTTGGCATTCCGCCTAATTTAATAGTTGGGAAAATCATTTCTATTGAGAAAAAACCAAGTGAACTTTTTCAAAAAGCAAAGGTTGAAAGCTTTGTTGATTTTGTCCATCTTTCTACGGTTTTTGTTTACGTAGAAAATAAATAAATGTTTCCTATTGTTATATTTTTAACATTATTTATATTGGCTGTCAGTGGAATTACAACGATTCCTTTTTCGCTTGGATTATTGGCAGTGAGCACAGTTATCTTTAGAAACTCTTGGGTATTTTTTTTGGCATTGGGGTTAGGTCTGTTTTTAGATTTAACTTCGTTAAGATTTTTCGGACTTACAGGTTTGATATTTGTAATTTTTGTTTTGCTAATCCGTCTTTATGAAAGAAAATTTGAAACTAAAACTGCAACTTTTATATTTATTATTACTTTTTTTGGAAGTTTAATTTATCTAAATATTTTTGATTATTCACAAATTCTTTTGCAATCACTTGTCAATTCTTTATTTGCGGTTTTATTTTTTAAGTTATTATGGTTAAAATCGGACCGGCATTCGGAGACTATATAAAGCTTGAAAAAAGCCAAAGGCATTCTGTAAGCTTTGACAAAAGTAACTCAATTCGAAGTTACATATTGCCTGTAGCTTTAATAGTGGCAATAGTGCTGATTATCGCCCGGCTTTTTTTTCTGCAAATAATTAAAGGGGGAAATTACAGAGCTCTTTCGGACGCTAATAGAACAAAAACAATTGCTATCCATGCCCCCCGTGGAATTATTTTTGACAGAGAAGGAATTCCTTTGGTTTTTAACGTTCCCGGATTTAGACAAAACATAGATGGCGAGATAACTCTTGTAGACAAAAATAAGGCTTTAAGACTTTTATCCGAAGGAAAAACTAATCTGGAGATAGACTCTCTAAGATCGTATCCATATAAAAATGTAATTTCTCATGTTTTAGGATACATAGGGCAAATTTCAGAAGATGAATTAAAAGATAAGGAGTATCTTGATTACAAAGGTGGAGATTTAATAGGGAAGATGGGAATAGAGAGGGAATATGAAAAACTTCTTAAAGGCACAGACGGAAAAGAGATGGTGGAGGTAGACAGCTTGGGTAAAGAAGTCCGTAAGCTAGGCCTTACAGATCCGATACCTGGACAAAATATTACTCTAACCTTGGACATTGAGCTTCAAAAAGCAGTTTACAATGCCTTGAAAAATACAAAGAAAGGAGCGGTAATAGTATCTAATCTCAAGGGAGAAATATTGGCTATGATGTCTAATCCAACGTTTGATCCTAACCTTTTTACTATGGGAGAGGATTATTCCGTTGATCAGCTGGCAGTTTATAAGTCTACGTCTGAAATTTTACTGGATTCAGAAAATCAGCCTCTTTTGGATAGAACTATCTCGGGAACATATCCTCCCGGGTCAACGTTTAAATTGGTTACTGCTGCAGCAGGATTGGAAAATAAGGTTATTGATGAAAACTTCACGATTGAGGATACGGGAATTCTAAGGATAAATGCTTTCTCTTTTTCCAATTGGTATTTTACCCAATATGGGAGGACAGATGGGAGTGTGGGGGTCGTAAAAGCCATTGCGAGATCAAACGACATTTTTTTCTACAAATTAGCAGAATTAGTTGGAGTTGACGAGCTGTCTAAGTTCGCAGAAAAGTTCGGTTTAGGAAGAAAATTAGGCATAGATTTAGAGGGAGAGTCCAAGGGTCTGGTTCCGACTCAAGAGTGGAAAAAGAAAGTAATTGGAGAAAGTTGGTATTTGGGAGATACATATCATTATGGAATTGGACAGGGATTTTTACTGACAACACCTCTTCAGGTAAATGCTTGGACGCAGGCAATCGCAAATAAGGGAACTTTATACCGTCCGCATTTCTTACTTAACGCCAAACCATCGGCGCTTAATTCTAAATTTTTAAGTTCGAAAACTACTTCTTTAATTAGGGAAGGAATGGTTGATGCGTGCGAATCAGGAGGCGTGGCGTGGCCGTTATTTGATTTTAAAGTTAAAAATGCTGCTCTCAAAATAGACGGAAAGAATATTCTGGAAGCACCTCAGGCAACAACTTCAGCAGATTTTACAGATTATAGGAAGGTTACAATTGCCTGCAAAACAGGAACTGCACAACATGGAGGAGAGACTACCATGCCTCATGCCTGGATTACGCTTTTTGCGCCTGCTTATGATCCGCAAATTATTATAACCGTCTTATCTGAAGAAAGCGGAGAGGGCTCTAATGTTGCCGCCCCAATTGCCAAAAAAATCCTCGAGGAGTGGTTTGGAAGATAAAATCAACGCATTCTAGTTTGCTTCGGGATTGATTTTGCAATATAATCCATCAATTATAGGTTTAACATATGGGAAACTCCATAGAAGCAAAAAGATATATTATTAAGACTGCTGACGAAGATCTAACAAGACAATTGCGATATCAAATTGAAGAAAATAAAAAGAGCTCGCTTTTGACTTGCGACGAATGGCCGATTTACGGCTCACGAATAGAGTCTTACGAAAATGATTTTGGACCTGTTTTGGACGGCATAAGCATCTCAAGCTTTGTCAAACAAAAATCTGCTCCCGTTGTAATAGATTTAATGAGTCCTTCGGATACTCTAGCTAGTCTTTTCATGAAAATTTCGGACAGACCCAAGCTAGGAATAGCTCTTTCATATAAAGATAAGAGAGATAAAGATCAATTAAGAAGAGACGAGAACTCTAATATAAAACAATTGACTGGAGATATTTTAGAGCTTGAGACTTGGGAAAAGATTGAGGAAACACTCGATGGCAAAAAAGCTGATTTAATCATGGAAAGAGCTTTAAGGGGAAAGCACTATGTTACGCCGGACATAAGAATTCATGCAGTTTTACTTAATAAGGCCTGGAAATTACTAAGCAATGACCATGGAATGCTTTTGGCTGAAATTCCCAGTCAAAGATATGATCCCGCGTTAAGTGAAAAAAAGATAACTCTTTTGGATTGGGTTTCTTTTGTTAAAGAAAAAAATGTCGGTGTAAACTTTGATTGGGTTGCATTAAGACTTATTAAAACCCCAAATTCTCCTCAAAACCTTCCGTTTCTGGAATAAAGCTGCTTTACTATTTTGTTTCTGACTTATACTATTTAAGTGGCTTATGGAAGAAAGAAGTTATTGGTTGGGGTTTTCGACTATTTCAGGAGTTGGGCCTGCAAAATTCAGAAAATTATTGGAAAAATATAAAACTGCGAAAAAAGCTTGGGAAGAATTAAAGCCAGAATTTTCAATTGAAAAATATCTGCAGGAATTAAAAAAGAAAAATGTTTGGTTCATAACTTTATTGGACGAAGAATATCCTAAACTTTTGAAGGAAATAAAGAGTCCGCCTTTTATTTTATATGGAAAAGGCGATAGATCTTTGCTAAACGATGGGAATACAATTGGTATTGTTGGAGCCAGGAGAACGACTGAATATGGTAGGGAAGTCACAAGAATTTTGACTTCAGAATTGGTTTTGAATGGACTGACAATTGTTTCAGGTCTTGCCTTAGGAGTTGATGCAATTTCGCATATGATAACCTTGGAAAATAAAGGCAGGACAATTGCGGTTTTAGGCTGCGGAGTAGACTGCTGTAATCCAAGAGAAAACCAAAGTATCTACGACAACATTCTCAGAAGTAGAAACTGTATTGTTTCTGAATTTCCATTGGGGATGAAGCCAACCCAATGGACTTTTCCTGCCCGCAACAGAATAATTGCGGGTTTATCTCAAGCAGTTTTGGTAACAGAAGGAGCAGAAGACAGCGGATCGTTAATTACCGCGCAATTTGCTTTGAAATTCGGGAGGAAAGTCTTTGCAGTTCCGGGACCGATTACCTCACAAATGTCCAAAGGACCGTATAAGTTAATTTCCAAAGGAGCGAAATTAGTAACTTCGGGAGAAGATATTCTGAAAGATTTAAAATTTAAGATTAATGATTTAAAAACAAAAAAGACGTTGAAGAAGGGCGATTCGGAAGAGGAAAATTTAATTTTGAAACTCTTGCAGAACGAACAATTACATTTCGATGAAATAGTTAGACTGACTAAATTTAAGTCTGCAAAACTTTCGGGAATTCTTTCTTTGATGGAATTGAAAGGGTTAATTAAAAGTCTGGATAGCGGATATTTCAGCATTGGTTCTTGACATCATCTGTATAATGTTGTGACAATGTTTTCATAGTTTTATGAATTTAGTTATTGTTGAAAGTCCTACGAAAGCAAAGACAATCGGGAAATTTTTAGGCTCTGATTACACAATTAGAGCTTCAATGGGGCATGTTGTGGATTTGCCAAAAAGCAAGCTTGCCATTGATATTGAGCATGATTTTAAGCCTCTCTATGAACAGGTTGTAGAGAAAAAGAAAATTATCAGTGAACTTAAAGCTATTGCAAAATCTGCAAAAGAAATTATCTTGGCAACTGATCCTGACCGTGAGGGGGAAGCAATTGCTTTCCATGTTGCACAAATGCTGGGAGACAAAAAGGGTGAATTTAAGAGAATTGTTTTTCATGAAATTACCAAAGAGGCAATTGAAAATGCCTTAAAAAATCCCCGTAAGATAGACAAAAATTTAGTTGACGCGCAGACAGCACGGAGAGTTTTAGATCGTTTGGTTGGCTATAAATTATCTCCTCTTTTATGGAAAAAAGTCAGGCGTGGCTTATCTGCAGGACGCGTTCAGTCAGTCGCCTTAAGATTAATTGTTGAAAGAGAAAGAGAGATTGAGAAATTCGGCAAAGAAAAATATTGGACTATTGCAGCAATTTTAGCAAAAGAAAAAAATTCGACAGAGTTTGAATTAATAGAAATAAATGGAGAAAAGATTGAGATTGCCAAGACATACGATTTATATGATGGGCAATATAAAGTTACAAAAACAAGTATTGATTCTGTAAAAAAAGCAGAAGATATAGTAGCGGATTTAAAAACAAAAACATTTAATGTGTCGGATGTTTTGCGGAAAGAAACCAAAAGAAGTCCTGCAGCTCCGTATACAACCTCAACTCTCCAGCAGGATGCGGCAAGAAGACTCGGAATAAACGGAAAAAGAACCATGGGTTTGGCCCAGAAACTATATGAAGAAGGCTACATAACTTATCATAGAACTGACTCGATTACTATTGGTGTTGTTGCAGTGTCTGCAATTATAAATTTTGTAAAAAAAGAATACGGAGAAAAATATGTACCTGAAAAACCGAGATTTTATTCCACAAAACAGAAATTAGCACAGGAAGCTCACGAAGCAATAAGACCTACGAAAGCTGTTGTTTCAGCAGCAGAAGTATCACAAAATTTAGGGGCAGCATATGGAAAACTTTATGATTTGATTTGGAAGCGGGCAGTTGCATCTCAAATGAGCGATGCGCTTATTGAATCTACAGCAGTCATGGTAGGCGCTGAAAAATACAAACTTAAAGCAAATGGTTCAGTCTTAGTTTTTGATGGATTTTTGAAAGTTAACCCATTGGGCTTGTCTGACAATAAGCTCCCAAAGTTTGAAGCCGGAGAAAAACTTGATCTTATTAATGTTCTAAGTAGTGAACATGAAACTTTACCTCCACCCAGATACAATGACGCTTCAATTATTAAAACGTTGGAAGAAAAGGGAATCGGGAGACCATCTACCTACGCCACTATTATCTCTACGATTGAATCCAGGAGCTATATAGAAAGGGGAGATCCGAATGGAGGCAATGGACGCGGGTTTTTCCCCACAGCTGTGGGAATTGCTGTTAGTGATTTTTTGGTTGCCAATTTTTCAGATATTGACGATATTCCATTTACGGCATCAATGGAAGATGAGCTTGATAATATTGCCAATGGAGGGGAAAAATGGGAGCCGATGATGAAAAATTTCTATACTCCTTTTGAAAAAAAATTAATTGCAGTTGAGGGGGCAGAAAGGGTAAAAATTGCGGTTGAAGAAACTGATGAAAAATGTCCTGATTGCAGTTCTCCTTTGATTATCCGTACAGGGCGTTTTGGGAAGTTTTTGGCATGTTCAACTTTCCCGAAATGTAAATTTACAAAAGCATTTATTGAAAAAACAGATTTAAAATGTCCGAAAGACGGAGAAGAAATTGTAATTAAGAAAACCCGCAAAGGCCGCAAATTTTATGGCTGCTCAAATTACCCAAAATGCGACTTCGCCGCGTGGAAATTGGAGGACATTAAAAGTTCAACTTCGCAGCATGTTGAGCCGCAGCGAAATCCCGCATCGCGGGAGAAGATTGAGGACATCAAAAAATCTACTGCTTAACCAGGTTTAGCTGTGTTGCTATTGTTTCAACTGCGCTCAAAATATGAATATAACCGTTTGATTCAATAAATACATCTTTTTTTTCTAATTTAGTTTTTTCTTCAGATTTACTGCTTGCTGTAAATAAATGGCAACGGTTGCGTTTTTCATTTGAAGAAATTCCAATCCATGCTTTTTTATTTTTGAATTTATCTTCAGGATTATAGCTGATAATAGTTAATGCTGAAGGAGAAATGTGAACTGTGATATCTCTTCGTATTTTATCGCCAAATAACCCCTCGCAAATACTTTTCTTTACTTTATTTTTTTCAAATACACTTCTTCCGATATTGGCGCGGAAGGCTTTCAGGTCTTCTTTGGAGAGGGTTGTGTCGTTTAATCTATCATATAATGTTTTCAGTAAAAGCCGGGATTTATTTTCTGTTGGAGAATTGCGTTGTTGTTCTGTATCGTTAATCATTTGCTAAAGAATTATAGTGTGTCTATATTTGCCCGTCAACCCTCTTGACAAACATATAAAAACGTAGCACTATAAGTAGTGTGACCCATTCGGTTTTGCTCAGGGTCATAATGAGTGCAATCGAATTATGAGGAAATTGTTTATCTTTCTTCTAGGCGTAAGTTTAACAGCTGCAATTCCAGTGCTCTTTTCAAATCCTGCCTACGCTAATCATCGGGAAGATGTATTGGGGGTAAATAGCGCTGCGGCCTTATCAATTCCTCCAACTACTGAAGGTCCCGGACTTGTTCTTCCGGATAGCCCCTTGTATTTTGTTGATCAGGTAAAACAGGGATTCCGTTTGCTTTTGGCATTTACTCCTGAACAAAAAGCAACAATACGTAATGCTATTGCCGGGGAAAGATTGGCAGAACTTAGAATTATGTTGGCCAAAAATAACGTGTCCGGAATTAGGACTGCATTGCAGGGATTAGCGGATAATCTTAAGGCAGCTTCGGAAAACTTAACTGATGCAAAATTAACCGGACGCAACATTGATTTGCTGGCAAAATCCATAAACGATTCAATCAAAGACAAGCAAAAAATCCTTACTGATTTAGGAGGGCAGGCAACCGGGGAAATGAGAGCTCAAGTTACAGCTGCCAAAGAGGCTCTGAAGATTGCAAAGGTAAGAACAGAAGAAAACTTGCCGACAGATCTTTTGGTAAACGAAACAATTGACGATTTATATCAACAAATTGGAGATAATGTTGGCTCAGCCAGTCTTTCTGCGGCAGAAATTAATCGCGCAATAGATGTTTTGACGAGGTTGGCAAGCCAAGCAGCTCAGGAAAATCAATTAGCAAGACGGGAAGCCTTAATTAATGCAATTAATGTCAAGAATTTAATAAACGAATTCCAAAGAGTTTTAATTAGCATGCAAAAAGCAATGCCTGAAACTAATTCCGAGATCATTAAGCCTCCGGTTCCAACCATAACTCCAACCCCGTAATTTTATAGCTTTGTAAATTTAGCTTCTAAATAGTAGAATGTAAAGATGATTAAGTTGAATGCCAGTCAATTAAGAACTACGAAGTCAACGGATGTAGAAAGAAAAAATCTTAAGAAAAATCCCATTTACATTATTTTGGATAATGTAATGGATACTTATAATGTCGGGTCGATATTTAGATTGGCAGATGCGGTGGCAGCGGAAAAAATAATTTTATGCGGTGAAACAGAAACACCTCCTCATACCAGAATTAAAAAAGCCTCAATTAATACTACCGAGTGGGTAAGTTGGGAATATTTTCCAACAGCAGCAGAAGCGATTAAAGATTTAAAATTTAAGATTAAAGATTTAAGAGTTATCGCAATAGAGCAGGATAAAAAGAGCATTTCTTATGATAGGGCAGATTATAATTTTCCGGTTGCTCTAGTTGTCGGACATGAATCAACAGGCGTTTCCAGAGAAGTTTTGGATTTTTGTGACCAAATCGTTGAAATCCCAATGTGGGGAGTAAATAAAAGTCTAAATGTGGTGGTAAGTTTGGGAATAGTTTTGTTCAAAGCAATGGGAAAAATTAAAAACAGATTTGCTATAATTCCCCTATGAAATCAGCCAAAAAAGAAATAAAATCTTCTAAATATAAAATGATTTTCTTTGACATGGATGGAACGCTTGTTGATGTCAGTCATTATGAGGAAAAAAGCAATAAGATAGGGGTGGGTATGTGGCATGTAATTTTCGACAATTTGGGAATATTGGATAAACACCGACAGCTAAAGAGAAAATTTGAAGCAGGAGAATTTACCTCTTCCATAGAGTGGACTAATGAAGCCTGCAAAATTCTTAAAATAAATAATCTAACAGAAGAAAAATTTTCAAAGATAATAAATGATCAACCTTTCATAAGAGGAGCAGGGGAAACAATTTTAGAATTGAAGAAGCTTGGCTATAAGACGGCAATTATAACTGGCTCTTTTAGCGCTTTGGCAAAGAGGCTTCAGAAAGAGTTTGGTGTCGATGAAGTAATAGCTCACTGTGATTTTAAGTTTAATCGTGATGGCAAGCTGAAAAATTGGAAGCTTTTGCCTTGCTGTGGTCATGAAGATAAGGTAGGCGTTTTTTTACAAATGGTCAAAAGGCATAGGGTAATACCTTCAGAGTGTGTCTATGTGGGTGATGATGTGAATGATATCTCAGTTTTTCAAAAAGTCGGTTTATCCATTGCCTTCAATTGTAATAAAAAAGAAGTAAAAGACGTTGTGGACATTGTTGTTGAAGGTAAAGATTTGCGCTTAATACTCAAAAGAATAAGTGATTCCGCGAAAAAATTAAGTAGTCATTGACAATCTCCGCAATTCGTTTATAATACATTTTGGTATGTAAAATTCTCTATCAAAGTCTGGGAGAAATCGAACCCACCTTTGGTGGGTTTTTTTGTCCTTTGCACCTTAATAATTTGAGTCATAGCAGCAAATCAGAAAACAGGATCCTTTCGTGAATTAATCCGTTGTGCAATGGATTGATAATCAGGAAGTGGTAGGAAATCTCCACCTTGGGTGGAGTTTTGATATTTGTCAGAGTCAATTCGGACAATATCAAATTTTTTTGAGAATTTGATCCTGGTTCAGGATGAACGCTGGCGGCGTGCCTTAAGCATGCAAGTCGAATGGTC